>Ga0209125_1002642_pt1 | contig 13450 bp, 13 predicted proteins | sample BarGraIncub1131A_FD_184503 | JGI IMG/M metagenome (GOLD analysis project Ga0209125, IMG submission 184503) | Arctic peat soil microbial communities from Barrow, Alaska - Barrow Graham LP Incubations 11-31A (SPAdes) (version 2) | ecosystem: Environmental > Terrestrial > Soil > Wetlands > Peat... | reverse complement strand
CGCATGGACTACATCACCGCCCATCAGAATAACCATTCCGTTTGCCTTGCTATCGAAAAGGCTATGGGAATTGGCGTTCCCGAGCGCGCAGAATATATCCGCGTGATCGTGCTCGAGCTGCAACGTCTGGCATCTCATCTCATGTTCCTCGGCTGCTTTGGCGGCGATATGGGAGCACAAACGGCGTTGCTCTATGGCTTCAAGGAACGCGAAATCATCACCGATATTTTCGATGAGCTTTGCGGTGCCCGTCTTACCTTCAATTACATGCGCCCCGGTGGAGTCGCCAACGACATCCCCGCCAATTTCCTGCCCCGCGTTAAAAAGAGCATGGAAACCATCAAGCGCACCATGGATGAATTCGACACGCTCATCACGGGCAATGTGATCATCCAGGAACGTTCACGCGGAATCGGTATTCTCACCAAAGAGAACGCTTTATCATACGGTTGCACCGGCCCGACACTACGGGCATCAGGTGTCAGCTACGATATGCGTAAGGACGATCCTTACTCAATCTACGACAGGCTTGACTTCAAGGTTCCTGTATACCATAATGGCGATTGCTTCGACCGCTATTTGATCCGCGTCGACGAGATGCACCAATCGATTCACATTATTGAACAGTGCTTGGCGCAAATTCCCTCCGAAGGCTTTTACCGCTCCAAGGAAAAAGCCTCCTACCGCCTCCCCGCAGGTAGTTACTATGCTGCCACAGAAACAGCGAAAGGCATCTTCGGAACTTACGTCGTTGCGGAAAAAGGTGACAAGCCTTGGCGCATCCACAGCCGCTCCCCGAATTTTGCAAACCTAAGCGCCATCAACGAGATGGTGAAGGGTCACATGATCGCCGACGTGGTTGCTGTAATCACGACCCTCGACGTTGTGATTCCTGATATCGACCGCTAAAAGGAATTGGAATCAATATGGATCTTTCCACGAATCATATGATCGGAGACCTGGTACGGCAGTATATGCCTTATTCTTGGCTCGCTGTAATCCTCAACGGCATCCTTGCGATTGTCGGAGTCATGGCTGCAGGCGTTGGCCCCGCACCAATCCTAATCTGGTGGGAGCGCAAAGTCGCGGCTTTCACCCAGGCAAGACTTGGCCCTATGCGCCTTGGCCCTTGGGGATTGTTGCAAACTGTAGCAGACGTGATAAAACTCCTCTTTAAAGAAATAATCACGCCACGCGGTGCTGACAAGTTTCTCTTCTTCCTTGCTCCGGCTCTACCACTCACGGCATCGTTCTTGGTACTTGCCGTAGTTCCTTGGGATCATAATCTGCAGGTTGCAAATCCAGGCATGGGCGTTCCCTTTGTAATCGCCATTTCAGGCCTCGGAATTTTGGGTACACTGATCGCTGGCTGGTCTTCGAATAACAAATTTTCACTGCTAGGTTCTCTCCGTTGCGGCGCGCAGATGGTCAGCTACGAAGTATCACTTTCCTTGATCATGCTTTTCATTGTACTGATGTCCGGTACGACCGACCTTCGTGAAATTGTCCTTGCTCAACAAGGCCCAGTTTGGCATTGGTGGATTATCAAAGCTCCGGTTCTCGGCTTTGCTGCATTTGTGATGTACATGATTTCCGCAACCGCGGAACTGAATCGCGGACCATTCGACATGTCCGAGGCGGAACAAGAACTCACTGGCGGCTTTCATACCGAATATTCTTCTACTGCATTTGCCATGTTCTTCCTCGCAGAATACATCAACATGGTCGCCACGTCCGCACTTGCATCCACATTCTTCCTCGGTGGATTCATGCCGCTGCAGTTCGGAGTTCCGGCCATCGATGGCATTCTAGCTCTTATTCCTGGATTCCTCTGGATTGCCATGAAAATCATGGGTCTGATTACCTTGTTTATGTTCTTCCGTTGGACTTTCCCCCGCCCTCGCGTCGACCAACTTATGGCACTTGAGTGGAAGTTTCTGCTTCCAGCAAACCTGATCCTCCTTGCACTGGGCGCGGTCTTCGTCGCCTTTGGGCTGATCATTCCCTAAGGAAAGACTATGTCAGCACCAATATTGGACACCTATCTAAAAAAGGTCTTCCTCGGGGGACTAGGGCTCTTGAAGGGCATGACGGTTACCCTCGGTTACTTTTTCCGACCTGGCCGCATTGTCACCGAGCAATACCCAGAAAATCGTGCCACGCTGAAGATGCACCCAGCATTTCGCGGTGCAGTCGAGATGCCTCATGACGAGAACGGCGAGCACAAATGCACCGGCTGTACTTTGTGCGAAAAGGCTTGCCCAAATGCTACCATCTCGGTACTCAACACCAAAAACATTGCGGGGAAAAAAGTCCTCGGCAAATACATTTATCGCATTGACCAGTGCACTCTTTGCGGCCTGTGTATCGAGGCTTGTCCTTTTGACGCGATCAAGATGAGCAACGAGTTTGAGCATGCCTCTTGGGAACGCGATAATTTCGAATGGGTTCTCAACAAGAAGGAGGGCAGAGGATGATGGTCGATATTGGCTTCTACATCGTTGCTTTCGCAATTCTCGCAGGTGCAGTCTGGGCAGTGACTGCAAAGAATATTTTGCACTCCGCCATGGCGCTTATCGGTTCCTTTTTCGGGACTGCAATTCTCTACCTGATGCTTTCCGCTGAATTCATAGCCATCGCCCAGGTGCTGGTATATATCGGCGGTGTGGTCATCTTTGTGATCTTCACCATTCTATTGACGACCCGCCTAGGCGACAAAGCAGAGATCGCTCCGGGAATGCGTAAACTCTTAGCCTTGGCACTTTCTGGAACCCTATTTGGAACCTTTGTGCATGCGCTTTCCCGCACAGGCATTCTAATGAGCACCAAAACGCAAATTGCAGATTCAAACTACGCTTCCATTGAGCGTATCGGTATGCGTTTTCTCGATCCCGGTGCCAATGGATTCTTGGTTCCCTTCGAAATCATTTCTCTTTTGCTTCTGATCTCCGTGATCGGCGCAATCGTCATCGCCCGCAAGGAGGAAGTATGACCCTTGGCCTTTGCCTCGGCCTCGCCTTCGCCTTATTTTCCATTGGCGCTTATGGTGCCATGACTCGTCGGCACATCGTCGGCATGCTCATCGCGGTGGAAATTATGCTGAATGCGGCCAATATCAATTTCGTTGCTTTCTCGCATTTCCGTGCTGGCGACAATACCGCCGGCCCCATCTTTACTGCATTTGTGATTGCCGTTGCCGCCTGTGAAATGGCTGTGGCCCTTGCGATTGTGATTTCCATGTATCGCCGTCACAAGAACCTCGACATCGACAAGCTGAGGGATCTCCATGGATAAAGCCTATCTGATTATGCTCTTCCCCCTACTCTCCTTTGTAGTGGGTGGCATATTTCTAAACAAGAAGCCCAAGGTTGCTGCGGGACTGTCCATAGTAATGGCAGCGCTTTCCTTAGGCACTGCGCTGATGGTAGCCTTTCAGTGGTATGGTGTTGTAGGGCATCTCCCAGCAGGCGAAGCTCAGAAAGCGATTGTGCCCTGGTCGATGAACTGGTTGCCACTCGCTGGTGACTTCAAAATTGGCCTTTCCATGTACCTTGATCCCATCAGCGTCATGATGCTTGTGGTTGTCACAGTCATTGCCTTGCTGGTGAATATCTATTCCGTTGGATATATGCGCGGCGACGAAGGATTTGGCAGGTTCTTTGCTGAACTTTCCTTGTTCGCATTCTCCATGCTCGGTCTTGTTGTGGCAGGCAATCTGTTTCAGATGTACATATTCTGGGAACTGGTGGGTGTTTCAAGTTACCTCCTGATCGGCTTCTGGTATCATAAGCCCAGTGCTGTTGCTGCCTCCAAAAAGGCTTTCATCATTACCCGTTTCGCAGATTCGTTCTTCTTGCTCGGCCTGGTAATGGTCTCGTATTTCACCGGAACCTTCGAATTTTCATTCCTGAATAGTGCTGAAGCGGTTGCAAAACTAAATGTCCCCGTTAATCTGGGATTCTTCAGCGCAAGCGCCCTAACCATTGGTACCTTGCTTATCTTTACAGGTGGATGGGGCAAGTCCGCAATGTTCCCGATGCACGTATGGCTTCCCGATGCCATGGAAGGCCCAACTCCTGTTTCGTCCATCATCCATTCCGCAACCATGGTCGTGGCTGGTGTCTTTCTCACCGCCCGCATGTTCCCTCTCTTTGCCGCAGCATTCACAACGTTGCAAGTTGTAGAATTCGTCGGTGCGTTTACCGCAATTTTCGCTGCAGTCATCGCCTGTACTCAGAAAGACATCAAACGCATTCTCGCGTTCTCTACCCTTTCCCAACTCGGATACATGATGTTCTCACTGGGAACATCCGCGCTCGCCAATGGCCAGATGAATGAAGTCGGTTACTCTGCATCGATGTTCCACGTCTTTTCTCACGCCTTCTTCAAATGCATGTTGTTCCTTGGTGCTGGCGCGTTGATTCACGCAGTGCATTCGAACGATTTGGACAGCATGGGCGGGCTCCGTAAAAAGATGCCATTTACTTTTGTATCCATGGGTCTCGCAACTCTATCCATCTCGGGCATCCCTCCCCTCTCCGGATTCTGGTCAAAAGATGAGATTCTTCTTGCGGCTTGGCAGAGCGGATCCTATGTCGTTTTCGCGGTTGGACTTCTTACTGGTGGACTCACGGCCTTTTACATGTTCCGCTTGTTCTTCCTGGCCTTCTTTGGTAAATCCCGTGCACACGCCCATCACGATTTCCATGGTCATGATAAGCATCCTCAGCCCGAGCTTAAGATCCATGAAGACCCTTGGATGACAACCCCAATTGTGCTTCTTGCCATCCCAACCGTTTTTGCTGGTTTCTTTTCCAAAGACATTTTTGAACGTCTCGTCAAACCTATGATGGCCCTACCTGAACTTGAGTTACAGCATCCTGGATGGCTGCCCTATGTTGCCTCCGCAATGGGTATCCTCGGTATGCTTGTGGCGTTTATCCTTTACGCACGCCCTCATGCAAATATCGCCAAGGCCCTCGAAACAGCCACGCGCCCTGCATGGTACAAGGTGATCATGAATAAGTTCTATTTTGATGAAGTCTACCTCTGGATCACACAGAAGGTTATCTTCGCATTTGTCGCAGAGGCAATGAAGGCATTTGATCGCCTAGTGGATAACCTGGTTGATCTTTCCGCCTCCTTTACCCAACTGGGCGGACGCGCAACACGCGCGCTGCAATCTGGCCTGCTTCCTTTGTATATCGGTGTAACGCTTTTTGGCATCCTGCTGGTCCGTTACCTTGGCAATCTCCCTCTCTGAGTTGGTATAGAGCATGAGTATCGATGCAATCCTATTAAACGCAACTTGGGTCCTGCCGCTCCTTACGGTGCTGTTGGTCGTTCCCGTAGCACGCTCAAATCCCTTTGCGATCAAGATGATCCATGCAGGTTCGGCACTGCTCAACGTGTTCATCTCGGCATTTCTTACCTGGAAGATCTATGTATTGTCCATGGCACAAGGAATTCCAGCAGGGAACAAGCCTATACTGAACTTTGTCACCGATATTCCTTGGATGTCGATGCTCAATATCCGCTTCATAACTGGCGCGGACTCTCTTTCGATTCTAATGGTATTTTTGACGTCAATCGTCATCTTTACGGGAATTCTCGCAACTTGGAAAATTGAAAAGCAGGACAAAGAATTCTTTGCTCTGGCACAGATTCTTGGTGCAGGTGTCTTTGGCGTATTCGTCGCCTATGATTTAGTGACATTCTTTATCTTCTATGAGCTTGAAGCTCTTGCCATGTACTTGATGATCGCAAACTGGGGTACTGGCCGCAAGGATTACGCAGGAAAGAAACTGACCTTGATGCTGATGCTAGGTTCAGCCGCCATTCTGGTCGGTATCTTAGGCCTCTATTATGTAGGAGGCATCGATTCCTTTGATATCCGTAAGCTCGCAGACATCCACCTTCCTATGAGCTTCCAGATGTGGGCTTTCCCACTGACGTTCATCGGCTTTGCCATTTCGGCATCACTCTTCCCTTTCCATACTTGGTCACCCGACGGTCACTCTTCCGCTCCAACTGCGGTATCGATGCTTGCTGCAGGTGTGATGATGAAGATGGGTACCTATGGTTGCTTGCGCGTTTCCATGTACCTGATGCCCGAAGGCGCTCATTTCTGGATGCCGTGGATCGTCATATTAGTAACATTCAACATCTTGTTCGCGGCCTTCATTGCCATCCGCCATCGCGATCTCAAATACATTACCGCATATAGCTCCATTGGTCATTTGGGTCTCATTTTCTTGGGATTCAGTGCCTTGTCGTTTATCGGCCTTAAGGGTGGCGCCATGCAAATGATTTCGCATGGTTTCCTCACAGCTTTGTTCTTCTCCACTATTGGAATGATCTATAGTCGTACGCACACTCGTAATATCGACGAGATGGGTGGAATCATGAAATCGGCCCCATTCCTCGGTGTTGGCTTTGTGATCGCCGGCTTTGCAGGACTTGGCTTGCCTGGACTTTCTGGCTTTGTTGCCGAAGCGACTATTTTTATCGGTGCCTTCCAGAACGATTCAACCTTGATGCGCATTGTCACCGTTCTCGCCATCCTCGGAGTCACAACCACGGCGGTTTATGTGCTACGCGCAGCGAATACAATGCTACACGGGCCGATCACCAACCACCATTTCGAGCATTTACCTCCAGCGACTCTCCCCGAAAAAATCACTGTAGTCCTCTTGGTCGCCTGCCTTCTTGGTATGGGCCTTTTCCCTGGCTGGATCTCTTCAATGCTTGACACCAGCCTGACCCCCATCTTTGTTAACCTGTCGAGGTAATTCTTGAGCTTCCCACTCATTCTTCCCGATATTCTTCTCATCGTCCTCGGCGTGCTTGTGCTCGCCCTTGATTTGGCACGTGTCCGCTCTAGCATCGTCTGGAACGTATCATGGATTGGTGTCGCGGCCATTCTCGGTTTGTTGAACTTAATCCCTGCTGGATGGGATCGCAGCTGGTTCGGTGGCAACTGGAATCTGACCAATTTTGGTTTGCTGATGCGCGAGTTCTTCCTAGTCTCTGCTTTGTGTGTACTGTTTCTTTCCCGAGGCATATTTACTCGTGGCGAAGAAGGCTTTGCTCCGCTCAAGTATAAAGCTGAATTTATTGCATCGATTCTCTTTGTAACCTTTGGTTCCATCACATTGGTTTCCTCCCAAGATTTGCTCACTCTCTTCGTTGGCCTAGAGCTTGCCACCATCCCCTTGTATTTTCTGGTTGCTTGGAACAAGCGCAACCCAAGAGGCTCTGAAGCTGCGACCAAATATGTTTTACTGGGCTCCACCAGCACTGCGACAATGCTTTTTGGGATTTCGTACCTATACGGCTTTGCGGGCTCTCTTCGCTTTCATGAAATTGCGCTTGCCGTGAGTCAAGACACGAGTTCACCATTATTATGGATTGCCGTGCTATTCTTGATTTCTGGTATCGGATTTAAGCTTACCCTCTTCCCATTCCATACTTGGGCCCCCGATGTCTACGATGGTGCGCCTACCCCTGTGACGGCGTTCCTTTCGGTCTCCTCCAAGGCGACTGCGATCTCGTTCCTACTGGTGATGCTTTACGGGCCTTTGGCAGCAATTCATGTACAACTGCAACCTCTGTTGATGCTACTTGCTGCAGCGACCATGACCATTGGAAATTTCGGAGCCCTCAAGCAAGTCCGACTACGCCGTTTCATGGCATGGTCATCCATTGCTCAAGCAGGTTATATCCTTGCGGCGCTCACTGGACCTGGCGATATGGCGAAATCCGCTGTGGTATTTTACCTGTTTACCTATGCCTTTTCGAACTACTTGGTGTTCTTTTTGATTTCTGTTGTCGGTGGAGCCAAGCGCGAGCAAACCTTTGCTTCCCTAGCTGGCCTCACAAAGCAGAAACCATGGCTTGGCGCAGCATTAGCCATCAGCTTATTTTCGTTAGCTGGTATTCCCCCAGTCGCAGGCTTTGTTGGAAAGTTTATGCTTTTCGCTTCTGCCGCCAAGGGTGGGCACTTTGCGTTCCTCGCATTTGTTGGTCTTAATACCGTGGTCGGTTTATACTGCTATCTGCAGGTGATCAAAGCTGGATGGGTGGATGATGCTGACGAAGAAACCCTCGCAGCTCAAAATAATATCGTGCTCAGCGGTGTCGACAAAATTGCGATCACCGTGCTCACCATTCTCGTGCTTGTCGCAGGTATTGCGCCATGGCTTGGCAATAACATCACCGCAATCCTACAGTACGGCCCATGACATCCATACCCGTGAATGATCTGATTCTTAGAGCGACAGCAACAAACGCTCCCTTTCGTTTTGTGCTGATCGACCTCACACATATTTCTAATGCCATTGGGGCGCAACATGGTGCACGCGCACATTGTCTGAGCCTGCTTGCGGAGGCTTCCATTGCCTCCCTCCTACTATCCTCTGGACTTAAATTTCCCGGAACCATATCCATGCAGGTTGGATTTTCAGGAGATCTGAGCATGGTTCAAGCGGATAGTACCCCTATGGGACTTGTTCGCGCCATGATTCCCTTTGAGGAAATCCAAAAGGCTGGCGATTTTGAACTGCTTCTTTCTCCACAACGGATCAAGGTCCGTAAACTTAATGAGAAAGCGAAACTGGTGCAGGAAAGCATAGTCGATGCAGCCTCCACCAGCATGAGCGCCAACCTTTCCGCTTATATGCTTCAGTCCGAACAAACCAAGAGCGGCGTGGGCATTCACAGCCGTACCAACGACAAGGACGACCGCAAGTTGGACTATGCTATTGGATTTTTGGTGGAAGCTTATCCAGGTGCAGACGAAAAGCAACTTAACATCATGGATATGGTCATTCGCGACCTTCCCCCCATGCAGAATTTTATGACTGCGGATGGCTTTCAGCTCAAAGGACTTCTTGACCAACTGTCAGGACCTTTCGAAACTGAAATCATTCGTGAAATCACCCCGAATGCATATTGTCCCTGTAGCAAGGTGCGCACTCTCGAAAACATTTCGACTCTTCCCTCCAAAGAGCTAAATGATCTGATACAAGAAGGCGATGATTTAGAGGTTACATGTGATTTTTGTCGCGCAACCTATACCGTCACCCTTCTCGAGCTTCGGGAGATTCTCGACCAACGCGGTTGACCTAGATCGTGCTAGGATGTAACTTTACGGACGCATTTCTCCAAGGCGGATTTCATGTTTACAAAACAGAGCATTGTCACCCTGGATCTTGAAGGCGTGTTGACCCCTGAGATCTGGATTGCTGTTGCCGAACGCACCGGTATCGAAGAACTTCATTTAACGACCCGCGACATTCCTGATTACGACATTTTGATGAAAGGTCGAATCAAAATTTTGGAACGTGAAAAACTTGGTCTCTCGGGAATCCAAGAGGTGATCGGAACTCTTGATCCCTTACCCGGTGCCATCGAGTTCTTAGAAGAACTTCGCTCCATAAGCCAGGTTGTGATTCTTTCGGATACCTTCCAAGAGTTCGCGTACCCCCTCATGAAAAAACTGAATATGCCCACATTGTTCTGCCATAATCTGGTGGTAGAAAATGATCGCATTACGGGCTATCACCTCCGCATGAATGATCAAAAAGCGAAGGCTGTCGAAGCGTTCAAAGCTCTGAACTTCAAGGTTACCGCTGTGGGTGATTCCTACAACGATACTGGAATGATTCAAGCCGCACATCAAGGAATCTTCTTTCGTGCGCCAGACAATGTAATCCAGCAGTTTCCACAGTTCCGTGTGACCCACAAGTATGGGGAATTGCTGTCGACCATCCGTAACTGGATTACCACCCTCTGAGCCGGGCCCTTACAGCCACCCGCGTTATTTTGGCCCCAGGCAGGGAAAAATCTCTGCTGCGTCGCCATCCTTGGGTTTTCTCAGGTGCAATTGCAAGTACAAAAGGCCCGGAGCCGAAACTAGGCGATACCGTCGAAGTTTCCGACTCCAACGGTCAATTCATAGGTTGGGGAGCTTGGTCCCCCATTTCTCAAATCCGTGTGCGCATGTGGTCTTTTCAACAAGATCAACCCATGGGCGAGGCATTGCTCGAGGAGCGAATTCTCAAATGCAAAGCCCGCCGAGAAGCATCTGGATTCCAAATGGATGGCAAGGCAGCCTTTCGTCTAGTCAATGCAGAATCAGATAGTCTTCCCGGATGCGTGACAGACATTTATGCGAACGTCATCGTATGCCAATTTCTTTCTGCAGGATGGGAAACCTGGCGGGATCCATTCTGTGCCCTTTTACGGAAACATTTCCCCAATTGTACCGGTATTCTCGAACGTAGCGATTCCGATTCCCGGGTCAAAGAAGGCCTTGAAGAGCGCAAAGGCCTTTTGAGCGGCGAAGTCCCTGAGTTTCTCGAAATTATCGAGAACGGTCTCATTCTGCGCATCGATCCATGGAACGGACATAAGACAGGCTACTATTTGGATCAACGTCTTGCACGAGCTGCTGTTGAGCGCCATTGTAAGGACCGTGACGTGCTAAACGCATTCTGCTACACAGGAGGCTTCGGGCTCAAAGCCCTTCAAGGTGGAGCTCGTAGCGTAGTGCAAATGGATGTATCACAAGAGTCCCTCGATATCGCAAAGATCAATACAGAACGTAATAATCTTCCTTTAGAACGGGTAGAATGGGCCGCTCAAGACGTATTTCACGAATTGCGTAAATACCGGGATCGGGCCCGTCAGTTTGACGTCGTAATTCTTGATCCACCTAAATTCGTGGACTCCCAGGCGAATATTGATAAAGCTGCGCGCGGCTATAAGGATATTAACCTTCTTGCACTCAAGCTTCTTCGTCCCGGTGGACTCCTGTTTACCTTCTCGTGCTCAGGCCTAATGGGAACGGATCTGTTCGGAAAAATAGTCGCAGACGCAGCGATTGATGCCGGTCGTGACGCACAGGTCATTGATCGCTTTTTCCAACCCGAAGACCACCCTGTAGCGTCTTGCTTTCCAGAAGGCCTTTATCTGAAAGGGCTTCTGCTCAGAGTCTAGGTAAATGCAAAGTTACACCGGGCTTCAGATTGTCAAGCTGTCGCCCATTCACTGCATTAAGCTGACTTTGAACGACAGAGAATGCCAGAGCCTTCGACTCCGCACCGTAAACCCGAGCAAGCACCGCTTGCAAGTTTTCGCCATCCTGCACGGTAACGTCCCGATAATTTCCAGTATTTTTCGGGTCGGCCTGGAGTTTTTCCATCGCGTTTTGAAACCGTTCCGCAAAAGCTTCTGCTAGCTTTGCCCCTGAATTTGACTTTTCGATTCCTGGCTTGGGAGGGTTCGCCGCTCCGTGCACTTGCTTACCGACCTTCCCCGGCATTGGCATAATGCTTGGACTCATACTCACCTCAGGTGCTTTCTGAGCATGAGGATTCACATATTCGGCATCTGCAACGGAATCCAGATTAGCTATATACGAAGAATCTGGCCATTCCTTAAGCGCGTAGGGTTTCCCGGCGATAATTTCCACTTTTCCTTCCTTGTCACCCGAACAACCGAGGATGGAAAGGCAAAAAATGCAACTGCTAAGGGAGATATTCCGTTTTGGGTTCTTCATGAAAGAAATTTATAAAACGCTCTTGTGAATCTACGGCTCCCCTTGCATTTTTGATGTGTGTATTTACATTTGGTCATCTGATTTGATCCACTGGAAGGTTTTCTGATGAAACAAGGTATCCATCCTGATTATCACCCCGTTGTCTTCATTGACGCGAACACGGGTGTTGAGTTCCTAAGCCGCTCTACCAAGCGTTCTTCTGAAAAGAAGACAATTAATGGTGTTGAGTACCAGGCTATTTCCCTCGAAATTACTTCGGACACACATCCTTTCTGGACTGGAAAGATGCATCGTGTCGATACCGCTGGTCGCATCGATCGCTTCAACAAGCGCTTCGGTACACAGATCGTCGGTGCCAAGCGCAAAACACGCAAGGCTACTAAAGACGACGTGGCAGAATAACTGTCGTATAAAATTCTTGAAAAAGACGCATCCAATTCGGGTGCGTCTTTCTTATTTTAGCCTTACAATTTCTATTATTTTGCGAAATCACAGCTACTTTGAAGGATTGCTCACATGAATAAGACTATTCCACTGATTCTGACTACACTGATGTCACTGGCTTTAGTCTCTTGCAAGAGCGGAAGCATTTCCGGCAAGGTCCTTGACCCATTTACTGGAAAGCCTGTCGAGAATTCTACAATTTGGCTCGACAACACACCAATGCAGCTAAAGTCTGCTGATGGCTCATTCCACTTTGAAAAACTGAAAGTGGGTTCGTATAAGATTATGGCCGGTAAGAACAAGAGTTCCAAAACCAGCGATACAATCTCCGTTACTGAGAAATCTTGGGATGCCACAAAAGATGTGTACATCTACTCGCGTGAAACTTACGATCCCGGGCTTTATCAAGGCGCACAGAAAATCACAAACCTTTGGTTGAACTGGGAATCTTCTTGTAAGGAAAGCAAGTTCGGATACCGCAAGCAGTTCCTGGATTCGAAGACCAAGAAGCCGCTGGTCTTACCAAATCCCATGAACTTGACATCCTCAGTACAATTTTTGTTTTACCAGCAGAGCTCAGCCTCTGAGGCAGTTGTTGCCAAGTCATTCCCCTTGGTCGAAGGCAAAATTGCTGATCACAAGGATTGCCAAGGTTTCGATGCGAAAGACCCAATGGGATACTTCCCCGACTTGAATAAAGCCGTTGAACTGAAGAGTGCCTTCAAGAGCGATATGCTCTATGAATTCACTGGCGAACTCCCTAAGGGTAAGCAGGTCATTGCAATGTTCCAAGGCGAAAAACTCGTCAAGACTTACTTCTTTGAAGTCAAGTAAGAATTGCCCACGCTCTTTTAGCCCCTCGCATGAGGGGCTTTTTTTTTGAGGGTGAATCCTCGGTACAACCACTCCAGGATTTTTGAACGCGTTTTGCTCTTGGAATGGGGAGATGGAGTCAAACGAGTAATTCCATCCACAACTTTTTGAACCCGTTTGCCCCTGGAATTGCGACGTTGCCCACCTCCCAATTTCGTCTGCCTGCCGAATGGGGAGGTTACCCGCAGTGGGTTGAGAGTCAGTACGTGTTGCTTGGGCACTGTCGGGTACACCTTATTCGGCTGCAGCCCTACATTTCAGGGAGGTGGAGTCAAACGAGTAATTCCTTTTTTTTTATCTTCTTGCTCGGATAACGCAAATCACTTTTCTAGGTGGCTTCTAAACATGAAATTCAAAAAACAAGATCTGGCAACTGCTGTTGGAACTCTCGTTGTTCTCATTGCCACCTTTTTGGTATTCAATAGCACCTCGAACGATGCAGGCAAACTATGGGATATCCGTTGGGGATATTGGTTTGTTCTTGGAGTATTCGTATCTGCAGTCGCCGCCTTTTTCTGGAATGCCAGAGAGCTCCTCTCACGTTTTTTGTCAAAGCTGCCGAGCAAGCAA
>Ga0209125_1002641_pt1 | contig 13455 bp, 23 predicted proteins | sample BarGraIncub1131A_FD_184503 | JGI IMG/M metagenome (GOLD analysis project Ga0209125, IMG submission 184503) | Arctic peat soil microbial communities from Barrow, Alaska - Barrow Graham LP Incubations 11-31A (SPAdes) (version 2) | ecosystem: Environmental > Terrestrial > Soil > Wetlands > Peat... | reverse complement strand
CCCCAAGCACCGCCTCGAGGGGAACCTCGTACTCCTCCTCCACATCCAGCGCGTCGGCGAGCAAGGTCAAGGGGGTACCCCTGAAGGGCTCGGCTAGCAGGAGGTTACGCACCCCCTGGCCATAGCCGGCATACTGCGCCTCGAGTTCCTGCAGCGAGGTAAGCCTGGATGCGGCGCCAGAGAGCTCGTCGCGGCGCCGCTGCAGGAGCTTTTCCACGGCTTCCTGTCCCTTTTTGAGCGCAATCTCGCGCGCGCTGGCGAGCGTCAGCTCCTCGTCGGAGAGTTCCTTGCTCCGGCGATGCTCCAACAATTCCCCCCGTAGCGCTGCCACCCTCTGGCCCGCCTCAACGAGCCGCTCTCCGAGGAGGACGCGCTCCCTGGCGCTAGCCTGCAGCCGATCGCCGATCGTAGCAAGCCTTTTGGCAGCGGCGGTGTACTGGTTCGCTGCCTGCGCGCCCTCGGAAAGCGCCGCGAACATGCCGCGCCGCGCCTCGTCCAGTTCCCGCGTCACTCCAGCCTCGACAGCAGCCATTTCCTCCAGCAGGGACTCCCGGTCCTCAAGCGACGCGGCCTCACGGGAGAGTTCCTCGATGAGCGCGCCGCGCTGCTCGGACAGGGACTGCTGTTCACGCCGGGAAGCAGCAAGCTGATCGTCCAAACCCTGCAATTCCTCTTCGAACCTGACGCCGTGGCGCTCCAGGTTGTCAAGCTCACGCCGCTGGAACTCCAGCCTGTTCTCGCCACCCTGTAGCTCGGCCTTGCAGCGGAAGATCTCCTCCTGGGCTGTGGCGAGCCGGCGTTCCGTTTCCAGCAGGGTGACCTTGTTCGCCTCGATGGCGAGGTCCTCTGCGCCAAGGGTTGAAGCGAGTCCCTCGGCCCCCAGCTGAATACCGGAAATTTCGGTTGTCAGTTCCTCACGTTCCCGTGCGACGGCGGCGTACCCCTTGGCTGCGAAGAGCAGTTCGATCTCCCTCAGTTCGAGACGGATCTCCCGGAAGCGCTCCGCTTTTTTCGCCTGACGCTGCAGTCCGTTCATCTGTCTTTTTATCTCGGAGACGATGTCGCCGATACGCAGCAGGTTTTGCCGGGTAGACTCGATCTTCTTGAGGGCGACCACCTTTCTCGCCTTGAACTTGGTTACCCCCGCGGCCTCCTCGATCAGGAAGCGACGCTCCTCCGGTTTTGCGTGCAGGATCATGCCGATCTTCCCCTGCTCGATGATGGAGTAGGCCCGAGCCCCGATCCCAGTATCCATGAACAGTTCGGCTACGTCCAGAAGCCTGCAGGGGGTCTTATTAAGCAGATACTCGCTCTCGCCGTCGCGGTAGAGCCTGCGGGTCACCTGGATCTCGGAAAAGTTCAGGTACTTGGCCGGCACGCGGCCGTCATCGGTGGAGAAAAAGAGAGAGACCTCTGCCATCCCGAGCGGCTTCCTGAGCTCGGTACCGCCGAAGATGATATCCTCCATGGACTTGCCGCGCAGGTTCTTGGCGGACTGCTCCCCCATGACCCAACGGATGGCGTCCACCACGTTGGACTTACCACAGCCGTTGGGACCGACCACGCCGGTAATGGCCTGGGGGAAATCGAGGGAGACCTTATCCTGGAAGGACTTAAAACCGAGTATTTCGAGACGTTTTATCTTCATGAACTCGTTATACTATCAGAGAGGGGGTTTTAATGTAAAGCAAAGATGGCGCGGAAGAAACAGATTGAGGTTAAGGTTGAGACTGAGAAAGGCCTTTCTAAACCTTAACCTCAGCCTTAACCTGTTTCTGAGGAGGGGCAAAACGAAAACAGGCACGGTTTCCCGTGCCTGTTTCGTAATTGCTTTTGGCTATTTCGACCTATGCCTCGCTTGTCTCTTCGGCCACTGCCGCTGCAGGGGTCTCGACGACTGGCGTTACCGGAGCCTCGACCTTGACGGCCTTGGCTGCCTTGGCTGCCTTGGCGGCAACCGGCTTGGCCGACACCTTCTTCGGCTTCATCTCGGCTTCCACCAGCTCGATCACGGAGACCGGGGCGGTATCGCCCGGGCGGATGCCTAGCTTGATGATCCTGGTGTAGCCACCGGGACGATCGGCATAACGGGGTGCGATGGTTGTGAAAAGCTTGGTCACGACCTTCTTGTCGCGGATGTAGGCGGCTGCCTGCCTCGTCGCGTGAAGGTCACCCTTCTTGCCCAGGGTGATCATACGTTCGGCGATGGAACGAAGTTCCTTTGCCTTGGCGTCTGTCGTGGTGATCTTTTCGTGCTCGAGAAAGGATGTGACCATGTTTCTGAACATGGCGATCCTGTGGCTTGTGGTCCTACCTAGTCTTCTACCCGCGCTGTTGTGACGCATATCTTTTCACTTCCTTTCTATCTATAAATGAAAGTCTTGAGCCGGACTATTCTTCTTTCTGCTCGCCTCTAAGGCGCCTCATGATCTCTGGATCGGGGAAATTATCCAACTTCATGCCGAGGGTGAGCCCCATGTCCACCAGGATGTCCTTGATTTCGTTGAGCGACTTCCTGCCGAAATTCTGGGTTTTCAGCATCTCAGCTTCACTGCGGGAAACAAGTTCACCGATCAGCTTGATGCCGGCATTCTTCAGACAGTTAGCGGAACGGACCGAAAGCTCCAACTCGTCAACGGAGCGGTACAGGTTCTCGTTGAACCGTTCGCGCTCTTCTTCAGGTTCAGCCTCTTCCTGCGGTTCCACATCCTCGTCAAAATTGATGAAGATGTTCAGCTGATCCTTCAGAATTTTGGAGGCGTATGCCACCGCATCCTGCGGCTTCACGGAACCATCGGACCAGAGTTCGAGGGTCAGCTTGTCGTAGTCGGTGATCTGACCGACGCGTGCGTTGGTGATGGTGAAGTTCACCTTGGAAATAGGTGAAAAGATGGCGTCGATCGGGATGGTTCCGACCGGTGCCTTCTCGTCGCGGTTCCGGTCCGCGGGGACGTATCCCTTGCCGACTTTCACCACCAGATCCATCTCTAGATTCGCATCCTTGGAGCAGGTTGCGATGTGGTGTTCGGGGTTCAGGATCTCCACGTTGTTGTCAGTGACGATATCCTTCGCCTTGACCACACCTTCGCCCTTCTGCACGATCCGGATTACCCGGGACTCGTTGCCGTGCATCTTCAGACGCACACCCTTCAGGTTCAGAATGATGTCCGTCGCATCCTCGGTGACGCCAGGGATGGCCGAGAACTCGTGCAGCACACCCTTTGCCTTCACGGAAACGATGGCAGCTCCCTGGAGGCTCGAGATGAGGACCCGACGCAGTCCCGTGCCGAGGGTGGTGCCGAACCCCCTTTCGAAGGGCTCGGCGAAGAACTTACCATATGTATTTGTGAGCGATTCCGCTTCAACCTGGAGCTTCTTCGGTCTGATCAGATCGCGCCAATTTTTATACATTTAGATCCCCCTGTATCGGTTGTAGTCAGCCTTTACTTGGAGTAGAGCTCGACAATCAGCTGTTCCTGAATCGGCATGGTGATGTCTTCGCGTACCGGCAGAGCCTTAACGACACCCTTGCATGCGTCCTTCTCCAGTTCGAGCCACTGCGGAACACCCCTGCGTACTACACCTTCGAGAGATTCGGTAATTGCCGCGATCTTGAGGCTCTTTTCCCGTAGCTGCAGCACATCGCCGACCTTCGCCTGGATGGATGGGATGTTGACCTTATGACCGTTCAAGGTGAAATGGCCGTGGCGCACCAGCTGGCGAGCTTCGGTCCTGGAGGTCGCGAATCCGAGACGGTAGGCGACGTTGTCCAGTCTCCTCTCGAGGATGAACAGCAGGTTCTCGCCGGTAACGCCCTTCATCCGGTCCGCCATTTCGAAGTAACCGCGGAACTGGTTCTCGAGGATACCGTAGATGCGACGCACCTTCTGTTTTTCGCGCAACTGAACGCCGTAATCCGAAACCTTTATGCGACCCTGGCCGTGCTGTCCCGGGGGATAGCTCCTTCTCTTAATGGCACATTTGTCAGTGTAGCAACGCTCGCCTTTAAGAAAAAGCTCCGATCCTTCCCGTCTGCACAGCCTGCATGAGGGCCCTGTATACCTAGCCAATGAAGACCTCCTTAATCCTAACTGATAGTTCCGTAACTCCAGGTTCCGGGATGTTCCGGCCTAGACTCTTCTTCTCTTCGGTGGACGGCATCCGTTGTGCGGGATCGGCGTGACGTCGCGGATGAAGCTGACCGCGAAGCCGGCAGCCTGAAGAGCACGCAGAGCGGACTCGCGGCCGGAACCGGGACCCTTCACGTAGACCTCAATGCTGCGCATGCCGTGATCCTGGGCCTTTTTAGCGCAATCCTCGGCAGCCATCTGCGCTGCGAACGGAGTGCTCTTTCTGGAGCCCTTGAATCCCTTGGCACCGGAGGTGCACCAGGCTACGACGTTACCGACCGGGTCGGTAATCGTGATCATGGTATTGTTGAACGTTGCCTGTATGTGCGCAACGCCGTTGGGTATGTTCTTCTTCTCTTTCTTCTTCTTTACGACTTTCTTAACCGGGCTCGCCATTATCCCTCCAGAATCTTATTTCTTCTTGCCAGCGACCGTACGAGCCGGCCCTTTCCTGGTACGCGCATTAGTCTTGGTCCGCTGACCGCGGCACGGAAGACCCTTCCTATGACGCAATCCCCTGTAGCAGCCGAGATCCATCAATCGCTTTATATTCATAGAAATGTCACGTCGCAGGTCGCCCTCGACTTTGACATTCTTATCAATATGTTCCCTGATCTTCGCAACTTCCGATTCGGTCAGGTCATCGGCGCGGGAATTATAATCAACTCCGGTTGCGTCGAGAATCTCCTGGGACAGAGACCTGCCTATACCGTAAATGTAGGTAAGCGCGATCTCTATTCTCTTGTTCTTTGGTAGGTCTACCCCTGAAATACGTGCCAATGCCCGCTCCTCCTAATGGTTACTCTTAGCCCTGTCTCTGGGAATGCTTGGGAATGTCGCAGATCACCCGCACTATTCCTTTGCGCTTGACTATCTTACACTTCACACAGATCTTCTTAACCGATGCACGAACCTTCATAGTTAACTTCCTTTCGAAAACGTTTTGCTGTTCAAATTCTTGAAAGAATCAGCGGACCGTTGTCCGTTATTGCCACAGTGTGTTCGAAGTGGGCCGAAAGCCCTCCGTCGCAGGTTACCGCGGTCCAGCCATCCTGCAAAACCCTTACGTCGAACCCCTTTTCGTTGATCATCGGCTCGATCGCGAGCACCATGCCGACTTTCAGGCGCGGCCCCTTGCCAGGTAGCCCGAAGTTGGGGATCTGGGGGCCCTCGTGCAGGTCCTTCCCGATGCCGTGCCCTACGAAATCCCGGACCACCGAGAAACCGTGCGCCTCGACATGAGCCTGGACCGCATGGGAGATATCCGAGAGACGGTGCGAGGAGTCAGCAAGGCTGATCCCCTGGTAGAGCGACTCCTCGGTCACCTTGATGAGCCGCGCGGCCTGCTCGGAAACCTTGCCAACCGCGACGGTGATCGCCGCGTCTCCGTAAAAACCACGATACACCACACCAAAGTCGAGACTCACGATGTCGCCTGAGACTAGAACCCTTCCAGACGGAAAGCCATGCACAACCTGCTCGTTGACGGAGCAGCAGAGTGAAAAGGGAAAGCCGCTGTACCCCTTGAAAGCGGGTTTGGCCTTCCTTTTCAGCGTCTCCTTCTCGGCATAACTATCCAGCTCAAGAAGTGTCACGCCTGGAGCGACCAGATCCTTAAGTCCGGCCAGGATCTCGGCCACCATTCTGCTTGCCTGCGCCATCTTTTCAATCTCGGAGGGAGATTTAAGTACGATCACCGTTTCTTGGCCTGAATACAGGAGAGAATTGAACCCTGGATACCTTCGACCGTTCCGAGTCCATCCACCGAGCGAAGCAAGCCGCAGGAGCTGTAGTAAGCGATGAGAGGCGCTGTCTGCTCCTCGTACACCTGAAGACGGCGCAGAATGGTAGCCTCCTTGTCGTCCTCGCGCTGGAACAGTTCACCGGAGCAGGCGTCGCAGCGACCGGCAATCTTGGGCGGCGCAAACTCAACGTGGTACACGGCACCGCACCCGGGGCAAGCTCGCCTGCCGGAAAGCCGTTTTAAAAGTTCATCGTTGTCGACAGAGAGTGAGACGACGTGGTCAATAACAAGACCCATGCCGGAGAGCACCTGTTTCAGGGCGTCTGCCTGTGCGACGGTCCGCGGGAATCCATCCAGGATAAACCCGGCGGCGCAGTCGGACTGGGTCAGCCGTTCCTCAACGATACCGATTACCACGGCATCGGGGACCAAGGCACCGCTGTCCATGAAGCCCTTCGCCTTCACCCCCATCGGAGTGAGTTCCTTAACGGCAGCTCGCAGAATATCGCCTGTCGATATCTGCGGGATACCAAATTTTTCTATTAGCAACTTGGCCTGGGTCCCTTTGCCGACACCGGGAGGCCCGAGAAGGATCAGATTCATGGATTGCTCCCTACTTCCTGCCCTGAATGCGCACGCCCTTCATAAACCCTTCGTAGCTCCGGGTGATCAGGTGCGCCTCGATCTGCGACAGCGTGTCCATGCCGACACCGACAGCGATCAGCAGGGCGGTACCGCCAAAGTAGAAGGGGAGGTTGAACTTCCCGATCAGTATCGAAGGGAGCACGCAGACCGCCGATATGTATATGGCACCAGCGAAGGTCAGCTTGGTCAGCACCGAGTCGAGGAAATCAGAGGTCTCTTTACCGGGACGAATACCCGGGATATAGCCCCCCTGCTTCTTCACGTTTTCGGCGACGTCCACCGGGTTGAAAGTTACAGCCGTATAGAAGTAGCAAAAAAAGACGATAAAAGCAACATATAAAACTTCATAGGACCAATTGCCGGGCGTGAGGCTCTTGGAGGCCTTCTGCACCCAGGGAACATTAATGAAGTTGCCGACCGTGGCAGGGAACATGATGATCGAGGATGCGAAGATGGGAGGAATGACTCCGGCCATGTTCACCTTGAGTGGCAAATGCGAGCTCTGTGCTCCCATGGTCTTTAGACCTACCACCCGCTTCGCGTAGTGAATCGGGATCCTGCGCTGACCGCGCTCGATGAAGACAACCGCAGCAATCACCGCGAACATGACCGCGCCAACCAGGAGCAGCGCGAACAGGGAGAGCTCACCGGTCTTGACCAGACGCGCGCTGTTCATGAGTGCCGTCGGTATGCGCGCCACGATGCCGGCGAAGATGATCAGCGAGATACCGTTGCCGATTCCCTTCTCGGACATCTGCTCGCCGAGCCACATGATGAATGCCGTGCCGGCAGTCAGGGTAAGAACCGTCATGAAACGAAAGCCCCAACCGGGACTCGGTACCACCAATTCACCTGCGGGGCCGCGCATAGACTCCAGGCCGATGCTGATGCCGAACCCCTGCACGACGGCGAGGACGATGGTGCCGTACCGCGTATACTGGATGATCTTTTTGCGACCGGCATCCCCTTCCTTGGAGAGCTTCTCGATGGAGGGAAGCACGACGGAGAGGAGCTGGAAGATGATCGAGGAGGAGATGTACGGCATGATGCCGAGCGCGAAGACAGTCAGCTTCTCGAGAGCCCCGCCAGAAAACATGTCGAACATTCCGAGCAGAGTACCCTGGGCAGCCTTGAAAAAGTGGGCAAGGGCCTGGGCGTCGATCCCGGGAGTCGGGATGTGACATCCGACCCTATAGACCGCCAGCATGGCCAGTGAAAAAAGTACTCTCTTTTTGAGCTCGGGGATCTTGAAAATGTTCTGGAAGGCTTCTAACAAGACTAGATCTCCTCGATGGTTCCACCTACCGCCATGATTTTCTCGCGGGCAGAGGCACTGAACTTGTGGGCTTTTATCGTCAGAGCACGGGTGATGTCGCCGGTCGCGAGAACCTTGATGCCGTCGCAGATAGCTGAGATGAAGCCGCTTTTCAGCAGTGCCTCGGCGTCCACTACGCTTCCTACCTCGAAGGCCTCGAGCTGGCAGAGGTTCACCAAAGCGTAAACCTTTTTGTTGAGAGGGGTAAAGCCGCGCTTGGGAAGCCTTCTGTGCATCGGCATCTGGCCACCCTCGAAACCGGGCTTGATGGAGCCGCCGCTGCGCGCCTTCTGACCCTTGTGGCCCTTGCAAGAGGTCTTGCCGTGGCCGGAGCCTACGCCCCTGCCGATACGCTTTCTATTTTTGGTCGATCCAACGGCCGGTTTTATCGTGTTTAATTGCATTATTGTCACCTTTAGGGGGATTACTCTTCGACTCGTACCAGATGGGAAACCTTCTTGATCATCCCGCGAATTTCCGGGGTATCCTTCAGGACGACGGTTTTCTCACGCTTGGTGAGGCCCATACCATTAAGGCAACCCTTCATGCTTTCAGATTTCCCTATGTGGCTCCGTATGAGGGTAACCTTCACTTCTCCAGACATTTTCAGCTCCTTAAGTAATAGTGCCCGAGGCTATACGGCAAGCCCGCGGCGCGCCATCAGCTCTTCCGCGGTCTTGAGGCGGCTCAAACCTGCAAAGGCGGCCTTCACCACGTTATGCGGATTGTTGGAACCCAGGCATTTGGCGAGGATGTTATGCAGACCGGCGGACTCGAAGACCGCGCGAGCGGCGCCGCCAGCGATGACACCGGTACCGGGAGAGGCGGGCATCATCAGGACCTTGCCTGCGCCGAAGCTTCCCAGGATCTCGAACGGGATGGTCTGACCTGCGACGATCGGCACCCGGATCAGGTTCTTCTTGGCCTGCTCGACCCCTTTGCGTATCGCCTCGGGGACTTCGTTGGCCTTGCCCAGTCCGTAACCGACGCAACCGTTGCCGTCGCCGACCACTACGAGAGCCGAGAAGCTGAACCTGCGGCCACCCTTGACTACCTTGGCGACCCGGTTGATATGGACAACCCTATCCGTAAGATTCATTTCACTGGCATTGATCTTAAGCAAACTCATTCCTCCTTACCTGCCCTTAGAAGGACAGACCGTTTTCACGCGCGGCTTCAGCCAGGGCTTTGATTCTTCCGTGATAGAGGAAACCGTTACGGTCGAAAACGACCGAAGTGATTTCTTTCTCAAGGGCCTTCTTGGCGATCGCGGCACCGACTTTGGCAGCCGCCTCGATGTTTCCGGTGTGGGCTAGCCCTTCGGCGACTCCAACCAGGACCGTAGAGGCCGAAGCGAGCGTAACGCCGGTGGTGTCATCGATCAACTGGGCATATATGTGGCGCGCACTCCTGAATACATTCAGTCTCGGGCGTGCGGGCGATCCGGTGATTTTCTTCCTGACCCTGGTCTGTCTCTTAAGACGAGCTACCTGTTTTGGGGCTAGAGAACTCAAGGCACTTCTCCTTAGCTATTGCTATTTTTTACCGGTTTTGCCGGCTTTTCTCAGAATCGTCTCGTCAGCGTACTTGACGCCCTTGCCTTTGTAAGGCTCGGGCGGCCGGAAGGCGCGAATTTTCGCGGCGGTCTGGCCAACCATCTCTTTGTCGATTCCCAAAACCTTCACCTTGGTCATCTTCTCCACCTCAACGGTGATGCCGTTGGGGAGCTCGAAGTTAACAGGGTGCGAGAAACCCAGGGAAAGGTTGAGCACATTCCCCTTCACCTCGGCACGATAGCCGACGCCGTTGATCTCAAGGAGAGTTTCGAACCCCTTGCTCACGCCGATCACCATGTTGTTGATCAGGGTACGGGTAAGGCCGTGGGCCGAACGGCACTTGATGGAGTCGTCGTCCCTGGTTACCGTGATGGAGTTGCCGTCGACTGCGACCGCGACACCCGTCATGATGGACCGGGAGAGCCTACCCTTCGGCCCCTCCACCTTGATCTCGGGGAGGTTATATATGACTTTCACCCCCGCAGGGATTGCGATGGGAAGTTTTCCTATTCTTGACATGCAAAGCTCCTTAAAGCAAAAATGACTACCAGACCGTGCAGAGGATCTCTCCGCCGATACCCATCTCGCGCGCGGTCTTGTCGGTTACCAGACCCTTGGACGTCGAAAGGATGGCTACACCCAGTCCGTTTTTCACCTTGAAGATCTTGTCAGAGTTGACATAGACCCGGCCGCCCGGCTTGCTGATCCTCTTGATCTCATTGATGACCGGATCTTTCTCATCGACGAACTTGAGGTATACGCGCAGAATCCCCTGCTTGCTATCGGCGATAACCTTGAAGTTCTTGATGAACCCCTCGGTACGAAGAACCGTGGCGAGATTCACCTTCAGGTTCGACGACGGGATGTCCACTTTCTGGTGTTTTGCCATACCAGCATTTCTGATTCTGGTCAGCATGTCGGCTACTGGATCTGTCATGCACATACAAACTACTCCTCTTTCCTAAATCGGGCTTTTACCAACTGGACTTTATCACGCCGGGGATCTGGCCGAAGTTAGCGAGCTTCCTAAGGCAGATTCTGCACATGTCAAACTTCCGGTAGTATGCTCTGGGGCGACCGCACAAGGGGCAACGATTCTTGTTACGAACCTTGAACTTGCTCCCTCTCTGCGCCTTTATGATCATCGATGTCTTTGCCACGGAGTTCCTCCAAACTTGATTAATTCCTGAACGGCAGTCCCATGAGCTTCAAGAGAGCCTTGCCTTCAGCGTCGGTCTTTGCAGTCGTCACGATCGTTATGTTCATTCCCTTGATCTTGTCGACCTTGTCGTAATCGATCTCGGGGAAGATCAGCTGTTCCTTGACGCCCATGGAGTAGTTCCCATTGCCGTCGAAGGCCTTGCCGGAGATCCCCTTGAAGTCACGCACGCGGGGAAGCGAAACGCTCACCAGACGGTCGAGAAATTCGTACATCTTCTCGCGGCGCAGCGTCACCGAGCAGCCGATCGGCATACCCTGACGCAGCTTGAACCCCGCGATCGACTTCTTCGCCTTGGTGATGACCGGGCGCTGTCCGGCGATAAGCGCCATCTCCTCGACGGCAGAATCAAGTATCTTTACGTTCTGGATCGCCTCGCCAAGGCCCATGTTAAGGACAATCTTGACCAGCTTGGGGACTTCCATGACGTTCGAATAATTCTGGTCCTTCATCAACTGCGCAACCATCTCTGTAGTGTAAAGCTCAGCTAGCCGTGCCATTCAATCCTCCCAAGCTATTTATCAAAGGACTCACCGCATTTGACACAGCAGCGGGCCTTTTTTCCGTCTTCCAGGGTCGTTACTCGGGTTCTCACCGGCTTGTTGCACTTCCCGCACAGCAACATGACGTTGGAAATGTGCACCAGGGCTTCCTTCTCAAGGATGCCACCCTGCTCGGAACCGCGGGGCTTGGTGTGGCGCTTGACGATGTTGATCCCTTCGACCAGTACGCCATCCTTCTTCGGGTGAATGGAGAGCACCTTGCCACTCTTCGCCCGGTCCTTCCCCGTGATGACGACGACGGTATCGTTCTTTTTAACATGTAACTTTTTGCCCAGCATCGTTATTCTCCAAGATGTTGATTAAAGTACCTCAGGAGCGAGGGAGATGATCTTCATGAACTTCTTTGCGCGAAGCTCCCTGGCTACCGGTCCGAAGATACGGGTTCCGACGGGCTCCTTGGCGTTGTTGATCACAACACCAGAGTTGGTATCGAAGCGGATATAGGAGCCATCGGGACGTCCAACGGCTTTCGCGGTGCGAACCACGACAGCCTTCACAACGTCGCCCTTCTTCACTTTCGAATTCGGGATGGCTTCCTTAACGGAAGCGACGATGATGTCGCCGATCCCCGCATACCTGCGCTTGGAACCGCCGAGCACTTTAATGCAAAAGAGCTTCTTCGCGCCGGAATTGTCCGCCACGTCCAATATTGTCTGCATCTGAACCATTGTTAACTCCCAGCTTAAGCTCTTAGGCTTTAGACTCGATAATCTGTCTGATCTTCCAGCGCTTGTCCTTGCTCATCGGACGCGTTTCGACGATGATAACCTTGTCGCCGATCTTCGCGGAATTATCAATATCATGCGCCTTGTACTTGGCGGACCGCTTGATGTATTTATTGTATACCGGGTGCTTTACCAGACGGTCGACCTTGACTACCGCGGTCTTCTCCATCTTGTCGCTCACCACTATGCCTGTTTGGGTTTTTCTGTTACCTCTTTCGCTCATAAATATCCCCTACCCTCTCTTTTCACGGAGTATGGTTTTCACCCTTGCGATGTCCTTCTTGAGAAGGGAAAGCTTAGAAGTATTTTCCAGACGCCCGGTGTGGAGCTGAAACCTCACGTTAAAAAGTTCCTTCGTGAGTTCGAGGCTCTTAGTCGCCAGATCGGCAGCCGTCGCACTTTTCAATTCACTAGCCTTCATTGATTTCCGTCCTTGAGGTGAATTTGGTGGCTATGGGAAGCTTGTGCGCCGCAAGCCGGAAGGCCTCGCGTGCCACTTCTTCAGTGACCCCTTCCATCTCGTACAGGATCCTGCCGGGTTTGCACACGCAGACCCAGGAATCCGGTGACCCCTTTCCCTTACCCATGCGGGTCTCGGCGGGTTTCGAGGTGAGCGGCTTGTCCGGGAAGATCCTGATCCAGACCTTGCCGCCCCTCTTGATGTAGCGGTTCATGGCGACACGGGCAGCTTCTATCTGACGGGAGTCGAGCCAACCGCACTCCGTCGCCTGCAGGCCGAACTCACCAAAGGCAAGGGCCACGCCGCGCTGCGGGGTGCCGCTCATGCGCCCCTTCATCTGCTTTCTATACTTGACTTTCTTGGGCATTAACATCGCAAAAAACTCCTGTTTCTATTTTTTAGCGGAGAGCACTTCACCCTTGAAGAGGAGTACCTTTACGCCGATGATACCGTAGGTCGTCTTGGCTTCTGCGAAGCCGTAGTCGATGTCCGCGCGCAACGTGTGCAGCGGTACCCTTCCCTCGCGGTACCATTCCGTCCTGGACATCTCCGCCCCGCCCAATCGGCCCGAGCAGGTGATCCGGATTCCCTTGGCGCCGAACTTGAGCGTCGAGGTGACGCTCTTCTTCATGGCGCGCCTGAAGGCGATACGACGCTCGAGCTGCAGCGCGACGTTCTCGGCAACAAGCTGGGCATCCAACTCAGGCTTTCTGACTTCCTGTATGTTAAGATAGACCTCTTTGTCGGTAAGCTTGGCCAGCTCCTTCTTCAGAGTCTCAACCTCGGAACCCTTCTTGCCGATGATCAGCCCCGGACGCGCGGTGAAGATGTTGATCTTCGCCTTGCCCGCCGCGCGCTCGATCTCGATCTTGGAGACCCCGGAATGATACAGCCTTTTCTTGAGGAATGCGCGCAGCTTCAGGTCCTCATGAAGGAGCTTCGCATAGTCTTTTTCCGCGTACCATTTGGAGTCCCAGGTTTTGATAACTCCAAGCCTGAAACCTATAGGATTTACTTTCTGACCCAAAACTTCACCTCCGACCCGTTAGCTTATTTCTTTTCCGCAAGGACCACGGTAATGTGGCTCGTCGGTTTTCT
>Ga0209125_1002640_pt1 | contig 13459 bp, 12 predicted proteins | sample BarGraIncub1131A_FD_184503 | JGI IMG/M metagenome (GOLD analysis project Ga0209125, IMG submission 184503) | Arctic peat soil microbial communities from Barrow, Alaska - Barrow Graham LP Incubations 11-31A (SPAdes) (version 2) | ecosystem: Environmental > Terrestrial > Soil > Wetlands > Peat... | reverse complement strand
AATTCCAGAATCTTTTCCTCGGCCAATTTGTCCAATGCCATCTTTACCATGCCGACGGCACCGTCTACAATTTTTGAACGAGCTGAAATGATGGCATCAGCTTGCTGACGACGCAACATGACAGCAGCTATTTCAGGAGCGTACGCCAAGTAATTGATACGCGCTTCTATAACTTCAATTCCAGCAATGGAAAGTCGTTCGTTCAATTGCACTTCAAGAATGTCGGTCACTTCGTCTCCGGCTGAACGCAGGGTAAGCTCTTTTGAATCGGCTGTACCAGTCTGGTCATAAGCATACATCCCGGCTACACTGCGAAGCGCTGCATCACTTTGAACCTTGACAAACTTTTCGTACGACTTCATGCGTTCTCCCAGATTGTCAATAACAGTCCCATTTTGTGACTTCACGATCGGTGCTTCCGAAGAACTGTCAATATTGAAGGCTGCTTTATACGTATCACTCAACCGCCAAACTAAAACCAGGCCGATCAGGATGGGATTCCCTGTCTTATCATTTACCTTAATGGGTTCGGCATCCAGGTTGCGTGCACGAAGCGTCAATTTTTTTTTCGTGTAAAAAGGATTTACCCAAAAGAATCCGTTTTCTTTCACAGTGCCTTCGTATTCCCCGAAGAATATCATGACTCTGGCTTCGTTTGGTTCAATCTGCATGAATCCGCCCCAAAAAATAGTATTCAGCAAAAAAAGAATGGTATCGGCAATTAACAAGGCAATTTTAAGGCCGTTGTGTTCTTCGTATGTAGAAACACACCAGCCAAACAATACACATATTCCAATCAGAAACATAATGTTGAGAATCAGAACGGGAATGCCTTTGAGCTTTGTTCCGCCAAAGACGACTTCATTTGTTTTCATTTTTCATAAAGAGGATTAGGTGAATTAAAATGATATTATTTTGATATCACAAATATGGGGTATTCATTGAACGATTTCCAAATTTTTCTTATATTATTTTGAAAAAAAAATTAGGGCCTCGAGGAATTATTCGGTTTTATCCGTAAGATATTGTAAAATATGCACGTAAATCATTTTTTTAGTATATTTACAGTTATTAACATTTCCAAGATGAAAGGCATTAGAATCGTTCTTCTGATTGCAATTTTTAGCTTGACCGCTTTGAGTTGTTTGGAACAAAAAGACCGACTGGTAACCGTTAAGGGTGCCCTTTCTCATTTGGGTGGTACCGATCTCTACATCACCTATACGGACACGCAATTTAAAAGGGTAAACGATACCATCCACTCCAGCATGTCCGGAAAATTCTATTTTAAGCTCCGAACTTACAACGATTTGGCTCCCATCACCATTTATTTTAAAGAAAAAAAATGCTGGACAACCTTGTTTGCAGAACCCGGAGATCACATCACGGTCCGCGGAAACATAGAATCCGTAGATCTACTAACTATACGAGGCGGCCAGGTTAACAACGATTTGAACCGTTTTAAAATGCAGATCAGAAATCTTTATCAAGAACGGCTTGATTTGTTAAAAGGTACTTATACTAAAGAAGACGCTTCAGAAGTAAGGATGGCTGAAATCAACCTTCAGCTAAAACGAGCGGCTAAAGACTTTATTAGTGAGAACCCTTCTTCTATTGCCAGCGTCATCCTCATCCAGGATTTCTTCTATCAGGAATATGACCCCAACACTAGCGAATTATTGGGCCTTTTGAAAGACAATGCCAGCAATTGTCACCTGGCAGAAAAAATTCGTGATGGCATTAGTAAAAGACGATAATATATTCGTTTTATATTATTATTTTGTTAACTTTGCAGCATACCAATATTTATTCATATGCTCGTTAAAGTTGCCAGCGCTGCCATTCAAGGCATCAATGCCAAACCCGTACAAATCGAGGTCCATCTCTCCCGGGGTATCCGGTTCTCTTTGGTTGGATTACCGGACATTGCCGTACGGGAAAGTCATGAACGCATCGTCTCCGCCTTACAAGTAAACGGCATGGACCTGCCACGAAAACAGATTGTCATCAATATGTCACCGGCAGACCTGCGAAAAGAAGGGACTTCCTACGATCTCCCCTTGCTGGTAGGGATCATGGCTGCAGGAGACTACATCCCCGCCACTTCCGTCGAAAACAGTTTGTTTATCGGTGAACTTTCTTTAGATGGTAGGCTTCAACCTATTCGGGGCGTCCTCTCAGTTGCCATGCTTACCAAGGAATCAGGCATCAGACGTCTGATCCTCCCTGCATCCAATGCTCAAGAAGCATCGGTGGTCGAAGGGCTTGAGGTATTCGGAGTAGATACTATCCTGGATTTGGTCGGTTTGCTCAAAGACGAGCCTTCCTACTCTCCCACCAAAGCAAATCTTTTACCACAGCCAGCAGAGGCTTATTCACTTGCTGAAGACTTTTCGGATGTGAAAGGGCAGGACAACGTTAAAAGAGCGGTCGAAGTGGCTTGTTCCGGCGGCCACAACCTGCTTCTTGTTGGCCCTCCGGGAGCCGGAAAAACCATGATTGCCCACTGCATCCCCGGCATCCTTCCACCAATGAGCAGGCAGGAAGCCCTGGAGACCACTAAAATTCACTCCGTAGCAGGGAAAACAACCGTTGGTTTCGGTCTTTTGCACCGACGACCATTCCAGTCACCCCACCACAGCATCAGTTCCGTCGCTTTAGTCGGTGGAGGGAATAAGCCGCAGCCAGGTGAAATCTCACTGGCACATAATGGAATTCTTTTTCTTGATGAGCTACCAGAGTTTCATCGGAACGTCTTGGAAGTATTAAGACAGCCATTGGAAGAACGAAGCATTCGCATTTCCCGGGTAAACTATTCCATAGATTATCCAGCCGGGTTCATGTTAGTCGCCTCCATGAATCCATGCCCCTGCGGGTATTACAATCATCCAGATAAAGCATGCATTTGTACACCGGGCCAAATTCAGCGATACATGGCTCGGATTTCTGGTCCGTTGCTGGACCGAATCGACCTGCACGTTGAAATTGCACCGGTTTCATACGAAAAATTAAGCGATACAAAGCCTTCAGAAGCAAGTCAAGACATTCGCGACCGCGTTGTTTCGGCCCGAAAAATTCAGGAGGACCGCTTTGGAAACAGTTCGGAGACCACCTGCAATGCCCGGATGAAAACAAAAGAAATACATCGTTTCGCCCAACCGGACAATCCGGGACAACGCTTACTGAAAGTTGCCATGGAAAAGCTCAATCTTTCTGCAAGAGCCTATGACCGGATTCTAAAAGTAGCCCGAACTATCGCGGACCTGGATGCATGCAGCAATGTGGAAGCTAGACATGTTGCAGAAGCAATTCAATACCGTACGCTGGACCGTGGAAATTGGGGCCAATGATTCTTAACCCTTTCTAAAAACAAAACAGATGGTATCAGGAAATCTATGCATAAAGGGGTATAGCACATAAACCCCAAGAATTGAAATAAATTTAGTGATAACATTTGTGCTAGTATCCTCTCCAACTCTATCCTTTACTTCAGACAGATTAATGGTCTTTAAAGGAAATGAATCAAGCGATTCAAAATGGTATTTCTTCGCAAGAGCAATCAAATTTGGTTTAGAAAAATAGCTTAAATGCGGACTATGAAAATGAAACTGCCACATTCGATTCAGCATTGATTTTATACCAAAAAAATAGGCAAGCTTGGCAATAGAATAGGTTAATCCTTCTTGTACAGGAAGATTTATTACCAACAATCCCTCAACTGTCAAATATTCACTATTTACACGCATACTTGTATTAATATCTGGCAGATGCTCAAAAACATCATTGTATGCAATAAACCCATATTTGTCTTCCGTTGTAATTGCCTCTGGAAAAAACCCATTAGTCACTTTATGACCATTCTGCTTATATACATCATTAAAGCAAGTCTCTGGTTCAATACCTTCACATTCAATTTGATTTAGCTTACAAGCATCTAAAAACCACCCATGTCCAGAACCCACCTCTAAGCCTCTTAAAAGTAATTTTGAATGGCGTTTTATTGAATTTATGATGGTTCTAAAGTTTTGCATTCTAAGAGTTTGCAATGCCTTTAAGCGGGTTCGTTCATCAAATTCTGATTCAAAACTTTTATTAAAACTTGCATCGGGACAAAACTGAAATGTACAATCTCCACATTCATAGACTTCATATTCTAACTTGAATTTTAAATGAGCTTGTGTACTTCCACAAATTGGACATTTCCTATTGTTTTCCATTCTTATTTATTGTTATAAAATAGCCACACTTATTGGCAATTATTATCCATTGGCTAAGATTCATTTGATTTTCTAAAAGTATAATGTTTCTGCGAAAAATAACTAATCCCAATTGTAAAGATGGATATAATCATATTAGAAGGCGTCGGATAAAAGTTCAAATAATCAACAAGAAATTTCAGCCCGATATAATTAATGGTCAGATTTAGAAAGAACACTACCAAATAACGATATAATTGAACTCGACTATGCAATTCAGAATTTGAGAATGTAATATTCTTTTGCATTAGAAAGCTGGAAGCTAAAACGATTGGAAACTTGATTCCCAATGTTGCAATGTGTGAGCTAATCGTCACAAAACCAAGTTCCAACATCTGGTGCTTTAAAACAAAATTGTAAATCAAAAAATAAAGCACCCAATCGAACACTAGATTTAGGACTCCAATCAGTGCATATCGGAAAAATTGTAAAGACATGTATTTGCGAAATGGAGGATAAAAAAAATCTATGAGACTTCTTATAGAATGGCCAACTTTTACAAAATAATTCCCCATAATAACACTACTTATATTAAATCAAAATCAGCGAGATTTACATCCCAATTGCCAATGTTACAAATGGTTTTTAAATCCAAGGTCCCTTTTTTCAGCGAAATCCCGTTGAAATAAATCGTTTTTGGTTCGAACTTTTTAGGCACTTTGATCATTCCAATATTCCTGAAGGGGATATGACCAACAAAAAGCAAGGAGTCAAAGTTCCGTTTTTCATGTTGTACGATGTACCGCGCAGCCCTGCAAAAGTTCTTCTCCGATTTCTGAGTGACATCAATCAATGTTGCTGTTTGAATCCCTTCGATGGTTTTGAGCTTGTAAAAGAATTCCAATCCGGGAAGGTTTACTTGGCGGTAATCTCCGTCCATACGCTTATATCGTGTCTGATTAAAGGTCTCTGAGTCTCGGTGAATCGTTGACGAGTAAATCCTATCTGAAGCAAAAAACGACGAAACGGTCAACCAACAACGACAGAACAAATTTGAACATCCGTTCAGAAAATGCAACTTGTTTTTTATTCCACCAATACGCAAGGGAAGGCAGAATGTATCCAATCTGCCTATGTCGGGCATCAGATTCGTTGCAGTAAAGACAGGATAAGAAGTATCGTTTGGGAAGCCCATGACAAAAGTGACTCCATCCACTTTCATCCGCTCAAAAGCATTATGAACCAAGTCGTAGAAGTTCTCAATACCTCGATGAGTCTTGCGAATCATGGTGTCGATACTAACCGTGAAAAGTTGCTTTTCTTCTTGTACTATATAATAACCAGGGACAAAGGCATTTGCTCCAACTATCGTTCCATTATCCACGATAAGGGAATGATAGGAAAACCCCAGTACATTTTCTTGATATTGGTTTAGGAACTCCTTCAGTGTCCTGTGCTCATGAAAAATGTCATTAAAAAGATCCAGGATCCCATTTTGTTCCACTTTAGTAAGCTCCGAAGTCTTCTTGACCAGAAATTCCATTAGGCTTGAATCTTTAGAACAGTTGCTCCATAAGATAATCCAACACCAAAACCGGCCAAAAGAACATTCCCATTAAGTTTATTCTCTTTTTGGGCTTCACACAAGGCAATCGGGATGGTGGAAGAAACAGTATTACCAACTGTTTCAAGAAAGATGTAGAAATTTTCTTTATCAATTTCCAGTAACTTCCTCAAATAGTTGATCATGTATTTATTTGCCTGATGGAATACAAAAAGATTCACTTGCTCTTGTTTCAAATCGTTTTTTTTCAGAACATCTTCAATCATAATTGGCACGATATCAGAAGTAAAGTCAAATATTTCTTTTCCATTCATGAACAAATAATCACTTGAAACGGGATTACTAGATTCATCATAAGCAAGATCACACAAAGCCTTTTTCTGACGCAGCCCCCCAGTCTTTACAATCAAACTTTCGGCTCCTCGACCATCCGTACCTAGGCTGAAAGCACCAATTTCAGCAAAACCTTCTGTTGAAATGATGGTTGCAGTTGCACCATCGCCGAAAATGGTTCGGTTCCCCTTGTCCTCAGGATGAATATGCTTGGTATAGGTTTCTGCTGTTAGAAGAAGTACGCATTTGGCCACACCTCCAAGAACAAGGCCTTTAGCCAGTGAAAGGCCATAGACATAACCGGAACATCCAAGATTGAAGTCTAATGCACCACAGTTGGTAGGCAGCTTTAATTTATCCTGAACAATACAAGCAGATGTCGGTAGGAAATAGTCAGGACTTTGTGTACATAACAATACAAAGTCTATGGTAGAACGGTCGAGCCGATGCTCCATAAAAAGATTTTCAGCAGCACATACAGCCATATCTGCTGCAGTTTCATTTATAGCCGCAATATGTCTTGAGGTCACTCCTATCTTTGACGCAATCTTATCGACCGTCCATTCCGGAAACAGTTCAACCAATTTTTCGTTGGTTAAGACTTCTTCAGGCAGGTAGTATGATATTGAATTAATGTATGCTTTCATATATGACTTTTATTGAACGGAGTAACCACCATCAAGCAGCAAGCTACTTCCTGTCATCCATGCTGTTGCATCAGAGAGCAAGTAAACAACAGCATAAGCAACTTCTTCCGGATTCCCATATCTTTTAAGGGGATACCGTTGAGCGTCCTCCTCTAATTTTTCTTTTGATAGGATGGTTTCGTCAAAAACTCCGGTATTAATCATCCCCGGATTAACGGTGTTCACCCTGATGTTTCTCGGAGCTAATTCCAAAGCCAAGGCTTTAGTAAAGCCATTCAATGCCGCTTTTGTTGAACCATAAAGACTTCCACCTATTGCGCCACAATAAACTCCCGACATGGAGGATAAAAAGACAATGGAAGCGCCTTTGTTCAATTTTTTTTTCTGTTGCAACAACTGAATGAGACGAATATGTGAGAAGGTATTAATCTCAAAGATCTGCTCCATATCACTTTTGTCCGAAATTTGACTTACTTGCGATTTTACGATGCCTGCATTGCTGGCTACCCCGTCAAGCTTTGGCAATGTTTCAACCATATTTTCGAGTTCAACTTCCAATGTCAGATTTATCGATAGAAAAGTATGACCGCCCCCATGGAGCAAATGGAGAACCTCTTCCAGTCTCTGACTATTCCTTGCCACAAGGATGATGTGAGCTCCCATTCTGGAACACTCTATGGCGATGGAACGTCCAATCCCGGAGGAAGCACCGGTTACTAGGATCGTTTTCCCTTCAAGGCTGAACGGATTATGGATCATTTTTTATTTTTTTCTATAAAACTAAACAGTTGCTGAATAGTGGAAATTTCACGCAAATCACTAAATGAAACTTTCACTCCGTATTTTTTTTCAACCATATTCAGAATAGCCAAGCTGATCAACGAAGACCATTCATCCAATTCACGGAAATTGGTTTCAGCTTTAAATTCGGATAACTCCGTATCATCAAATTGGATTGCAAAATTCTTTATAAACTCGTTCATTTCCATATCCTTGCATTTTTAGTAAAACAGACGTGAAAATACCGTTTTTTTTGTGCCTGCACAACGAATCCATCAATAAACTTTATAATTTGGCCGCAGTTAGTAAGTCGGATTTTCGCAATCTGTCTAAACTTGAAAAGGATGTTCTTTAATGAAGCTGGAATAGGTACAAATGACAAAACCCTGTGAAAGAACACTATCAAGGCGCTTGAAAACTTTTTTTCTATTATAATACATCAAGAAGTTGTAAAAAATGCTGTCATTAATTCCAGGGTTCATATACCGTTCCTGCTCCCAATCGATATCGTATGGATGAAAATAGCCAATGACAGGGACGTCATTTTTTATGCATCTCCGCGTAATGCCCTTGATGCTTATCAGTGGCAATGCCCTAAAATAAACACCTCCTACCGCTGGGATGATAAGTGGACCGAACTTTCCCATGGTCAACGGTATTTCAACTATTTTATCATTCATCATTTTGGGTTGAAAACCAAATCCCTCCCACCCGTAAAACGGATTTTTTGCCGGTAAAACCGAACAGGAGTATTTGAAGTCAAGTTCAGCCAGCACATCGTAAACCCACTGTGTCTTAGGGGAAACAGAAAAAATCGGCGCTCTGAATCCTTCGATTTGTTTTGCTCCGGCACGTTGAAGAACTAAGATATTGCTTTCCAGATCCTTTTTAAATTCCTCTTGCGTTTGCTTATCCAACGGAAGATGATTATTTGTATGACAAGCTATTTCATGCCCCTCACTTACAATTTCTTCAATGAGAGATGGATACAATACTGCGACATCCCCTGTTACAAAAAAGGTACACGTAAACTTGTGCTCTTTCAGCCAATTCAAATACCGATGTGTATTGGTTGGTACTCTCTCTTTATAGTCCTGAGGATTTGACAATCTCAATCTGATATCCTCTAAATCGACGCTAAACAAAAAAGTTTTACTTAAGCTGTTCATTGTTACAATTGTTTGCCTGATATGCGATAGAACCCCGCTCCATGACGTCGGACAAAAGGAACAAATTCGTTGCTGAAAACACCAACCGTCTGTCCTGACCACAGGTCCTTCACTGTACATGAACCTTTTAATCCCAACTGCTCCAGTTTAACAGCAATACGGATTGAATCGGTTGGCATCTCACCGGCAGGATTTTCCGTAAATACGAAGAATCGTATCGAAGCGCCCTCGGGATGCTCATCGCATTCAGTATCCAACCCCACTTTTGCAGTAAATTGTGTATAGCCTTCTGGCAATGTATATTCTATCATGGAATTGGAATGAGTACCGATGCCGTTTGAATATTCATTTCCGTTGATATTCAATGGATTTCCGCCAACCGACCTATTCAGAAAGACGTTATTCCAGCCAGAACGAGCCTTGTCCCATTTCAGCTCCGTGAGTTTCAACTTTCCTTTAGTACCCGACAAAGTAGGTTCAATCCAGTCGGCATGATCCCAACTATTGCCATCCCCTGCATCCGAAACGTAGAGGTATATTTTCTTTGCATTGGTTATATCGGCTGAAACCTCTGTTGTCTTTTTACCAGATTTAACCGACAACGTCTCGCTTTTACAAATGGCCTTGTTTTCTTGAATCGATCCTTGATCCTGCGCATTAAAAACAGCTAGGAATTTATCACCCGACTTGGTATCATCCGCAACCCACGCGACCAAGTCCTTATCTCTAAAGAGTTGCTTGTTGTTTTTACTGAAACGGTTCACCTCCAAAACATCCTTATTGGTTAAAAGCGACAAAGTAAACGGATCGGTACTTGGCAAATCGCCACCGAACATGAGCGGAGACCGAAATATCGAAAACAACGTCATCAACGTGTATTGCTCGTCCTTCGTAAAACGAGACATGCGGTCATCACCGTTTTCAGCACGAATACCAATCCGACCCAGTGGTAACATATCTGCATCCGGGAAATGACCATTTTCGATATGGGGCGCCCAACGACTACACACGTCAAAGTGCTCTTTCAATTGAGTCCAGTTATCCCAGAAATCACCTATGATCCTCCACATATTGGCATGCGTTTTTACGTGTTCGGCATCCGAAATGGGGGTTTCTCCTGGGGAGGTACTTAGCACAATTGGGCGACCGGTCCGATCGATTGCCTTACGAATCATTTCAATTTCTTCCTTATGATAGGGAACAGAAAGGTCATCCACTTTCACAAAATCAAGGCCCCAGGAGGCGTAAAGATCGAATAGGGAATTGTAATATTCTTGCGCCCCAGGCTTCTGATAATCGACAGTATACATGTCACCAAGCCATTTACATAAGCGGTCGGTATTGTAAATGTCCGCTGCTTTCACCTGCGTCCCCAAAATAGGAGTGTTTCTTTTCACCGCTTCTTTTGGGATACCGCGCATGATGTGAATGCCAAATTTCAAGCCCTTACTGTGAATGTAATCCGCCATCGGCTTGAACCCTTTTCCATTAGCCGCCGAAGGAAAACGAATAGGACTTGGTAGCAACCGCCCGTATTCGTCCATGACGTATATGGCATCTTTTTCATTATAACCATGCGCCTTGTCATTCTCAATGTACCAACGAATATCAATGACAATGTATTCCCAGCCTGCACTCTTCATATTCGCAGCCATGTAATCGGCATTGGCTTTGACTTCATCCTCCACAACAGTGGGACCATAGCAATCCCAACTGTTCCAGCCCAAAGGTGGGGTCTGGACCCAACTTTCAAAATTCTGGGAATAGGAGGTTACCGCAAAAAGTAAGGAAAGGGAAATAATACTGATTCTTTTCATTAGGACAATTTTGTAGTGATCCTCTGGAGCTTCATTCCCAAAACTTCAATTATTTAGATTTCCAACAATTCCATAAAACTAGACTTGATGTTATTAGGGTTTAAATCATCCGTGTCCATGATGTATTTGCTTTTGAGGTAGAACCCTTCTCGTTCTTCCAAAGACTTTGCTATGAAAAATTCAAGCTCTTTGTCGTCTTTTCCCACTATTAAAGGACGTTTTGTCCGTGACATCTTGAGACGATCCCGCAATTCACGAACCGAAGTGCGAAGGTAAATCGTTTCACCGTGCGCATTCATATATTCCATATTGTCAAAGAAACATGGCGTTCCTCCACCGGTGGAGATAAGCGAATTCTCAAACTGCGAAACTTCGTGCAAAGCCTCCCGTTCCAATTTTCGGAATCCATCCTCTCCCAGATTTTCGAACAATTCGCTGATGGATTTCATAAACTTTTGTTCAATGAACGCATCCAGATCGACAAATGTTAATTTCAATTCTTTGGCCATCAGCTTGCCATAGGTGGTCTTGCCTGAGCCCATATATCCGATTAAAAAATAGTTGTTCATACTCGTAATTCAATGGTAAGTAGTTAAAATGGGGCCACAATGATACAAAAAAAAGCAGCCAACACAAAAGGTTCACTGCTTTTTTCTTTTTGTTTAAGGACTTATTACCTTTTATCGATTCCAAAGTACGATTAATACAATAATCCCAAGAATTATCCGGTAGTAGCCAAAAACGCTGAAATCATGTTTTCGGATAAAGTCCATGAAAAATTTAATCACGGCATAAGCCACTAAAAAGGCAACGACGGAACCAATGGCAAGAACCAACCATTCGAAGGGAGAAAACGCCAAACCATTTTTAAGGATTTTCAATAAAGCTGCGCCAGCCATAGTCGGTATCGCCAGAAAAAAGGAAAATTCTGCGGCCGCACCTCTTGAAAGCCCAAGCAACATGGCACCAATGATCGTGGCGGCAGAACGAGAGGTTCCTGGTATCATGGCCAAGCACTGGAAACTGCCGATGGCTAAGGCTAATACAAATGGAATAGCAGAGACAGAGTCAATTTTGAAGGAAGATTTTTTGGCATTAAATCGCTCCAGAACAATCAGGGCAATACCATAAACCAGCAATGTTATAGCAACGACTAATGGATTGAACAAATAGGCATCAATGGCATCATCAAATAAAAAGCCTAATACCGCTGCAGGTATAACGGCAACCATAACTTTCAACCAAAGATTCCAAGTAGCTTTCTGCTTTTCAGGTGTCCCGGCAAAAGGCCAAAGGTCTTTCCAGAAATAAACAACTACCGAAATTATTGCACCTAATTGAATAATGACTTCAAAAGCGGTGGTAAAGGTTTTATTGCTAGAGAGTTTCAAAAACTCGTCCACCAAAATCATATGCCCCGTACTTGAAATCGGGAGAAATTCTGTAATCCCCTCCACGATACTAATCAGTATCGCCTTCAAAATCATCATTATATCCATCTCAATCCCATTTGGTGTTACGCATGTCTCCGCTCTTCAAAAACTCTAAGTGCATGTTGTGTGCAATACTTAAGGTATGTGGTGTATGCGAATCCTTATTCTTCTTCAAGTAATCCCAAAGCATTTGTTTGTAATCCGGATGCACACAGTTTTCGATAACGGTCTTAGCACGCTGAACAGGTGATTTTCCACGTAAGTCAGCCACACCCTGTTCGGTGATCAGAACTTTCACTGAATGTTCATTTTGGTCAATATGTGAAGCCATCGGAACAATCGCACTGATCTTGCCGCCTTTGGCCACAGAAGGACAGGTAAAAATGGACAGGTAAGCGTTGCGCGTGAAGTCACCCGAACCACCGATACCGTTCATCATTTTAGTACCCATCACGTGCGTTGAGTTGACGTTGCCGAAAATATCTGCCTCAAGCGCCGTATTGATGGTAATCAAACCCAGACGGCGGGCGACTTCGGGGCTGTTTGAAATTTCCTGAGGACGCAGGACTATTTTGTATTTAAAGAACTCCCAATCCTTATAAATGCCTTCCAACTGTTGAGGTGAAATTGTCAAAGAGCAACCGCTCACCGACATGACATCCCCCGAACGCATCAGATCGATCACCGAATCCTGAACCACTTCCGTATACATCCGGAAAGGAGGTATGCCTGGGTTTGAGCCCAATGCTCCAAGAACAGCGTTGGCAATGTTGCCTACACCGGATTGTATGGGCAAGAATGAAGCAGGAATACGACCGGCTTTCAATTCCCTCACCAGAAAGTTGGCCACATTGTCTCCAACGGCATCAGTTACAGCATCGGAAGGAGTAAATCCTCCAACCTGGTCGCTTTCGAAGGTTTCAACAATACCGACAATCTTTGCCGGATCCACTTTCAGGATCGGGCTACCGATGCGATCCATCGGTTCAAAGACTGGAATTACGCGCCGCATAGGCGGGTCATAGGGTTCATAAATATCGTGAAGACCCTTGATGAATTTAGGGTGCTTGGTGTTCAATTCCAGAATTATTCGATCTGCCAAATGAGCAATTGTAGGAGAGATCCCGACGCCTGTAGTCAACACCAGTTCGCCGTTTTCTGTCACATCACATACTTCGATGATGGCAACATCCAGTTTCCCGAAGAAACCGTAACGCATTTCCTGAGCAAGGACCGACAAGTGCATGTCAAAATAGGGGACACCACCACTGTTCATGCTTTTTCGCATATCCGCGTTCGATTGATACGGCGTGCGAAACAGGATGGCATTGGCTCTGGACAGCTCTCCATCGAGAGAGTCACCAGTCGATGCTCCGGTAAACATGCCGATCTTGAATTGACGGCCTGCTTCATGTTCTTTAATGGCCTTTTGGGCAATTGCTTTTGGGATGATTTTGGGTGCCCCGGCAGGGGTGAAACCACTAAATCCAACACGGTCGTTGTGATGGACAAAAGAAGCT
>Ga0209125_1002638_pt1 | contig 13466 bp, 17 predicted proteins | sample BarGraIncub1131A_FD_184503 | JGI IMG/M metagenome (GOLD analysis project Ga0209125, IMG submission 184503) | Arctic peat soil microbial communities from Barrow, Alaska - Barrow Graham LP Incubations 11-31A (SPAdes) (version 2) | ecosystem: Environmental > Terrestrial > Soil > Wetlands > Peat... | reverse complement strand
TCAAGCAATACATCCAGCAACAAGCCAGACCTGACAACTAACCGGCGCGACGCGCCGGGCGCTATCCCCCTCCAGCCAATCCGGTCGGCGGTGCCTTCTCGCAGCATGGCCTCGGGCCAAAAAGGTTCGCTAGCGAACCAGTGCGGATTGGATGGAGCCCCTCGCGCATGGGGTGGCTGGACGGTGCGACAGGGACAGACGAACTGGCTGATTCTACAAAATCATTGCCCGGAACTGGCCGGCTCTTGTGCGAACCAGCGCAGCAACAAGAACGCGACCGATAGGCGAGTGCGATGAGCGCTGCGTGACGGGGAAGGCGGCCTTCCGCCAGCTAGCGGTGCAGACAAGCGGTGCCCTTATGCAGTAGATTCGCCCATTAGTTAACGTCCGGCCGCCGCATTCATGAAGATCACTCCTTTCCAGGCGCTGGCCTGCCCCCTGGACGGCACCCCCCTGCACAATCACGGTGCGACTTGGCGCTGCGCCGCCGGTCACAGCTTTGACGTCGCGGGCCAGGGCTATACCCACCTGCTGCCAGTACAAAGAAAGCGCTCGCTCGACCCGGGCGACAGCAAGGAAATGGTCGCCGCCCGCCGGCGCTTTCTCAATGCTGGCCACTACCAGCCGATTGCCGCCACGGTCAGCCGGGCAGCACTGACCGACATGCTGATGACCCGAGCCACGATCTCCTGCCTGGATGCCGGCAGTGGCGAAGGCTACTACCTGCGCCAGCTGGCGACTGCGCCCACCAGCCGACAGTCACTCGCCCTGCTTGGAGTGGATATTTCCAAGTGGGCCGTGCTGGCGGCGGCCAAACAGGACAAACGCCCCAACTGGGTCGTCGGCAGCAATGCTAACCTGCCGGTCCGCTCCGGCACGCTCGACCGGATCCTTTGCCTGTTCGGTTTCCCCGTCTACAGCGAGTTCGCTCGGGTGCTAAAAGCCGGCGGCCAGTTGCTGCAGGTCGATGCTGGCCCCGAGCACCTGCGGGAATTGCGCGAAGTCATCTACCCCACTCTGAAACCGGAACGCCCGAGCGAAGTGCAAGTACCGGCACATTTCTCCCTGTTGGCGACAGAAAGCATCCGTTACCCCCTAGCCATCAATGGCCCGGAACAAATCGCCGACCTGCTGGCAATGACCCCGCACTTCTACCGCGCCAGTGCCGAAGGGCGAGCCAAAGCCGCCGCGCTGACGACGATTGACCTGACTGTGGACGTACGCCTGACGCGTTTTGCGCAAAATTTTGGGGCCGATTCACCGCATGGATGATTCGGCTGAAGCGAGGCTTTGTTGCAGTAATCAGGCACGGAAGCTACTGAGCGCCATTTTCTCCTGGTCGCCCGACCCGTACCGGTACCAGGCACGCCTACGCGTTCCTGCGTATGGCCGTGTCCGCGCGCCACGCCGATAATCCGCCCATGAACAATCGCCTGCCGATCAATCCGCCGATCAGCGCGCCCTCCTGGCACGCCGAACTGCAGCTCGGTTTTGCACGCAGAGACGCGCGCAGCGTGCTGCGCGAGAATCGCCACCGGGGGCCTTTACGCGTCCAAAAGGCGCTCTATCCGGAAGGCGAATCAGTCTGCCAGGTCATCCTGCTGCATCCGCCCTCCGGCATCGCCGGCGGCGATCATCTGCACATCGCCGCGACCGTCGATGCCACAGCACATGCGCAAATCACCACACCCGGCGCTGGAAAGTGGTACCGCTCCGGTGGTGCCGAAGCATCACAAACCATCGATTTCATCGTCGCTGCCGGCGGCACGCTCGAATGGCTACCGCAGGAAACCATCGTCTTCGACGGCGCGCGCGCGCGACTGCAAACGCACGTCGCACTGGCTGAAGGCAGTCGCTATCTTGGATGGGAAATCCTCTGCCTCGGACGCAGCGCGTCCGGCGAGCGCTTCACCTACGGCAGCATCGACCTGCACACCCGCGTCGAACGCGCGCGGCAGGAAGTACCGTTGGGGTACGCCGGGGGGCCGCTTTGGCTGGAACGCGGCCAGATCGCCGGCAACGATCCGATGTTAGCCAGCCCGGCCGGCTGGGCCGGCGCCACGGTATGCGGCACGCTGCTCGCCACCCTGTTGCCCGACGATGACGTCGGCGCGCTGCTCGCCGCCTGCCGCCACATTGCGCCCGTCGACGGCGCCGAACACGGCATCAGCGCACTGCCCGGGCTGCTCGTCGCACGCTACCTCGGCGTACACAGCGAAGCTGCACGCCACTGGTTTACCACGCTGTGGCAGGCGCTACGCCCGGCACTGCTCGGCCGGCCAGCCGTCCCGCCACGCATCTGGAACACTTGAAAGCTCAGGAGACCGTATGGAACTCACCCCCCGTGAAAAAGACAAGCTGCTCATCTTCACCGCCGGATTGCTCGCCGAGCGGCGCCGCGCGCGCGGCCTGAAACTCAACTACCCGGAAGCGGTGGCCTTGATCAGCAGCGCGATCATGGAAGGCGCGCGCGACGGGCGCAGCGTCGCCGAGCTGATGAGCGAAGGGACGCAGATCCTGGCGCGCGACGAAGTGATGGTAGGCGTGCCTGAAATGATCCCGGAAATCCAGGTCGAAGCGACCTTCCCCGACGGCACCAAGCTGGTCACCGTCCATCACCCCATCGTCTAGGGAGCGCGCAATGATTCCAGGCGAAATGCTCGTCGAAGCCGGCGAAATCGAACTCAACGCCGAGCGCGAACGGCTCGAAATGCGCGTCGCCAACACCGGCGATCGGCCGGTGCAGGTCGGTTCGCACTACCACTTCTTCGAAACTAACGCCGCGCTCGCCTTCGACCGGGAAGCGACCAGAGGCTTTCGCCTCGACATCGCCGCCGGCACCGCCGTGCGTTTTGAGCCGGGCCAGACGCGCACTGTGCAGCTCGTCGCGCTCGCCGGCGAACGCAAGGTTTACGGTTTCCGTGCTTTGATTCAGGGGGCGCTATGAACACGAAGATCAGCCGTCAGGCCTACGCCGAGATGTTCGGCCCAACCGTCGGCGACCGCCTGCGCCTGGCCGACACCGAGCTCTTCATCGAGGTCGAACGGGACTTCACGATCTACGGTGAGGAAGTGAAATTCGGCGGCGGCAAGGTGATCCGCGACGGCATGGGCCAGGGCCAGAAGGTTGCCGCCGAAACCGTCGATACGGTGATCACCAATGCACTGATCGTCGACGCGGTGACCGGCATCGTCAAGGCCGACATGGGTTTGAAGGACGGCCGCATCGCCGCTATCGGCAAGGCCGGCAACCCGGACATCCAGCCGGGTGTAACGATCGTCATCGGCCCCGGCACCGAAGTCATCGCCGGCGAAGGGATGATAGTCACCGCCGGCGGCATCGACAGCCACATCCATTTCATCTGCCCGCAGCAGATCGACGAGGCGCTTTACTCAGGCGTGACGACCATGCTCGGCGGCGGCACCGGGCCAGCCACCGGCACCTTCGCCACCACCTGCACGCCGGGGCCGTGGCACATCCACCGCATGCTCGAAGCGGCCGAGGCCTTCCCGATGAACCTCGGCTTCCTCGGCAAGGGCAACGCCAGCCTGCCCGAAGCGCTGCGCGAACAGATCGAAGCCGGCGCCATGGGTCTGAAACTGCACGAGGACTGGGGCACGACCCCAGCGGCCATCGACTGCTGCCTCGCGGTCGCCGAGGAGATGGACGTACAGGTCGCCATCCACTCCGACACGTTGAACGAAGCCGGCTTCGTCGAGACGACTCTGGCCGCTTTCAAGGGCCGCACCATCCACACATTCCATACAGAAGGCGCCGGCGGTGGCCACGCGCCGGACATCATCCGCGCCGCCGGGCTGCCCAACGTATTGCCGAGCTCGACCAACCCGACCATGCCGTACACGGTCAATACGATCGACGAACATCTCGACATGCTGATGGTCTGCCACCACCTCGACCCGAGCATCGCCGAGGACATCGCCTTCGCCGAGTCGCGCATCCGCCGCGAGACGATCGCCGCCGAGGACATCCTGCATGACCTCGGCGCCTTCTCAATGATGAGCTCGGATTCTCAGGCCATGGGGCGCGTCGGCGAAGTGATCATCCGCACCTGGCAGACGGCGCACAAAATGAAGGTGCAGCGCGGCGCGCTGCCAGAAGACAGTGCCCGCAACGACAACTTCCGGGTCAAGCGCTACATCGCCAAATACACGATCAACCCGGCAATCACGCACGGCATCGCGCACACAGTCGGTTCGCTCGAAGTCGGCAAGCTGGCCGACCTCGTACTGTGGAAACCGGCCTTCTTCGGCGTCAAGCCGAGCCTGATCGTCAAGGGTGGCATGATCGCCGCCGCCGCCATGGGCGACCCGAACGCGTCGATTCCGACGCCGCAGCCGGTGCACTATCGGCCGATGTTCGGCAGCTTCGGCAAGGCGCTGAAAACTTCGGTGACCTTCGTCTCGCAGGCGGCGCTGATTAATCCTGCCGTGGCGGCGCTCGGCCTCGCCAAGCCGCTGGTCGCCGTCTCCGGCACACGCGGCCTGCAAAAGTCGGACATGGTCCTGAACGGCGCCACGCCGAAAATCGACGTCGATCCGGAAACCTACGCGGTGCGCGCCGACGGCGAGCAGCTGGTCTGCGAACCGGCCGCCACCCTGCCTCTGACGCAGCGCTACTTCTTGTTCTGAAGATGCTCATTCTTAACCGCAAAACCGACCGCCCAGCCACCGACCGCGTCGCCCTCGCGTACGATGAGCGCAAACGCAGCCGCCTGCGCGTCACCCTTGCGTCGGGTGCCGAGGCCGGCATCTTTCTCGCGCGCGGCGATCACCTGCGCGGCGGCGACCGCCTGCTCGCTGAGGACGGCGGCAGCGTCGTCGCCATTGACGCCGCGCCGGAGCAGCTGATCGAGGCGCTCGCCGACGGCGCCTTGCTCTTCGCCCGCGCCGCCTACCATCTCGGCAACCGCCACGTGCCGGTGCAGATCGTCCCGGCCCCGGACGGCGCGGCGGGCGGCCGGCTGCGCTTCCAGACCGACCACGTGCTGGCCGAGATGACGAGAGGCCTCGGCTGCACGGTCACGCCATGCACCGCCCCGTTCGAGCCGGAGTCAGGCGCCTACGCCGGCACGCACCGGCACGTGGCGGGCGACGACGCCCTGCACGATCCCGGCCACGGCCCGCACGGCGCCGTGCCGAAAATCCACCAGTTCAAACCGGGCTGAACATGGACGGTCTGGTCCTCGCCCGCCTGCTGCAACTGGCTAGCCCCACGCTGCCCGTAGGCGCCTACACCTATTCGCAGGGACTCGAGTGGGCCGTGGAGAGCGGCCGTATGCGCGACGAAGCAGAAGCCGGACGCTGGATCGGCGATCTGCTGGCGCACGGCATTGGGCGCTTCGAAGCGCCGCTGCTCGCGCAGTCGATGCGCCACTGGGTGGACGGCAATATCGCCGAAATCGCTCGCCTCAACGCCGACTTTCTGGCCAGCCGCGAAAGCGCCGAACTGCGCGCCGAGTCGCTGCAAATGGGCTATTCGCTCAAGCGCCTGCTCGGCGAACTGCGCGACCCGGCGCTGGAAGCAGTGCACGCGGCGCTCGACGACTGGCCACAGGTCGCCTTCCCGACGGTATGGGCCGGCATCGCCGCCGCCTGGCGGATCGATCCGCCGGCAGCGCTCGGCGCTTACCTTTGGGCGTGGGCGGAAAACCAGGTGCTGGCTGCGCTTAAAGCTGTGCCACTCGGCCAGGCCGGCGGCCAACGTTTGCTCGCCGAGCTCGGTCGGCGTATTCCGGCCGTCGCCGAAACCGCCCTGCGGCTGCCGGAAGCGGCATGGTCGAACTTCACACCGGCCTTCGCCATTTGCTGTGCCCGCCACGAAACCCAATATTCACGTCTTTTCAGATCGTAAAAAACATGAGCACATCCCCCCTGAGAGTCGGCATCGGCGGCCCCGTCGGTTCCGGCAAGACAGCGCTGACCCTGGCCCTGTGCCAAGCGCTGCGCGAGCAGATTGAGATGGCGGTGGTGACCAACGACATCTACACCGCCGAAGACGCAAAATTCCTCGTCAGCCACGCCGCGCTGGAGCCGGCGCGCATCATCGGCGTTGAGACCGGCGGCTGCCCGCATACGGCGATCCGCGAAGACGCCTCGATCAACCTGGAGGCGATCGACCGTCTGCAGCGCGCCTTTCCCGACGTGCAGCTGATCCTCGTCGAGTCGGGCGGCGACAACCTGGCCGCCACTTTTTCGCCCGAGTTGTCCGACCTAACGCTCTATGTCATCGACGTTGGCGCCGGGGAGAAGATTCCGCGCAAGGGCGGGCCAGGGATCACCAAGTCGGACCTGCTGATCATCAACAAGATCGACCTCGCGCCAATGGTCGGCGCCTCGCTCGAAGTGATGGCGCACGACGCCAAGGTGCAGCGCGGCGAGCGTCCTTTTGTCTTCACCAACCTCAAGACGGGGCAAGGCCTCGACGCGATCATCACCTTCATCCGCGAGCGCGGCATGCTGCGCTGACTTGCCCGACCGGAGACGTTCAGGCGCGAGGCATCGTACGGCGCTCGTGCGCCGCACTCATCGGCGGAATATCAATCTGCAGGTTGGGATAAAGCTGGGAAAAGCGGTCGATCACCCACTCATTGGCCTCGCAGGCGAACTCGCGGGCGGTCAGCGGCGCGCCGGACGCCGCCTCGACGAACAGGGCGACGGCTGCCGAGCGACTAATGCCGTATTCGCAATGCACCATCACCGAAATCTCGAACGGCGCGCTTTGCAACTCCTCGACGAAATCGCCGATGCGGCGCGCCATTAGGCGATCGAACAAGCCATGGGGCGCCGGCAGATACTCGTCGGCCGGCACGGCGTCGTAGAAGGAAAGGCGCAGGACGTGGTGAAACAACGGGTCGAGCCGGGCCTCAGGTGTGCCCGGATCGGTGATCGAGATGACCGCCATGTAGGGATTGCCGGCCAGCGACTCGGCCAACTCGCGCGAGGCAAAGAAAACGTGCGTGATCGTCATGATCGGGCGGCGCTGCTCATTCCATGAAGACCGGGTCGGAGAAGACCAGTGTCCCGTCCTTGCGCATCATCAGGTTGTCGGCCTTGATCAGGTCGGGCAAGGCGCCGTACTCGTCGGAAAACCCTTCCAGCGCCTTAAGCGACTCCTGCACGGTATCGGTCCACCCCATCGGCGTAACGACGAGATGGTGTAAGGCAATGCGCCCCATGTCCTGCGCCAGGTTGCGCCACATCAGGCACGCGTCGAAGTAGGACGTGGAAATCTTGCTCGCCAGTTCGGTGGCGTCGCCGGCCCCGGGCAACGGATAGAGCTTCTCGACCTCGACGATGTGAAAAGGGAAGCCACGGCTGGAGTGGCCAACCGTGCCGTGATCGGCATACACCACCGGAAAATGCCGACCGGTCGGCCGGTCGGGCGCCGTGTAGTAAGCATAGTCGGTCGGCGAGGTAAGCACTTTGAAGACACGTTCAGCCCCCTCAACGACGTCGCCGTCGAGGACGATGGTATTTTCACCGCGGCCGATTTCTTTCCTGCCGGCGAGGAGGGGATGATCGGGCACAGGATCGGGAAGTAACTCGCCGCAACTGATAGCCATGTGCAGCTCCGACTGCTGAAAGGGAAAGGATACCGCAAGACGCAGTCCGGCTGCGTCTGGCGGAAATCGCGGAAACGCTGTTCAGGCGACGATGTGTGCGCCGGCGTCGACGTAGATCGTCTGCCCGGTCATCCCGGAAGACCCCGAGGAACACAGGAAGCCAACCAGTGCCCCAACCTCTTCGATGGTCACGTTGCGGCCGAGCGGCGACTTGACGGCGTCGGATTCGAGCAACTGGTCGAAGTGAGCAATGCCCGAGGCGGCGCGCGTCATGATCGGGCCGGGCGATACGGCAAAGACGCGAATGCCCTTCGGGCCCAGATCGTAAGCCATGTAGCGGACGGCCGACTCGAGCGCGGCCTTGATGATGCCCATGACGCCGTAGTTGCGCACGACGCGCTCCGCCCCGAGGTAGGACATGGTGATCAGGGAACCGCCGTGGGACATCAGCGGCTCAAGCGCCTTGGCCATGCGCAGGAAGCTGTGGCACGAGATGTTCATCGCCGCATCGAAGCCGGCTTCCGAAGTATCGATGACGCGGCCGTGCAGGTCGTCGGCGGAGCAGAAAGCCATCGAGTGGATGGCAAAGTCGATCTGGCCGAATTCGGCACCACATTTCTCGATCACCGCTTCGAGGCTGCCTGGCTGCGTCACGTCGAGCTTCTCGAAGAGACGTGCGCCCAGCGACTCGGCCAGCGGCTGCGTGTACTTGGCCGTCTTGTCGTTCTGATAGGTCAGGGCGATGTCGGCGCCGAGCGCGCGCACGGCCCGGGCTACGGCAAAGGCAATCGACTTGTCGTTGGCGATGCCGGTGATCAGCCCTTTCTTGCCGGCCAGCGGCAACGGCGGGCTGGCCGATGCCAGGGGAGAGTGTTCGGTAGTTGAGCTCATGCTGTTCTTCCTTGCAGAAGTTGATCGGGAATTCATTCGCTGCTCGCGCTTGGTGGACGACTTTCAACCGACGACCACAATAAAATGGTGCGATGCAGCATACTGGTATTGTGGCACATTCTAGTGGCTATGGGACACCAGCCGACACCCGCGCGATGGACCGGCGCGACCTGTTTTCGAGCTATTGGCGCAGGCGCATATTGACGAACGGTGCCGGACAGGAGAAATTGACACCATGAAGACTCATCTCGACGCTATCGTCCATCTGTTGCACGAGGCGAGCTATGCGACGCTTGCCACCCAGGCCACCCAATTGACCGGCTACCCCTATGCCACGGCACTGCCCTGCGTGGTCGACGAAACGCACTGCCCGCTGTTCTGCGTCAGTGCCCTGGCGGAACATACCAAGAACCTGCTCGCCGACCCGCACGTCAGTCTGTCGGTGGTCAAGCCAGAAAGCGCCAACGTCCAGACGGCCCCACGGGTGACCGTGCTGGGCAAGGCCGAGAGGTTCGTGCCGAGCCCCGAAGGCCTCGCCCGCTACCTGCGTTACCAGCCCGACGCGCGACGCTACCTGGAACTCGATTTCATGTTTTTCCGGCTCAAGCCGGAGCGGCTCCGCTACATCGGAGGCATCGGCCAGATGGGCTGGCTTGACGCCGCAGCGTGGGATACGCTGCCCGTACTCGCGCTGCGCCAGGAAGCACAATTGCTCAAGGCGGCCACGCCGCAAACCCAACGCGACGTCTGCCTGCGCGGTATCGATCTCTTCGGCGTCGACTACGAGGCGAACGGCATCGGCGAGCGCCGACGCTTCGCGCAAATGCCCAGCCTGGCGAGCCTCCCGGATTCCTTGGCAGACATTCTGGCGACGGGGCACTAACATGCGGAGGCGTCCAGCGCCGGCCAAGAGACGGGGCTTGCTTTTCATTCCCGCCCTGGCGCCAGTCACATGGGCCGTCGCCCGCTGATGACCCTAAGCAAGACGACGACGATGGCGATAACCAGAAGAATGTGAATAAAACCGCCGAGCGTGTAGGAAGTGACCAAGCCAAGAAGCCACAAGATAAGCAAAACCACGGCAATCGTGTAAAGCAAGGGAATCATCCTTTCGTTTGTTTGACCCACGTATTCAGGCGTCGACCAAGACAGTAGATTTTCCGCTTAGCGCATTGCTCCTGGACGTAGACCGCCACCGGCCGGTACGAGGGTTCCAGGTTATGGTGGACATGCCGCTCGGTCTGTTCGCTGACGAACACATTCGGTACTGAAGGAACGCGCCAACCGTCGCCTCCTTCGGATGCCAGACACCAAGGAGAAGCAAGCGATGCTGATGATCGCCGCACTAACGCTCAAGAAATCGATCACGCTTTTCGCTTTGGTGGGGCCGGTCACCATGGTCCCGATTTTTCTCGCCGCCACGCAAGGGCTGGATCTGCCTCGCAAGACCCGCTTCGCCCGGACAATCGGACTGAGCGTATCGGTCGCGCTGCTCGTCGCCAGCTTTCTGGGCATGCCGCTCTTGGGTTTTCTCGGCGTGTCGCTGGGCGCTATGCAGGTAGGCGGCGGAATCATCGTCCTGCTGTTGGCGATTGCCATGGTGCTCGGCCAGGAAACCAGCTTCAAGGGCTTAGCGTCCGCCGCGACCGAGAGCCGCGTCACCGAAGCGTCGATCGTACCGCTCGCCGTTCCCCTGCTGGCAGGACCGGCGGCCTTCAGCTACGTCATGGGCAACAGCGAATGGCACGACTATGCCGATCTAATCCATGTCGTCCTGCCAATTCTCATCATTGGTATGGCCTGCTGGATCACCTTTTATATGGCCTGTCGGTCTGGCACACGAATCCGCCGCTCGACACTGGATATCGTCGAGCGCGTCGGCGGATTTATCTTGGCGGCCATGGCCGTCGAGATGATAGCGACAGGCCTGCGCAGTCTGTTTCCAGCCCTTGCGCGATAGAGTCTGGCAGGGCCGCCCCCTACAGGCCACCGACGGCTATCAGGTAGGCTGGCGAAAGCCGGCGTCGATCCAGGCGTTCGCACTGGTCGCATTCAATTTGAATCCCGCTTCGACACGCACCTGGGCTAGCTCTTCGCCGCTGGCATCGCGCGCCCCGAGCAGCGCGTAAGGTTCATATTCATCGGCCACGATGTCGAGCGTGACGCTGATCCGGCCGGCCGGCGCGTTTACCGTGACCGTTCTATGGAGCTGCGCATGCAGCTGCTGTTCGTGGCGGCGCAGGACTTCCGAGGCAGTCTTGACCAGGGTGTGGAACGCCGATACATCCAACGGCTTGGGGTTTTTCTTGTCGCGCCCCATTGTCCATGGGCCGACTAGAGCGGGTTCGGGTTCGCCGTCCTTGATCATCGCCACGGCCCACCCGTCGTCGTCTTCGTTCTTGATGACGCGTGCGGTCCACCCATTGTTGCTCCACAGGCGCGGCTCGTGAACGGCCCCGGGCATATCGGCCTCGACGGCCTCATTCCTTGCGTTTGATGTCATTACGGAATTGTACCGCCCGGCGGTGGCCGTAAAAGCAAAAAGTGTCGGCGAATCGCAGTGGGCGCGAGGGCTAAAAAAGGTGTCAAGGCCACCGAGACCCAGGGTGTTCCACCGAGCCTCCGCTCTATACCGCTACCCGCACGGTTTCCGAAGGGGAAATGAAAATGGTGCGAACCAGATTTCGCGGGGATTTGGTACAGGCGGCCCCCTTTTCTTTATGACACCCTATTTGATTCTGGAGCGCTATCATCCATTTCTCGCGTCACGGCCGCCTGTGAGAAAAATGAACTGATTGGCACCTACACTACGCAAGGTGGCAACCCAACCCGTGTTGGTATCGCCATGACGCCAAGCCAAACTGATACGTCCAAGCAGCAATGGACTGTTACCTCAATCGGGCGCTCATTTCCTGCGGCAGTCTCAAATGAGCAAAAGGCAATGGTTGAATCCAAGCTTACCGAAAGATCCCACGCGTTCGGCGCCAACAACCGGAGCATCAAGAATGCAAAGCCAGGTGACGGGCGGTTCTTCCCCAACTTCGGATCGCCATTCGGTTTTTACTTATCGCTTTTCGGGGGCGTAGAGGAAGTGAACCGCATAAAGCTGCATCCTGCCTGCGGCGGGACCGCCCAGGTCAAAATTGACTGAGAGTTTCGATGTCTGTCAGTCATACACTGATGCTCAACCTTGCTCCTGACGTGGAGCTACTTTCCTATCATGCTCAGCCTCTAAAACGCGCGTGTTGCCGCGCTTCTGCATGTGGCCGTTTTTTTGCGGTACGCCCTGGTATCGTCTCGTCTGTGCCGGCGAGCGTATGGCTTCCGCCGCCGCGGCCTAAGGTTCAATGCAAACGTTCGGTGCCAACTCTATGTCTGCCATGCGCCATATGAACAAAATTCCACTCCTGCTGACGGTGCTGCGCGCCTTGCTTGCACCGGTCATTGTCTTCTTAGCGCTTGCATATCCGAGCAAGCCGCTGTTTGGCGCATGCCTGATTGTGGCCTTTGTCTCCGATGTCTTTGATGGAATTATCGCCCGCCGTCTCAATATCGCTACCGCCGGGCTACGTCGTCTGGATAGCATCGCCGACTCCATCTTCTACGCCGCAGCCTCGCTGGCAGCCTGGCTGCTATATCCAGAAGTAATACGCGAACACTCGGTTGCCTTGACCATTCTGGTGATCGTAGAGCTGATGCGATACGTCTTCGATGTGGCAAAGTTCGAGCGAGAAGCCAGCTACCACATGTGGTCCTCGAAAGTTTGGGGACTATTCCTTTTTATTGGCTTCTTCGATCTCCTTGTGTTTGGCCAGACGGGCTTGATGGTAGCCGTGCCCATCTACCTGGGAATCGTTGCCGACCTGGAAGGGCTTGCCATTTCGTTCGTGCTCACCGAGTGGCGAGCCGATGTTCCGTCGATCTTTCATGCGTTGCGCTATCGAACAGATCAGCGCACATAAAGCGGCATCCAGCGTATCCTATTGCGCGCTGCGATGAGCGCAGGTGAATAGGCGACGAAATGAAAACGGAATCAGATACGAGGACCACGGTCCAGCAGAAAACTTGCTTGACGTGCAAGCATACGAAGAACGCATCCTCCGGCTACGTCTGCTCAGACAATTTCGGGAAAGCAGTCGACCTCCGGGCCTCGTGCGACAAGTGGAAGTCGCTGCTGGGGGCGTAGGGAATGCTCTTGACGTGCCATTGCATCATGTTTCTCGGCCCCCGAGGCAGACTATTGTGGCTATAGCTGCTGCCCAGCGAATGGCTGAACGGGTGTTCCTGGACATGAGCAGCCCCTCCAAAAATCTCCTTAAAACGGTCATTGAACTATTCTCGGCGTATGCTGATGCCCTAATTTGTGGCGTGTTGCATTCGACGATAATCAAGTAGCAATCCAAAAAATGACAAGAGCAATTTACTTTGAGGGTCAAATTGAAGTTATCACTTAAAGTAACTGGATTATCTGGTAACGAAATCTATTGCATGCAGCTGAAAGGGCTTACCCCGGCCGGTGTTTTGGTCGGCAACAGCGTGCAATCGATGGGGTTTCTGGGAAGCCTTGGCTCGGCCTTCCGCGGAGTGATCGGAGGAGAGATTCCCACCATAACGGAAATGATCCATGCGGGACGCGAAGCTGCTTTCGAGAGAATGGTCAGCGAGGCTGCACGCGAAGGTGTTCACGGCGTTGTTGGCGTAACGTCTGAACTTCGCGGGCTCGCAGGAAACTCGGAGTTTCTCTTTGTCGGATCCGGGGTCACCGGAAATGGGGGAATGCAAAAGTTTACTAGTGCTGGCGACGCCCAGGAACTGTATTGCCACATGGACGCAGGGTATCAACCCATCCACTTTGTCTTTGGAAATATTGCTTACGCTATGGGGCTGATTGGCGGAATCTCCGGCACCCTGAAAACGCTAATTCGCGGCGAAATCAGGGAATTCAGCGATATATTCAATGCAACTCGGCACCACGCCCTGGATCGGCTTGCT
>Ga0209125_1002637_pt1 | contig 13476 bp, 10 predicted proteins | sample BarGraIncub1131A_FD_184503 | JGI IMG/M metagenome (GOLD analysis project Ga0209125, IMG submission 184503) | Arctic peat soil microbial communities from Barrow, Alaska - Barrow Graham LP Incubations 11-31A (SPAdes) (version 2) | ecosystem: Environmental > Terrestrial > Soil > Wetlands > Peat... | reverse complement strand
TTATTTGTTCTAGCCTTGTTCTATGAATCACAAGTTCTGATACCATATTCATAAATTTATCTAATCTCTCCAGTTCAACTCTCACAGATTGATGAGCTTTTTTATGAACTACTGCTTCCTTCTTATCCTTATTTTTGTTCTCTTCTTTACCTTTAACCTCTATTGTCTTCAAACCTTTTATCGCTGCATTTTCAACTTCTGGTGATTGTTCAATTCCTTTAAAATCCCCTGATTTATCATTAGAATTTTCCTTAACTACTTTAACCTGGGCCTCCTCTACCATTACTGTTTCCACTTCAGAAATATTTAGCACAATGTGGATAACTTCCTCCTTTTCTTTAGTAGTAATATAGATTAAATTTATTTCAAATTCAAAGTTTTCATTTTCTAAATCCTCAGCTCCTGGTATGGATTTAATTATTTCACCATATTCTTCTAAGCTCTTAAAAATAAGAAATGCTCTTGCTGACTTAAGCAACGTATTTTCACTTAGTTGAATCTTTATTTCATAGGCATTGTACATTTTATCCATAGCTTGTTTAATAACATTAATGTCATATTCATTAAGGGTAATTCGCGGAATGACATTACAATTCCTATCTCCTGTGACAGCGATTTCTTTTTTCTGATTTTCAGATGCGCCATTTCCTTCTGCTATAGAATGTAGATCATCTATTATGTTATCAATTGAAAGTTCCTCAGAAATCCCCTCTGATATATTATTTACCATCTTTTCTAGTGTATCTAGACATCTAAATAAAACAGTTACCACCTTTTCCGTTACTTTAAGCTCACCCTCTCTAAATTTAGAAAGAACATCTTCCATTTTGTGTGTTAATTCAGCCATTTGACTAAATCCCATAGTTGCAGCCATACCCTTTATAGTATGAGCTACCCTAAATATTTCATTTAGCTTGTCTATATTTTCTGGTTGTTGTTCGAGCGTAAGAAGTGCTTCATTCAATGTCTGCAAATTTTCCATTGATTCTTCTAAGAACATTGACATATATTGTGATGTATCCATTTTTTCCCCTCCTTGTTGATTGTACTACCTTACATTTTTTTATAAATAAATGTTGATGCTTTTTCAAATCCATACTCTTTATAATTATATATACTCTCAGTGGCCCCAACAAAAAGTAATCCACCCTTTTTTAGTGACTCACTAAATTTTTTATATATTTTATCCTTAATATCTGCATTAAAATAAATAACTACATTTCTGCACACTATTAAATCAAAATTGCTTTCATAATTATCTAAAATAAGATCATGTTTCTTAAAGTCCACCATTTTTTTTATCACAGAATTAATGCAGTATTTATCCCCCTTAACTAGGAAATATTTTCCCAAAAATTGTTTTGACACGTTTTTAATTTCTGCATAAACATATTCACCGTTTTTTGCCTTTTGTAAAATAGTATTATCTATGTCTGTAGCTATAATTTTATGATTCGCTCTTGGGGATAAATCATCCATAATAATAGCTAATGAATAAGGCTCAGCTCCAACAGAACAAGCTGCACTCCAAATCTTAAGCCCTGAATTATAGTTCAGTTCCGATTTAACTTTTTTTGCAAGTTCCGAGAATATTTCTGGATTTCTAAAAAATTCTGTTACGTTTATTGTAATAAAATCTAAGAATTTCTGTTTTTGAGTAGGATCACTTTTTAATAAACTAATATACTCTTCTACAGACTTAACCCCCACTCTTGTCATTAAACTTAAAATTCTCCTATGCAATTGATTAGATTTGTAAGCGGCCAAATCTATTTTGTATTCTTTTAAAACCCATTGCTGAAAATATATTAAATCCATTAGCTATAATCATCTCCCCATTACAACTTTACCAATTTCCTGCGCAACATTGTCTAGGGGAACAACTTCATCTACTTTACCGGTTTCAAAAGCCGCCTTTGGCATGCCATATATGGTGCAAGTAGATTGGTGCTCCGCCATAGTAATGCCTCCATTATCTTTAATAGCTGCTGTTCCTTGTGCACCATCTTTTCCCATGCCAGTAAGTACAACACTTAATAGCTTAGAGCCATAAACTGTGATAGCAGACATAAAGAGTTTATCTACTGCAGGTCTAACTCCCCAAAGAGTAGGTTGCGTATTTAAATGTATTTTCTTATCCACTCCTATTTCCATATGAAATCCACCAGGAGCGATATAAACTACATTATTTGAAACAGTGTCCCCCTCTTGTGCTTCTACAACCTTTATTTTACTATTTAAATTAAGTCGCTCAGCAAAAGCCTTTGTAAATCCCATGGGCATATGCTGCACTACAAAAACTGGAACTCCTATATCGCTTGGTAGCGCTGTTATAACTTTATATAGTGCTTTAGGACCACCGGTAGACGCTCCAATAACCACAGCCTCTACATTGTGCATTGTAGTGGCTCTATTACGAGTTGTAGTTCCTAGGTTGGCAGTGTTTTTACCCTCCCCCTGCATAAAAGCCAATTTTATTTTTTCAACCAATTCATCTTTAACTTTACTAATGTCTAGTGAAATTGATCCAGAAGGTTTTGCTATAAAATCAAAAGCACCTTGTTCGAGACATTCCATAGTTAATTCTGTGCCTGTTTTAGAAATACTACTAAGCATAATAACCGGTACATTTACATTCATTTTTTTCAATTCCTTTAAGGCTTTTATACCATCCATTTTAGGCATCTCAATATCCATGGTTATTACATCAGGTATTTTACTGGCCATTTTTATTAACAAATCTTCTCCATTTTTTGCTGTATCTATAACTTCCATTTCTGCCTCGTTATTTATCATATCAGAAACAATTTTTCTCATTAATGCTGAATCATCTACTACAATCACTTTGATTTTCTTTAACAATATACCACCCCATTAACTATGTATATAATCTATATATCTACGGTTCCAAGGCCAACAGTTCTAATAGAAAGTAACCCACTTGTGGTATCAAATATTAATGTTCTACCTTTATTACCACCAATGTCTTCTGCAAGTAATGGAATGCATAGTGTTTTTAGAGCATTTTTTACCGCTATACCATTTCTACTGCCAATGTCCATGATTATTGTTTTATCTGGAAAATTAAACATAGAAGCTCCACCTGCTATTTTAGCTTTCATATTTCTAAGCTTTGCACCTTTTTTTATCATATCCTCTACGAGTATCGGTATAGCTAAATCAGCGAATTTAATTTCGTTTGTAATTTTATTAAACTGACTACTATCTGGAAGCATTATATGTGCTAATCCCCCAATGCCTATAGCACTATCATAAATTGCAATGCCCACACAAGATCCAAGGCCAACAGTTATTAATTTATCAGGACAAAATGCTACATTTAAATCTGCAATTCCTACTTTTATTTCATTATATTCCATTATTACACCCTATTTTATAATATTTGATTTTTTTCTTCTTCAGTCAAAATAGTTGCAAGATTTAAATATATTATTATTCTACCATCAATCTTAATAAGCCCTTTGATATATCTTCTGGATATTCCAGAAATGATTTCTGGTGAATCTTCTATGTTATCAATCTTTACATCCTTAACTTCAGAAACAAAATCAACTATTATACCTATTTTACTATTGTTTTGCTTAGCTACTATTATCTTACATCCTTCTTGTATTTCAGTCAAAGGCAAGTTAAACCTTTTTGATAGTCTTATAACAGGTAAAACATTCCCCTCATAATTTATAACACCTTCTACAAATTGTGGTGAATCTGGAATTTTAGTTGACTTTTCATATTCTAGTATTCTTTCCACTTCCATTATATTCGTAGCATAATACTCATCATTTATGCTAAAAATCAAGATCTTAATTTCTTGTTCTTTCATATTAAATCCCCCTATAACAGTAATTTATCAACAACTAATTCTCTGCTTTCATCTATAAATGCATGAATATTTTTGCTAGCAACATCTAGAATGTATTCCCTTGTGCCTATAATAAATCTAGTATTTGGATAAGCAACTTCTACCCATATATTTCCATAATTTTCCACAATAAGCTTTGTTGCTACCCCTCCCTTTCCCCCAACTATTTTGCATTTAATTTCTTTTCCAGCTTTTATAACTCCACCTCTAGCTACACTTTTATCATATTTAAATATTACACTATCACTGGCTTCTATTTGTGATACATATTGTCCTTTACCACTAAAGGTAATATTACCCGAACTCTTAATTATTGAATCTTGACAATAGTCTAGCGCTACATCTACAGGAAGAGTTAAATTCATGGAGAGTAGTGAGATTTTATTTTCAATAATTGTCACTGCATCATCTAGTTCCTCATAATTTATGATATTAAGAGGGCCAAGCTCAAGTATCTTATTTTTAATGATAAATACTAATTCATCATCAAAATCTCCTTCTTTTAAAATTCTAACAGCTATTTTATTAGAAGTTTGAGAGAGTTTTTTAAATTTAGTTTCCAATAAAATTTTAATTAATTCACCATCACTAGTATTTCTATCTAAAAGATTCATTTCCTTCAATTGTCTTATGGAGGATAATAATTTGGTCAGGTCGTTTTTCATGCTATTTAAATCGCTTAAATATTCTAAAATTAATACATCTTCTTTTCCAGCAGCAACACTTGAATGAATTACATTACCCTTTATCACAATATCTCCATTAGCAGTAATTTCTGATTCTGCTACATTGTTTTTAATTAAAATACAATTACCAGCATCTACTTTCATACCCTCGCGTACACTTCCACTTATAACTATATCTCCAACAAATTTAATATTCCCTGTTTTTAATTCAACATCTCCATTTATTTCATGAATTTTATAAACGAAAAAAGTAGTTCCCCTGGCTGATGGTCTACCTTCACTTGTAGCCACCACAGTAAATTTATCCTTAAGCACGCAACCTTCTCCTGCGCCTATTACTATTTTTTTTGCATTTTTAACTTTTATAATTTTACCTGTAATGTCTACTCCATCTTCTCCGTCTTTTCCTGGATAGTGAATAGCTAAAACTTGTCCTACTTCTACTCCTTTTACAGCACCTATAGCCTTGTAATCTATAACCTTCGTATTATCATCTTTGTTTTGCGCTTCTCCCTCATTGTATTTAATCTCTAACCTATCATCTATCTTCTCTATAGTTTTCTTTCCAGATGCTATAAGAAGTTCCGTAATTTCATCAGCCCTTACACATTTTATAATACTCATCTTCAAAATACCATATTTTATATTATGATTTAATAATTCATTTTTAATTTCTGATTCTGTAAATTTAGGTGGCATAATTTCTTCTTTTGTTTCTAAATCTATTGTAACTATGTTCGTGGGTTTTGTATCTTTTAGTTTATAAATGGTACTAGGCTTATATAGAATACTAATATAAGCTTCCATCTTATCTTCACTTATTCTTAAATTCATCTGCCTTTTAGCGTCCTCTTCTTTAAATACAAATTCTATTTTGCTTTCCGTAGTGACAGGCATACGCCTATTAGCCTTTTCTCCATTTATAATCACTGTAATATTATTCATAGATGAGATTACTGCTGGCTTCCCACCCTGGCAAGGATTTTTTATAATTATTCTACCTTGCTGAATTTCTATTGTTCCATTTATTTCTTGCTGCTCAGTATCTTTTTTAGAAGTATCTTTTTTAGAAATATCTTCTTTAAGATCATCTTTTTTTAAAACAGCTTTTTCAAGGGAATCTTCTTCATTAATGTCATCATCATTTAAAACTTCTATAGCATCTATAGAAATTACAGCATGTTTCTTAAAAAAACCATTTTTCTCCTCTAATATTGAGTATTTTAGCTGTTCTACTGGAACCCCCAAACTAAAACTTGCAAGACTTAAACATTCCTGAACATTTGAACCTTGGAATTTTTTGTCACATGCTTTAGTTACCAATTATACCACCTCTTTCTTTAGAAAAATTATACCATAATTCTTCTATTCTTTTGCTTAATATGTTAGATGTTTTATTTATTTATCGACCTATTGTAAAGAAACTTTACAATTTTCTGTTTATCCTCAATTAATTCTGCCTCAAACCCCAACATTATTGAATTTACTATTGGATTTGTTGAGGAATTAAAAGAAAACTGGTCTACACTCTTTATTGGTAGCACCTTTGGTGAGGTTCCAGAAATAAAAAGTCCCGTTAAGGATTCAATATCTCTTTCATGGAAGTTTCTTTCTTCGACTACTATATTTAACTTTTCGCAAGCTTTTATAATAAATTGCCTTGTTATACCAGGTAACACATTCTCTACCTTAGAAGTTAAAACTTTAGAGCCTATAACCATAAAAATATTTGATTTACTACCTTCAGTAATAAACCCAGAATCATCCACGAGTATTGCCTCATATGCACTCATAGCGTTAATTTTCTCGTTTACTTTTTCTCTAAAGTCACTATTTATAACCTTAGCATTAGGATTAGTTCGTTCACCATGATAAGTTATAGTTTTTACACCCTCTTCATATTGCTGCTTAGTTGGGTATGAATGAGGTATGAAATATGCTAAAAACCTTTCACCTAATGTGTTGTTAGGCTGATAATTTATAACCAATTTTAAATTCCCGTCACAAATATTATTCTTATGAATTAATTCTAGAATTCCATTTATAATTTCATCCACAGTAATACACAAATTATATTTCATAATTTTCGCAGAATTTTCTAAACGGCTTAAGTGCGACCTAAGAAAAACCGGAATTCCATCGCTTACCCTTATAACTTCATATAATGATTTTCCTAAACTAATATTATAATTTTCAAATTCTTCGCAGTTCTTAATTTCCTCTCCAAATAAAAAGTATTCATTTATGCACTTGTCCATATGTAAATCCCCCTTTTAATTTTCTGTAATATTAAAAATTATAAAATTTTATTTCCATTTTAAAATTTCAATTTTATCATGTGTTTTTTTAAAATTTATTAAGTAAGGATGCCCTACTAAATTAAAAAGTGGTAAATCTGATAGAGAATCTGAAAACATATAGGAGTTTTCGAAATCAGCTTCAATATTTTCACTTGCAAGCACTTCTTTTAATCTTTTTACCTTTTCCTCACCCTTGCAATTTTCCCCCAAAATCCCATTTCTATGTAAGCCATTCTCCATGGTAAATCGAGTTCCTATTACCTTATCTACTTCTACTATGTTATAGAGCTGGTTTAAATAAAATTCAGCGGAGGCAGAAATTAAATAAATTTTATATCCATCTGCTTTCATTTTTTTTATGGTATCAATAGCGTCTTTATATAGTATTTTACTTAAACGTTTTTCATAAAATTCAGCCACGATTTTTTTCATATCATTTTCCTCGATACCATCAATAAATCTTATAAAGGTTTTCTTTACTTTTGAAGCATCATGGATTTTCATAAGGTAAAAAATAGTTGAAAATATACTTTTAGGTAGATACTTTAATAACCTAGGATTCTTTTTCATCATAAAAAAATAGAATTCTACTAAAGTCTCTCTTTTAGTTAGTGTATAATCCACATCAAATATAGCTAATTTTTCTTTCACAACAGTTACCTCCTTTAAATATTTTTTAACACTTATGGCTACTCTTATTGTACTCTTATAATAACAATATTAATATTATTACCATTGGATAACTTATAATTCCTATTTTAAAGTTAAAAAGAGCCGATGCATTTGCAACGACTCTTTTACTTACTTATTTCTCTTCTTTAATCATTTCTTCATAATATGCAGTTACTTCTGCAAATTCTTCATCTTCAGGAATAACTAGTTCGCCTGTTTCTTCGTCTCCAATTACTTTAAAAAGATATATTGAATCGTCCTCAGGATTTTGAACTAATGCATATTCATTATCTTTATAAGTAAATCCATCTACTATTTCACATGGAACTACATTACCATTTTCATCTTCTAAATCTACTGTTAGTGCTTCTCCTTCTCCACAGCCGCAACCGCAACCCTCGTGTTCATCGTGATCATGACCACCGCATCCACAGCCATCATTTTCTTGGTCATTTGATCCACATCCACAGCCTTGATTGTCTCCACATCCGCATCCTTGATTTTCATCGGTTACGGAAGATATATTTTTATCTTCATTCATAATGTGTTACCTCCTACATTCAGTATATTCTATATTCTACCCTTAATATCAAAATATTAATAGAGTTTTTTAAAAAATTTATTGTTAAGTTATTGTTAAATGTTTATATTAAGTATTTTAATTACAAAGGAAGATGAAATTTAATTCATCTTCCTTTGACTTTGCAATTTTAAAAAGGATTTTAAATACTATTTTTCGCTAGCAAGTTTTTTGTAACCAGCTAATCTTTCCATAGCATCTTTTTCTGTTTTAACAAATAATGCTTCTGCTGTTTCTGGGTACATTTTTGCAAGTGAAGAATATCTTACTTCGCCCATCAAATATTCTCTAAATGAAGTAGTTGGTTCTTTAGAGTCTAATATAAATGGATTCTTTCCTTCTTCTTTTAATGCTGGATTAAATCTAAACATACCCCAATATCCAGATTCAACTGCTCTCTTAGTTTCAAGTTGAGTACAACCCATACCAACTCTGATACCATGATTAATACATGGAGCATATGCAATTATAAGTGATGGTCCTTTATAAGCTTCTGCTTCTTTTATAGCTTTTAATGTCTGAGCTTTATCAGCACCCATTGCTATTTGAGCAACATAAACATAACCATAACTCATTGCCATCATACCTAAATCTTTTTTCTTAGTTTTCTTACCTGTTGCTGCAAATTTAGCTATAGCTGCAGTTGGAGTAGATTTTGAAGATTGACCTCCTGTATTAGAATATACTTCTGTATCCATTACAAAAATATTTACATCTTCGCCAGAAGCGAGTACATGATCAACTCCACCATATCCTATATCATAAGCCCAACCGTCTCCACCAAATATCCATTGAGACTTTTTAACTAAATGATCTTTTTTGTTGAATATTTCTTTTAATGCATCATTACTGTTTTTCTCATCATTTAACATTGGTAACAATTTAGCTGCTGCAGCTTTTGAACCTTCTGCATCTTGTTTATTTTCAATCCATTCATTTAAAGCTGTTTTTAATGCTTCGCTTGTGTTTAAAGTTAATGCTTCTTTAGCTGATATTTCAAGCTTATCTCTTAATTGGCTAGTTCCAAGGAACATTCCAAATCCGAATTCAGCATTATCTTCAAATAATGAGTTAGCCCAAGCTGGTCCTTTTCCACATTCATTAACTGTATATGGTGATGCTGGTGAACTACCTCCCCAAATTGAAGAACATCCTGTAGCATTAGCTATTAACATTCTATCTCCAAATAATTGAGTAATAAGTCTAGCATATGGAGTTTCTCCACATCCAGCACAAGCTCCACTGAATTCCATTAATGGTTTTTCAAATTGGCTTCCCTTAACATTTGCAGTACCCATTGGGTTTTCTTTTTTAGATAATGATTGTTCAAATTTCCAATTTTTAATTTTTGTTTCTTGTGTTGCATATGGTTTCATGATTAATGCTTTTTCTTTTGCTGGACAAACTTCAGCACAGTTACCACAACCAGTACAATCTTCAAGACTTATACCCATAGTGAAATTTAGACCTTCAAAGTTCTTTCCACCTGTAGCTTTTTTACTTTCATAGCTTTCTGGAGCATTCTTAAGTTCTGCGTCAGTTGCTAAGAAAGGTCTTATTACAGCATGTGGGCATACAAATGCACATTGGTTACATTGAATACATTTGTCTACTTGCCATTCTGGTACATTAACAGCAATACCTCTTTTTTCGAAAGCAGCTGTTCCTGGTTGAAGAGTTCCATCTTCTATTCCAATAAATGCTGAAACAGGTAGTGAATCTCCCTCTTGTCTATTCATAACATCAGCTATGTTTTTAATGAAATCTGGTCTAACTTCTTTTGAAGCTTTATCATCTTCAATAGTCTTCCAGCTTTCTGGTACATTAATCTTAACAACTGATTCAACGCCTTTATCTATTGCAGCATTGTTCATGTCAATAACCTTTTGACCTTTTTTACCGTAAGATGTAACAACTGCTTCTTTAAGATACTTAACTGCATCTTCTACAGGAATAATGTCTGCAAGTTTAAAGAAAGCAGATTGCATTATCATGTTAACTCTTCCGCCAAGACCTATTGATCCAGCTATTCCAACTGCATCAATAGTGTTGAAGTTAATATCGTGATTTGCAATATATCTCTTCATTGATGCTGGTAAATGTTTCTCTAAATCTTCCATATTCCATATACAATTTAATAAGAATGTTCCACCATCTTTAATTCCTTTTAGAACATCATATTTAGTTACATAAGCTTGATTACCACAAGCAACATAGTTTGCAGAACTAATTAAATATGTTGATTTTATAGCTTTCTTACCAAATCTTAAGTGAGAAATTGTAACTCCACCTGATTTTTTAGAGTCATATGCAAAGTATGCTTGAGCATACATATTTGTATGATTTCCTATGATTTTTATAGCACTCTTGTTAGCTCCAACAGTACCGTCTGATCCTAGTCCCCAGAATTTACACTCTTTAGTTCCTTCAGGAGTAGTTGTTATAGCTTTTCCAATTGTAAGTGATTTATTAGTAACATCATCTACTATACCTACAGTAAAGCCATTTTTAGGAGAATCTGATTTTAGATTATCATAAACAGCAACTATTTGAGCTGGAGTAGTATCTTTTGAACCTAGTCCATATCTTCCACCAATTATAAGTGGTTTGATTTCTTTATCATAATAAGCACTTCTAACATCTTGGAATAATGGTTCTCCAATTGATCCTGGTTCTTTTGTTCTATCAAGTACTGTTATTTTTTTAACTGTAGAAGGTATATATTTAAAGAAATGGTCTAATGAGAATGGTCTGTAAAGATGAACTTTAAGCACACCAACCTTTTCTCCTTTTGCATTTAAATAATCTATAGTTTCTTCAATTGTATCGCAAACTGATCCCATTGCTATTATTATTCTATCTGCATCTGGTGCACCATAGTAATTAAATAAATGGTAGTCAGTTCCGATTAATGAATTTATTTTTCCCATATATGTTTCAACTTTTGCTGGAAGAGCATCATAGTATGAGTTTGAAGCTTCTCTTCCTTGGAAATATATATCTGGGTTTTGAGCTGTTCCACGAGTTACAGGATGCTCTGGATTTAAACCATTAGTTCTAAATGCTTCTAATGATTCTTTATTTATAAGAGATGCTAGAGTTTCATAATCCCATGCCTCAATTTTTTGTATTTCATGAGAAGTTCTAAATCCGTCAAAAAAGTTTACAAAAGGAATTTTTCCTTCAATAGCTGTTAAATGAGCAACTGGTGAAAGGTCCATTACTTCTTGTACACTGCCTGATGCAAGAAGCGCAAATCCTGTTTGTCTTGTAGCCATTACATCTTGATGATCTCCAAAAATATTAAGTGCATGAGTAGTTAATGCTCTTGCAGCTACATGGAATACTCCTGGTAAAAGTTCTCCAGCTATTTTGTACATGTTTGGAATCATTAATAATAATCCTTGTGAACATGTAAAAGTTGAAGTTAAAGCTCCTGTTTGAAGTGAACCATGAACTGCTCCTGCAGCTCCTGCTTCTGATTGCATTTCCATAATTTTAACTTTTTGACCAAATACATTTTTTGTTCCTTTTGCTGCTAGTTCATCACAATACTCTGCCATTGTTGAAGATGGTGTTATTGGGTAAATCGCTGCCACGTCAGTATATGCATAAGCCACGTGTGCTGCTGCTGTATTACCATCCATTGTTTTCATTTTCCTCATTAATAAACCTTCTTTCATTAATAATATTATAAAAAAGCGTTACAAAGCTTAATAAAGCTATTTTTAACATTTTCCTGTTTAGTTTGACCATGTAAAAAGCTTTTATTCAAATTACAAACTATACTATTTATAAATAATTTATAAATTGTATAGTTTAAAAATTCTCATAATTAAATGTTATTTAACTAAATTTTTTCCCATTTCTTCAGCTTCAACTAGTTGTTCTTTAGTAGGTGCTTCATTAACGGTTAAGTTTTGTATAACATTAAACTCATAATCCTTCATTTGGCTTACCCATTTGTTCATAAATTCGCCATCATCCCATCCATAAGATCCAAATAATCCAGTAACCTTGTTGTTAATTGGAACCAATTTGAATTTATCAATGAAAGGTTGCATTTCCGTTTGTTCTATTCTATTGTTATCCATTGATGGACTTCCAAAAGCAACTGCATCTGCCCTAGTTACATCTTCCACCGTAGCTTCACTAACTAGTTTAACTAGTACTTCTGCTCCTGCTTTCGTTGCACCCTTAGCTATGTGATTAGCTAGAACTTCAACATTTCCATTGTTGCTCCAATAAATTATTGTTAATTTTTTCATTACTATCACCTCATACTTCCATATTAATAGATAGTTTTTATTACCCCTTAATTATACATCAAAATGAAAAATATTCAAGTTCTTTGTTATGAATAATGTATAAATATTCTATTATACTGTAATAACTCCTTAATTAAGTATATTGCATCTAATTTTCGCTAAATTTCATCAAATTTCTTATAACTTATATTCTTCCATACATTTAACAATTACAGAGGTGTATTCTTTGGAATCTAATAATTCCTTAAAGCTCTTTTGAGCATCACTATCACCATGTACAAGAAAAATGCGTTTAGGTTTAATCTTCATATGGTCTATCCAATTAATTAGACCATTTCTATCTGCATGGCCAGAAAGTCCTTGCAGATTATATATTGATGCTGCAACGGAAATATCTTCTCCAAAAATTTTAACCATTTTATTCCCGTCTATAATTTTTCTACCTAAGGTCCCTTCAGCTTGGTATCCTACAAATACTATAGAATTTTCACTTCTCCATAAGCCATGCTTCAAATGATGTTTTATTCTACCTGCATCACACATTCCACTAGTAGATATTATTATCATTCCTTTTTGTACCTCATTTAATTTCATAGATTCTTCTGCAGAATGAGTAAACTTAAGTCCTTCGAAACTCAGTATATCATTATCATGTTTTTCCATCTCTTTTGCCTCAGAATCAAAATATTCTTTGTTATTCTCAAAAATTCTTGTTGCTTTTTCTGCTAGAGGGCTATCCACAACCACAGAGAGATTTTTAAGCTTATCCTCATCAAAATAATTATTCAAGGCATATATAACCTCTTGGGTTCTACCTACAGCAAAAGATGGAATTAAAACATTTCCTCCTCTATCAAAAGTTTCCTTTACTATATCGGCGAGTTCTTCTAATACATCTTTAAAATCCTTATGTACTTTGTCTCCATAAGTAGTTTCCATAATTACATAGTCTGCACTTTCTATAAATGTAGGATCATTTATAAGTGGAATGTTAACATTACCTAAGTCGCCACTATAAACAAGCTTTACAGGTGCTGCTTCTTTTTCTTCCACTTGTAGTTCTATAATAGCCGATCCCAATAAATGC
>Ga0209125_1002636_pt1 | contig 13478 bp, 8 predicted proteins | sample BarGraIncub1131A_FD_184503 | JGI IMG/M metagenome (GOLD analysis project Ga0209125, IMG submission 184503) | Arctic peat soil microbial communities from Barrow, Alaska - Barrow Graham LP Incubations 11-31A (SPAdes) (version 2) | ecosystem: Environmental > Terrestrial > Soil > Wetlands > Peat... | reverse complement strand
AGCAACGAAAGAAGGTATCGGCATGGACCGGCTGGTGCGAAAGGATTTTATGGCGGGGGAGAATATCCGGAGTGCGGGAGAAGGGTTTACTGCCGCGTCAGCGGCTTACTTGAACACGCCGTGGTGAGCAATGACGTCATAGGTATACCCCGACATGAACAGGAGCTTAAGGCGTGGATTAAGCTCCTGTAAGTTATTTGCCAAGTCCCGGCCGTTCATCTTGGGCATGATCACGTCGCTCACGAGTAGTGAAATCTCGCCAGCGTGTTCCCTGGCCAGCTGGATGGCCTCCCCCGGGGAGTTTGCAGCCAGCACGGTGTAACCCTGTCTTGTGAGCAGCATAATGGTTATATCCAATATGGCCGGCTCGTCCTCCACCAGTAGAATGGTCTCCTGGCCGCGCTTGGCTGGTTCATGCGCGTCATTAATCTCAACTTGAACGGCCTTGTCCTTATGCCGCGGCAGGTAGATCGTGAAGGTGGTTCCCAAGCCAGGTTCGCTATAAACGTTGACGAACCCGTTGTTCTGCTTGGCGGCGCCATACACCGAGGCCAGACCGAGACCGGTTCCCTCGCCGATTTCTTTGGTCGTGAAGAACGGTTCGAAGATGTGGGCCAGCAGTTCCTTATCCATGCCGCAGCCGTTGTCGCTGACGGTAAGTCGCACGTACTCCCCGGTCACAAAGCCCGAATTGTGGGCGCAGTAGCCCTCGTCTATGTCGATGTTTCCGGTCTCTATGGTGATTTTCCCGACGTCGGCAATTGAGTCGCAAGAGTTGACGCAGAGGTTGGCCAGGATCTGGTCGATCTGGGAAGGGTCGACCTTGATTGACCAGAGATCCTTCTCCGGCTGCCAGTCAAGGTCAATATCCTCACCGATGAGCCGCTTCAGCAACTTGAGCATGCCTTCCACCGTTTCGTTCAGATTCAGCACCCTTGGTACGACGATCTGCTTGCGAGCAAAGGCTAGCAACTGCCGGGTGAGGTTGGCGGACCGCTCTGCCGCTTTGAGGATTTCCTCCAGGTGAACATGGAGAGCCTGGTTCAGGCCTGAGTCCATGAGAGCCAGATTCGCATAGCCGATGATGACAGTCAGCATGTTGTTGAAATCATGCGCCACACCACCTGCCAGGCGGCCTACCGATTCCATCTTTTGTGCTTGCTGGAGCTGCTCCTCGATTTTGATTTTATCCACCTCGGCTAGCTTGCGTGCCGTGATATCAATTATCACGGCACGGCACTCCTCCCGAGATTGGGAGACCACCGCCTCGACCAGTACAAAGATGGGAGAGGAATCGCCTTTCAGGAACACGACCTCGCAAGTCTCCTTGGCGTCAATTGCAAATATCCTGTCAAGGAAGTCACGGAATACTGGCAGGGTGTCATCGGAAATAAATGAATCCAGACGCTGGCTGACCAGCAAGGATTGCTCGATTCCAAGAAATCCCGCACCGGTGAGATTTACTGCACGGATAGTCCCAGCGTTATCCAGATTAAAGTAACCTGCCGGGGCGAGGTCGTAGAGGTCGCTGTATTTTCCGAGGAGAGCCTCCATCTCTTGCCTCTGATCCCTCGCCTTCCGGAGTTCTTCATTCTGGCTTTCCAACAGGCATTGATTCGCGATCAACTCTCTCTCGCTTCTGATGCGCCGGGCAAGTTCGCGCCAGAGGAAGAGATATAACGTCAATAAAATAATCAATCCGGAAATGCCCCCAAACAGGAACAGATAGAGGTTCCGGCGAGAATATTGCTTTTCCAGGGTGGAGCGATCTTTGAGCAGTTGTTCTTCTTCACGAATAGACCGGGCCACCTGCTCGCGAAGAGAAACCATGGCGTTCCTGCCTAGGTTTCTCATCACCACGGTCCTGGCACTCTGGAAACCTTCGGTGGATCGTAGCTTAACTGTTTCATCCAAGTTGGATAGCTTGGTCCGGATCGTCGACTCGATTGAAGTCAGCCAAAGCTGCTGACGCGGGTTGTCCTTGGTCAGACTGCGAAGTATCGACAGGCGGCGATCCACGACTTTGAGGGCCTCATAATACGGAGTCAGATACTTCCGGTCTCCTGTTATGATGAAACCTCGCTGTCCTGTTTCCGCGTCCTTGAGGGTACTGATTAATGTGTCGAATTCATTGATGACAAGGTATGAATGCTTTTCCCACCTGGCAGCCTCGCTAGATGCCATCAGGTTGGAATAGGAAAAACAACCAAAGCCTATGACAGTGCCCAAAGTGAGCGCGAAAACCGCATAAAAGACCAGCTTATTCTTGTAGATATATTCGGTCATAAATAGGTCCCATTGATCCCTTGGCTAGCATCTGAACTCTGATGACGGAAATAAGCGAGGTGTTTGAGGGGCGATCATCGCCAAGGGCAGCGGCAAGTTCGACCGTGCCAGTCGTCTTGCCGGTTATGACTTCTCGGCCTGTCCCGACAATGGGCAAGGGGCGCTCACTAAGCTCATAACTACTTATCCGCAGAACAATGAATTGGCTGAATACAGTAAATTCCCTAGGGGCAATTACCTAGCCGGAGTGGCGTTTTTTGGGAGGAATGGTTGCGCGGACACTGAGCGAAACGCTGAGAAGGACTTCCGACCTTGCTGCCCGTTATGCTGGAGAAGGGTGTGCCTGCATCCCGCCCGAGACCAAGGGAGCCTTCTCACTTGCCCAGCACTTCCTGGATCTTCGCTATGAGATCATGAGGCGAGACCGGTTTTGCCAGATAATACAGCTCCTCCGGCAGGAGCCCTTGAGTGAAAGACGCGGAATACCCACTCATGAAGATCGCCTTGACATCACTTTGCAACCGCTTGATCTCGTCGTAGGTTTCTCTGCCGTTCTTCATGGGCATCATGACGTCGGTCAGCAATAGGTGGATTTCCTTGCGGTATTCCTTGAATTTTTCGATTCCCTCCGCGCCATTTTCCGCCTCGATAACCTTATAACTGTGCCTTTCCAGAATCACCTTCAATAACTGCCTGACCTCCTTGTCATCTTCAACGAGCAGGATGGTTTCACCGCCTCCATGCGGCGGGATGGCCTTCCGTGAGACATATTCCTTTAGGGACGTAGGGGTAATGGCCAGCGGCAGGTAGATCGTGAATGTGGTCCCGGCACCGTGTTGCGAGTCAACACTGATGAACCCGCCATGCTGCTTGACGATGCCGTAGACCATGGAGAGGCCTAGGCCGGTTCCTTTCCCCGTTTCCTTGGTGGAAAAGAACGGCTCGAAGATCCTCTCCCTGGTTTCCTGGCTCATGCCGGTACCGGTGTCCGAAACCGCGAGGAGCGCATAGTCACCGGCATTCCCATAGCCGTGGCTGCTAACGAATTCCTGCGTCATGATGAATTTCCCGGTACGGATGGATATCTCCCCCCCTCCCGGCATGGCGTCCCGGGAATTGCCAACCAGGTTCATCAGGGCCTGCTCTATCTGCCCGGAATCGGCCAGAATGGGCAATGGATCGGCGCAGAGGGAAATCTTGCTGACAATCGATTCCGGGATCAGCCGTCGGAGAAGAATCTCGACTCCCTCGAAAACCGCATTCAGATCGACCGACTCGGGGTTGCTGATCTGTTTCCGACTGTAGGCAAGGAGGCTCTTGGTCAGGTTCGCAGCCCTTTCGGACGCCGCGAGAATCGGGTAAAGCTGTTGCAAAAGTGGGTTGTCGGCGCCCATTTTCATCTGCAAGATGGTGGCGTAACCGACGATGATGGTGAGGATGTTGTTGAAGTCGTGGGCAATCCCCCCGGCCAAGGTGCCGATGGCTTCGAATTTCTGCGACTGCCGGAGTTGGATTTCCAGGCTCTTGCGCTCGGTGATGTCCCGAGCGATGAAGAGGGAAAGCTGCTCTCCCGCATGGTCAAAGATCCTGTTGCTTTGCTCGACGCTGATGATGGTCCCATCCTTTCGCCTATAGGACGCCTCGAAACAGGTCAAACCGTCCCTGGCGATTTCATGCAAACCTTGGCAAACAGCCGATGCACAGGCTGGAACAATTATGTCGGCCAGGCTCATCCCGTGCAGTTCGTCCTTGCTGTAACCAAGCTGGAGACAGGCTCTTTCATTAACCTCAATGATGCGTCCGGCACTATCATGGACGAAAATGGCATCAGCGGCGTTATCAAAAAGGGTCCGGAACCTCTTTTCCGATTCGATCAGCAGCTTTTCCGCTCGTTTTTGCTCTGTGACATCGAGGATCGAACCGATCAGGCCTCCCAGGGAACCGTCGACATCGGGGAAGGTGGATTTGTAAAAAACTACCTCATGTCGCTTGCCGTCGCCTGCGACAAAGGCACTCTCTAAAATCTGAGGTTCCTGCCGGGCAAGAAGTTCCGAGTCCGCTCTGTGATACCGGTCCGCAAGGTCCTTGGGGGCCAGGTCATAGGCCGATTTCCCCTTTATTTCTTCCCTCGACAACCCGATAAAAGCTTCAAAAGCCGAATTGCAGCCGAGATGTCGCCCCTGAACATCCTTGTAAAAGATGGGGATGGGCATTGTCTCCATCAGGATCTCCAGAAAGCGTACCTGCCTGTGGAGATCCTTCTTCTGGTTGTTAAGGTCTGCCAGCATCGCGTTGAATGCCTGGGCAAGAGTGCCGATCTCGTCGCGGGAACTGATCGGGACCGGCTTCTGCTCTCCTGTCCTGTTCGATAGGTCTCCGATGTGGCGGGAAAATACCAGCAGCGGCTTGGTCAGAAAATTCATTAGTCCCCAGACCAGGAGCGCGGAGAAAAGGGCTGCAACAAAAGTTCCGACCAGGTAGTAGTCGCGAGCCCGGTAGATTGGAGCATAGGCCTCGGCCAGCGGAAAATTGGCGGCCAGTATCCAGTTGGTCGCTCGTAAGCGCTTGAAGGTTGCCAACACGACCGCGCCGTTGGAAGTTTTCGTTTCGCCGCTTCCCTCGAATCCCCTCTGAGCCCGGTCAAAGGGTTTATTGATCCCGACCGGCGAGGCCTGCGACATGATCCTCTGGCTGTCCGGGTGGATGATGATGGTCCGGTTGCTGTCGCTCAGATAGAGGTAACCGCTCGAGCCGATCTTTGTCTTGAGCAGATCCTGCAGGATGTTTTCCCCCAATAGGTCAAATCCACCCGCCATTATCGCCACCAGGTCCTCATGTTCATCGAAGATGGGGATGGTAAGGATGATGGCCGGCTTGCTAGGGGAATGGGTGGAGATGTATGGTTCGGATATCTGCGCCCTTCCCGCGCTTACCGTTTTCTTGAAGAAATCGCGAAAGGATATGTCACGTCCTCGCCGCCCCGGAAGGTAAGGGCTTTCCGCTATTAGTTTCCCGTCCTTGGAGAAAAGGAAGAGTGCGTTGTTGAAAATCGTGCGCAGGCTGATCTGGCTGTCGAGGAAGTGCTGGGCCTTCAGGGGATCTGAGATGATGTCGGGAGTGATGAGAACGTTGCTCGCTTTCAGAGCGTTTTGGGCGAGAAAGAGTTTATCGTCGATATTCCCAGCCAGGGAGGAAAGGAGGGTGAATTGCTGTTTGGAGATATTTTCTTTAAAACTTTTTTCGAAATAGTAGACGGATACGCCCGCGAAGGCAAAACTCAGAGAGAGAACCAGTAGGAAAACCGCAGCGGTCATTTTTGTTTTCAGGCTGTAAAACCCCATGGATAGTATCCCTACGAAATCGGAAAGGTTCACTCAAAGAGTAAGAGAGGTGAAAATCGGTGTCATGCTGGTTCCATCCTTATCGGGATATCATTATTAAACTTTAGCGGAAAAGCTCCCTCTGAAGAACAGCTGTGAGCCGCGGTAGTTGATTCCTACTGCACCGACTTGATGACGTTCCCAATGCCAAGCATCGGGACAGTTACCTATTAGCAGATGACCTGTTTGTCGACCCTAGATAAATATAACTAAAACGGTATGGAAGAAATGTTGCATTCTTTACCGATATGGTTAATCATGCTATCCTGATGTCTTTAAAATACTACATGCAATTGGTAGGGAATTGCGGCGGCCCGGGCTGCTTCGTTTCTTTCTGCCATTAGCATGGTATCGATAAACCCAATTGCGAGGACGCGCATGAACCGAAAACCAAAATTCTCCAGTAAGCGTGAGGTAATGGAACGCACCCCGGATCCGGCGGTGCGGGAAATGCTGCTTCACATGGAACAGGCAGGGATCGAAACCCCCTTCGACCGCTTCGATGCCCAGAAGCCGCATTGCGGATTCGGGCTGGCGGGAACCTGCTGCAAGAATTGCCACATGGGCCCCTGCCGCATCACGCCCAAAAGCCCGAAAGGCGTTTGCGGAGCCGACGCTCATGTCATAGTCGCCCGCAACATCCTGCGCTGGGTGGCGGCCGGAGTGGCCGCCCATGGCGCGCGGGGACGCGAGGTGATGCTGGCGCTCAAGGGCGCCGCTGAAGGGAATCTTGATATCCCGATTCTGGGCCCGGAAAAGGTCATCGCCACCGCCAGGTCCTTCGGCATCTTCAGCGAGGAGAGGTCGGTTCAGGAAATGGCGGGGGAGATTTCCACGATCCTTTTGGAAGACCTCTGCCGCAGCGTGCCGGGGCCGCACCGCTCCCTGGAAACGCTGGCGCCCAAGGAGCGGATCGCCGTCTGGAGAGAGCTGGATATCCTCCCGATCGGCGCCTATCACGAGGTCTTCGAGGCGCTGCACCGGACCACCACCGGGACCGACGGCGACTGGGAAAACCTGATGCGCCAGGTGCTGCGCTGTGGACTGGCTTTTGCCTGGAGCAGCGTGGCCGGTTCGGCAATCGCCATGGACTGCCTTTACGGCCTTCCCAAGCGAAGCCGCATCACCACCAATCTGGGGGTAATTCAGACCGGTTCGGTCAACGTGGCGGTGCACGGCCATTCCCCGGTGCTGGTAAGCGCCATCGTCAAGGCTGCCCGGCGTGCCGACCTGGTCGCGGACGCCCAGTCAAAAGGGGCCGATGGCATCCGGCTCTATGGCATCTGCTGCTCGGGGCACTCCGCCCTGGCCAAGTTCGGCGACGTGCACCCCTTGGCCAGCGCGGTCGGCGCCGAGCTGGTGCTTGCCACCGGAGCCATGGACCTCTGGGTGGCGGACGTGCAGGATGTCTTCCCCGGCATCATGGACGTGGCGGCCTGTTTCCACACCCGGGTCGTCACCACCAGCGACTCGGCCCGCCTGCCGGGCGCCCTGCATCTTGGCTTCGACCACCATCACAGCAATTTAGCGCAGGCCGATAACCTGGCCGAACGCATCATTCGGATGGCCATCGATGCCTTCCACGAGCGGGACGCCGGCAAGGTTTTCATACCCCAGGCCCGGGTGGACGCCGAGGTCGGTTTTTCTGTGGAAAACGTCCTGGCCACCTTCGGTGGCGCGCAGCCATTGCTGGAGCACTTAACCAGCGGCCGGGTGCGCGGCATCGTCAACCTGGTCGGGTGCAACAACCCCAAGGTGGTCTACGAGGAAGCGGTCGTGCTGGTGACCCAGGCGCTCATCGCCCACGACGTGATCGTGCTTACCAACGGCTGCGCCGCCTACGCCCTCCTGAAAACAGGGTATTGCCTCCCCGAGGCGCTGCAGGAGTCCGGCAACGGCTTGCGCGCGGCGCTGGGCCCGCACAAGCTGCCGCCGGTCTGGCACATGGGGGAATGTCTCGACAATGCCCGCGCCATCGGTATGTTCCGCGCCGTCGCCGAGGCCTGCGCCGAACCGCTGAAGAACCTGCCGCTCGCCTTCTCCAGCCCGGAATGGTCCAACGAAAAGGGGCTGGGAGCGGCCCTCGGTTTCCGTCTGATGGGGCTCAACTCGTACCACTGCATCGAGCCTCCCCTTAGCGGCTCGGACAAGGTCTCGCGCTTCTTCTACCAGGACACCCAGGACCTGCTCGGCTCGGTCATGGTCGTGGATAACGATCCCCTGGCGCTTGCCGCCCGGATCATCGCCGACCTTGACGCGCGTCGGCAAGCCCTCGGCTGGCTGCCACCGGCCCCGCCGGCGGCCACCAAAAAGCCGGACCATCACGACCAGAGCCCTACGGATGGTCACGATCATCATCACCATAGCCATGATGATGGCCACGATCATCATCACCACCATCCGACGCACAGCCATTAAAGGACGCTTCCCATGAATCGAAGAAAATTCCTGATCACCGGCGGCGCAGCTTTGGCAGCGACAGCCCTTGCCATCCCTTTTTTCCCGGCCTTCGCGACCGGTAAAAAACTCAGCTTCAAGATAGGCTACCTGCCGATAACCGACCATCTGCTGATGCTGGCCGCGGAACGCGAAAGGTTTCCCAATGTGACGCTGGAACCGGTCAAGTTCTCCTCCTGGCCGGAGATTTCAGAGGCGCTCAAGGCCGGCAAGATTGACGGCGCCTTCCTTTTGGCGCCCATGGGACTGACCCTGCGCCAGAAGGGGATACCGGTCCAGGTGGTGCTGCTGGGACACCGTAACGGCAGCGTCATCACCGTCAGGAATTCGGGCGAGATAAAACGGATCGAGGACCTCAAAGGCAAGACCATCGCCATCCCGAGCCCCTTCTCCACCCACAATATCCTGCTGCGCAAGGCGCTGACCGAAAGGGGGATCAACCCGGCGCGCGACCTGAAGATCATCGACATGGCGCCGCCCGAGATGGTGGTCGCCCTGGCGACCGGCCGCATCCACGGTTTCATCGTGGCCGAGCCCTTCGGAGCGCAGGCGGAAGCACAGAAGGTCGGCAAGATCCTGGCCCTCTCCAAAGACATCTGGCACGACCACATCTGCTGCGTGCTGAACCTGCAGGAAAAACTGGTCCAGAAATATCCCGGCGAGGTGCAGCAGCTGGTCTCCGGTTTCCTGCGCACCGCCAAATTCATCGAGTCCAATCCGGCCCAGGCCGCCAAGGGTTCGCTGAAAATCATCGGGCAGAGGGCTGAAATCGTGGAGCGGGTGCTTACCACTCCCCGGGACCGGATCTCCTTTCGCAACCTGGTCCCGGCCCGGGCCGACTTTGCCGCGATGCAGGATTACATGATCAAATTCGGCATCGCCAAGGAGAAGGCTGACCTTTCCTCCTATCTCGATGACCGCTTCGCCCGCGGCAAGGCGTAACGATGGCGTTTCGTTCCGCGCTATATAGCAAACTGTTGCCGGCACTCTCTCTGCTCGCCTTTCTCGCTCTCTGGCAGGTCGCGGCTGGTTTCTGGCCGCCGGAGTTGTTTCCGACTCCGGCGGCCGTCGCCAGGGCGCTTCGCGAGTTGGCGCAGACGGGAGTGCTCTGGAGCCATATCGCGGTCAGCCTGGCGCGCTTTGTGACGGCCTACCTGGCGGCGGTCGCCCTGGCCGTACCGCTCGGCCTCTTCCTCGGGCGCAATCCGCGCTGCCGACAGGCCATCGATCCGCTGGTGCAGGTGCTGCGGCCGATCTCCCCCATCGCCTGGTTTCCCCTGGCGGTACTCTGGTTCGGGATCGGCAATGCTCCCGCGGTGTTCATCATTTTTCTGGCGGCCTTTTATCCGGTGCTCCTTTCGACGATCAGCGCCGTGATCGGGATTCCGCCGGTCTATCTCAAGGTGGCCTCCAACTTCGGGGCCAAGCCTGGCGCGGTTTTCCTGCGGGTGATCATTCCCGCGGCCTTTCCCGGCATCATGGTCGGACTGCATATCGCTGTCGGCACCGCCTGGATTCACCTGGTGGCGGGAGAGATGCTGGGAGCGCAGTCGGGGCTCGGCTACCTGATCGTGGACGCGCGTAACTTCATGCGTACCGACTCGGTCATGGCCGGGATGCTGGTGGTAGGCGTGCTTGGACTTGGCATCAACCAGCTCATGCGCAGGGCGGAGTCGTGGCTTAGCCGGCGCTGGGGAGGTGTCGCATGACGGCGTCAGTCAAAATAAGCCTCCAGGCGGTGGAGAAGCGCTATGCTTCCCCCCGGGGAGAAGATGTCACCGCCCTCGCGCCGGTCACCTTGGATATAGCAAGCGGAGAATTCGTCTGCCTGGTCGGTCCGTCCGGATGTGGCAAGACCACCCTGATCAATCTGATGGCCGGGTTTGAGAAGAGCAGCGCGGGCACGGTGAGCATCGACGGAAATCCGGTACGAGGGACCGATCCGGACCACGTCATGATTTTTCAGGAGTACGGGCTCTACCCCTGGCGGACTGTTCTCGGTAACGTGCTCTTCGCCGTGGAAGCCAAGGGGCTCAAGGGAAAGGAGGCGCTGGAAAAAGCCACCGAATACATCGAACTGGTGGGACTCACCAAATCAAGCGACAGCTTTCCACGTCAGCTTTCCGGCGGCATGAAACAGCGGGTGGCCATCGCCCGCGCGCTGGCCGTGGAGCCGAGCGTCCTTTTCCTTGATGAACCCTTTGGCGCGCTGGATGCCTTTACCCGCATGTACCTGCAGGACGAGCTATTGCGCCTCTGGCAGGAGAAGCGGCCGACGATGGTCTTTGTCACCCATGATCTGGATGAAGCGGTGTATCTCGGCGGGCGGGTGGTTTTGATGGCCCCCGGACCCGGCCGGGTCCAAAGGGTCATTACTATTCCGCTCCCATGGCCGCGGGACAGAACCGGAGAAAGTCTCGGAAAGTACCGGCGTGAATTGTTCGAGGAGTTCCATCTCGTCCATCAGCAGGCAGCCATCGAGGCGGAATACGCTATCTGAGGAAGTTTCAGGAAGCAAAGAGTGATTGATCCAAAAAAAAGGAGGCCAAGGATAGTATCCTTGGCCTCCTTTTCTCAATTGCTTAGAGGAGAAGTGTTCACCCCATCTTGCGGCAATATTTGACTGATTCAATGGAGACTGGATTCGGAATCGAACCGAAAAGCGGCTTCTTCACGAAGCGCCCAACGGGTTTGAAGCCCGCGGCCGGCACCAGCCGACTCAACCAGTCATGAAGACCCTCCGAGGCAAGGAAGAATAACCGCCGTGCCCTGAAGAAAGCTGCCTGCCTCACCCCCCATCATGCAGGACAAACCTGACCGGGACCAGCACCTGCGATGCAATGGCCCTGCCGTTTCTCAACGCCGGGGCGAAAGTCGACTTTCTGATGGCTGAGCTCGCTGCCTCGGCAAAGCCGAATCCGCTCGCCTCTACGGTTTCGATCCCCTGCAAATGGCCTTGCGCGTCCAGCGCCAGTCGTAAAATGACTTTCCCCTCTTTCCCGAGCTTGCGCGCCAGGAACGGATAGGCCGGCTCTACCTTCCGGGTGAAGCGCGCTGAGCCGAAATCTCCCAATACCATTACCTGAGCTGCTCCGGAACCGGGACGGGAAGCAAGGGATGCCGTAGCTCCCGAGTTCTCCGCGCGCGGAGCGACTGAAAGCGGGTTTGCCGGCGCGGCTGGCGCCGCGCTTGCGGGAGCCGAACTCTGCGCGGGAGATGGTGCTGCCAGATCAGGGGCTTTGTTGGCCGGGGTTGCTTCCATTGCCAGCTTTCGCTCGGCAAGGGGAGCCGCGGACCCGCCATCCTGGTGCGCCAGTTTAAGCTGAGCGGTTTCCTGAACCTGCCCGTGCATTTCCGCTCCGGTAGCCAGAAGGCTCGATCGCTTGGTTTCCGGTAACCGGGCAACGGGGGATGCAACGAGGAACGCCTCAACCGCGGGCATGGTGGCTGGCGTCTTGGGTAACTTCCTTGTGATCACGGTAAATAGCGCAAGATGAAGGAGGATTGACCCGATCAGACAGTTACAGAGCATTTTGGCGGTCATTTTGTCCTCTGCGCCTCTATTCCGACCCGGCAGCGGCGAGAGCGCGACTGACGGTACGATTTGTCGCCATGTAGCTGCCGATTGACTCATGCAGATCGTAGGTCTCCTGCACTATCTCATCGGTGAGAACGCTGCCCGGCTCACCTTGGGCGATCACCCGTCCTTCCTTTACCAGAATGAGCCGATCCAGCAGGGCTCCCATCCCGATGTCGTGCAGGGACATGAACACGGAAACTCCTTTCTCGCGGACAATATCCTTAAGAAGACGGTACAGATCGAACTGATACTTGATGTCTAGGCTGGCCAGCGGCTCATCAAGGAGCAGCACCCTGGCGCCCTGTACCAGGGTCATGGCGATATAGGCGCGCCTTCGTTCGCCGCCGCTCAATTCGGCCAGTTGCGTCCGTTCTTTTCCCGTGAGGCCGACGATATGAAGCGCTTCCTCCACGCTGAGCGCCTGGGACCCCTCGCGCGGATACTCGCCCATCCTGACCAGCTCGCCGACTCGAAAGGGCGCATGCAAATCGAGTATCTGCGGCAGATAGGCGACCAGTTTCGCCCGTTCCTTGCCGCTGTACTTTCCGATGGCTTGTTTCCCGACCAGGACTTTTCCTTTTTGAGGAGCGAGGAGGCCGGCGGCCAGTTTGAGAATGGTCGATTTCCCCGCCCCGTTTGGCCCCATGAGGCCGACCAGTTCGCCTTCAGCCACGGAAAAGGAGATCCGTTCCATGAATTTTTTCGGGTCGTAGGAATATGAGACATCGGCAAACTCAAGTGCGGTCATTGGTACCATCCCCTGCAAAAGCGTTTATCATGCCTTTCTCCGGCCCAACAAAAAGATGAAATACGGGGAGCCGATGAGGGCCGCGATAACCCCGGCGGGAAGCTCCAGCGGCGCCGCGACTGTTCTGCCGATGGCGTCTGCCAGGCAGAGCAGGGTCCCTCCGGCGACCACCGAAAGCGGCAGCACCACGGCCGCGTCGGAACCGACGTGACGACGGACCACGTGGGGTACGACAAGCCCGATAAAGCCGACGACCCCTCCCAGGGAGACCGACGCGGCGGTCATGAGCGAGGCCGCGGTGAAAAGAAGGAACCTCTCCCGGGTCGGGTTGAAGCCGAGGCTGTAAGCGATATCGTCTCCCAGCGTCAAGGCGTTCAGCCCTTTTCGGCGCAAAAGGGCGAGGGTAAGCCCGGTCATTATGAACAGGAGTCCGACGGGAAGTAACTCCCAGTCGACCATGGAGAGGTCGCCGGACATCCAGAGAATCGCCCTCTTGAGGCCGTCGTCGACGGAAATGGTCATCACCAGCATGAGGACGGCGGAGAGAAAGAATCCGACCCCGACGCCGGCCAGGAGCAACCGTTCGGGTTGCAGCCCTTTCCAGCCATGCCCCAGAACCACAACCGCGGCGCCCGTCGCGATGGCGCCTGCAAACGCCAGTATCGGCACGCTCAAGGTGAAAAGGGAAATGCCGAACATGAGCCCGAAGGAGGCCGCCAGCGACGCGCCGCTGGAGATGCCGAGTATGTACGGGTCCGCCAGCGGGTTGCGGAAGATGCCCTGCAGGATGGCGCCCGATGCCCCGAGAGCGCCTCCCATGAGAAGCGCCACCGCGGTGCGCGGCAGCCTTATGGCAAGGAGTGTGCGGCAGGTTTCCATGTCCATGGTGAAGGGGTTCAAAAAGCGCGGGCCGCTGGCGAGCGAGACCACGATGACGCAGAGCGAGGCGGCACACAAGGCCGCCGCCAGGAGAGCGCTGAAGCCGGTATCCCTTTTCATGGCAGCTTCCCGCAGCGGTCGAGCTCCG
>Ga0209125_1002634_pt1 | contig 13485 bp, 10 predicted proteins | sample BarGraIncub1131A_FD_184503 | JGI IMG/M metagenome (GOLD analysis project Ga0209125, IMG submission 184503) | Arctic peat soil microbial communities from Barrow, Alaska - Barrow Graham LP Incubations 11-31A (SPAdes) (version 2) | ecosystem: Environmental > Terrestrial > Soil > Wetlands > Peat... | reverse complement strand
GGGGCGGCGCCGTCCCGAAGCGTCGGGCTCGCCCATCGCCATCCTGATCAGCTCGACGCCGACCACCTCGTTTTTCTCGTTGGCGACCACGCGGGTCGGCAGCACCTGGAACTCGAAGCGCACCCCCTCGTCGTCCGCGCCGTCAACTTCCCAGATGTCAGCAGGCATCTCCTTGCGGGAGCGGCGGTAAACCAGCACCGACTCCTCGGCCCCCTCCCTGAGCGCCACCCTGACGCAGTCGATGGCGGTGTTCCCCCCGCCGACCACGAAGACCTTCTTGCCCATGCCGGTGGGAAGGCCCAGGTAGACGTTTCTCAGGAAATCGATGCCGCCGGTCAGGAAACCCGTGTACCCCTTGTCCTCGCCCTCGACCCCCATCGGTTTGGAGCGGTGCGCGCCCGGCGCCAGGAAAACGGCGTCGAACTTGGTCCGCAGCTCGGCAAAGCTCACGTCCTTGCCCACCCGGGTGTTGTAGATGATCTCCACCCCGAGTGCCGAGATGATGTCGATGTCGCGCTGCAGAAGGTTCCGTGGCTGCCGGTACGGGGGTATGCCGACGGCGACCATGCCGCCTCCCAGGGGAAGCGCCTCGTAAATAGTGACCGGGTAACCCTCGAGCGCCAGATAGTAGGCGGCCGCCAGCCCCGCGGGGCCAGCGCCGACCACGGCGATGCTCTTGGCCTTCCTCGCCTTGGGAACCATGGGGGGGACCACGCCGTGCTGCCATTCGAAATCCGAGGCGCTCCTCTTGAGCGTCATGATGCTGACCGACTCGTCCACGTTCTTCCTGCGGCACGCGGTCTCGCAGGGGTGCGGGCAGACCCTGCCGCACACCGAGGGAAGCGGCATGGAGTCGCGGATGGCGGCGAGCGATTCGCCGAACCGGTAGTCCTTGACCGCCTCGATGTAGGCGGGGATGTCGATGTGCGCCGGGCACTTGTCCATGCAGGGGGCGGTGTACTTGTCGATGTAGCGGAACTCCGAGGAGAGGCTCTTGGCACCGCGGATGTAGTTCAGGAAGGCGTCGCGGAAATGGACCACCGCATCGAGCACCGGCACTGACGAGCTCGGGCAGAGCGTGCACTTGGCGTGCTTCAGCAGCTCCCCTACCTCGGTGATGGTGTCGAGCATCCCCTCGTTGCCGCGTCCCTCGACGATGGCGAGCAGGGCGTCCATGATGACGCGGGTCCCCTTTTTCCCCGGGGTGCATTTGCCGCAGACGTACTGGGTCTGCACCCTTTTCATGTACTCGGCGACCATGGCCGGAATGTCCACATCCTTGTTGTACAGGATGATGCCGTCCCAGCCGATGAAGGCGGAAAGCGGACGCTCGCCATCGTAGGTCACCGGAAGCTTGAAGCTCGCCGCCTTCGGTTCGCCGCCTTTGCGGTTGTCAACTATGCTTCTGCCCCAGCTGGAAAAAACGACCTCTGCCACTTAGGCCTCCGAAATACCTGTAAATTCCGCCCGATTTCTCCGGCTAAATATTTACATTTATTAAATAAATTATGACGGTAAGATTGTATACAGTATCCAGTTTTTACCACATCACACCCTTCTAATCAAGGGAAAAATCGTGCGGATTATCGGCGCTCTAGGCCATATGAGGGGCGCGGGCGAAGCGGCGCGCCCGGCGGGCCGCGTCTCTTCGCAATTAACAGTTGTCTTTGCAGCGGATTCGCCCTACCATCTCCAGTGCCCTCAAGCGCCGATGGCTGCCCCGTGCCGGGCGAGGTTCCGGCACACGGAACTTGCGCACCAGTCTGACATTTCAGCGGCGCAGACCGGCGCGTTTGCCGGAGATTGAACGGCACGATGTTAATCTCTCATTATATTTCAGCTTCGTCCGATAAGTGTAGCGAGCAGCATGTTGAATTCAATCGCTTTTGGACAGGTGAGATATGGAGAACAGCGAACTTGAGGGGAGCGGCCTGCAGTTCCGGCTAAGTCCCGAAGGAGACAAACTTACGGCCTGGTTCACCCCGACCGTGCAGAGGCGCCCGCTCGACGCGGCGGCACTGGCGCGCGGCGTGGCCCTGGACGGCTTCGGGGATCTCTACATCTCGCAGGACGCGGTGGAGGCGCTCCTCAAACGTTGCGAGGCCTCCCCGATCGCCTTCTCCATCCAGATCGGCGAGCGGCGGGACGCACGCCTTTGCCTGACCCTTTCGGACGACTCCCTGTCGGCAACGGCCACCATCATCCCGGCCTGTGGCGGCAGGAGGGTCACCCGGGACGACATCCTCAGGGAACTCGCCGACCATGGCGTGGTAGGCGGCATCCTGGACGAGCCGATCGACGCGGCGGTTGCGGCCGGCAGCGCCACCGGTCTGCAGGTTGCCGCCGGTACCGCTCCCTGCCCGGGGGAGAACAGCCAGTTCGTGAGCCTGATCCCCGCCACCAGGCAGCAGGCGCCCGAGCTGAACGATCAGGATACCGCGGACTACCGGGACCTCGGCGACCTAGTCAGCGTCAGCCTCGGGGACCCGCTCATGCGCCGGATCCGGCCGACCGCGGGCCGGGCCGGCAGGAACCTGCTCGGCGTCGAGACCCCGGCCGGCGACGGCTGCGAGATCCCCTTTGCCGACAACCTGACCGGCGTGGCGTGCGACCTGCACGACCCCGACCTGCTGATTGCCGCCATCTCCGGCTTTCCCGTCACGGTATCCGGCGGCATGATCGTGGAGCCGGTGTTCAAGCTGAAGCGGGTGGACCTCTCCACCGGCAACCTGCACGTCAAGGGGTCGCTGGAAATCGCGGGCGACGTGAGCGAAGGGATGGAGGTCACCGCCACCGAGGGGATCACGGTGGGGGGGATCGTAGAGGCCGCGAGGCTCCAGGCGGGGGGCGACATCGAGGTCAAGGGAGGAGTGATCGGGCACGCCCACTTCTCGCAGGAAAAGAGCGAGGAGAGACAGGAAGCGGCACAGCTCAAGGCGGGTGGGTGTGTCACCGTGCAGTTCGCCGAAAACGCGCTGATCGAGGCAGGAGGCGAGATCCTGATCCGGGAGCTCGCCATGCAGAGCGAGCTCACCTCGGGGACCAGCATCACGGTCGGCGAGGCGGGGGGGCGCAAGGGGCACATCATCGGCGGGCTCTGCCGGGCCGCCACCCTGGTGCACGCCATCGTGATCGGCTCACACGCCGGAGTCCCGACGGTGATCGAGGTCGGGGTGGACCCCGCCCTGAACCAGAAGCTGGGGCTGGTGCAGGAGACGCTCGCTGAAAAGGGGGGCCGGCTGGAGGAGTTGACCAAAACGATCGCCTACGTCAAGGAGAACCCCGGCAGCATGGAGCCCGGGCTGCTGAACCTCAAGGAGCGGGTCTACGCCAAGCTCCAGGGCGAGGTGGCGGAACTGACCGGAGAGAGGAAACGTCTGCAAAAGAGGATGGAGATCAACGGGCAGGCCCGGGTCGAGGTGGAGCGCGACGCCCTCCTCGGAGTCCAGGTGCGCATCGGGAGCAGTTCGCACCAGATCGAGGAGGACCTGCTCGGGCCGACCTTCAGGCTCGGGGCGGAAGGGGTGGAGGTGGAATACACCTAGCTGACCGAATGGCCGGACAGGGAACAGAACGAAAGGGGGGCAGGTCATGCGCATCATAGGGCTCACCGGCGGGATCGCATCGGGCAAGACCAGTGTAGCGAACCTCCTGGAGCGGCTCGGCGCGGCGGTTATCGACGCTGACCTGCTGGCCCGGGAGGTGGTGCAGCCGGGAGAACAGGCGCTGGCCGGGATCGTTGCCGCCTTCGGTGCAAAGGTGCTGGACCGCGACGGCTCCCTGAACCGGGCGGCGCTCGCGGAGATCGTCTTTTCCGATCCAGCGGCGCGGCGCACACTGGAGGCTATCACCCACCCCGCCATCAGGGCACGTGCCGACGAGAAGCTGGCACGGCTCAGGGAAGCGGGGGTGGAGACCGTCTTCTACGTCGCGCCGCTGCTGATCGAGGCGGGCAACGCCTCCCGCGTCGACGAGATCTGGGTGGTCTACCTGGATGCGGAGACCCAGCTGGCCCGCCTGATGGCGCGGGACTCCCTGGGGCGGGAAGCGGCGCTCAGCCGCATCGGTTCCCAGATGGCGATGGAAGAGAAGAAGCGTCTGGGGCGGATCGTGATCGACAACCGGGGGACCAGGGAAGAGCTGGAGGCGCAGGTGCTGCGGCTTTGGCGCGAGGAAATCATGGCGGAGCCCGCCGGCAAGGGTTGAAATCCCTCGACCATGTATTCAGGGTGATTAAAAACAGGTAGGGGCGAACAGAAGGTTCGCCCCTACGGGACCAGGCGGCATTAACCTTTGTTTGGCCGATAATTGCGCATAAAAAAAGCCCCGCGTAACTGGCGGGGCTTTTTTTATCTGTGGTAGCCTAGCTTGTGGGAGATCTCATCTCCCGAGCGCACGACCAGGGGAATCAACTCCTTCTCCAGCCTCTCGTCGGTAAAGCGCATCGAGGGGCCCGAGATGCTCACCGCGCCGATGATCCTGCGCGTGTAGTCGCGGATCGGCGCGCCGACGCACTTCACCCCGACGTCCATCTCCTCGTCGTCGATGGCGTACCCCTGTTCGGCGATCAGCTTGAGGTGCTTCTTCAGCTCCTCCCGGTCGGTCACCGTCCTCGGCGTGTAGCGCTTCATCTCCTTGCTCGGCAGGTAGTTCTCCAGTTCCTCGTCCGTCATGTAGGCCATCTGCACCTTCCCGGCCGCCGTGCAGTAGGCGGGGAGGCGGGCGCCCACCCGCGGCACCACCCTGACGGTGAGGTCTGTCTCGACCACGTCCAGGTAGACGATGTGGCAATCCTTCAGGATCGCCACGTAGGTGGTCTCGTTGCACTCCTTCACCAGCGCCTCGAGCACGGGGCGCGACTGGCGCAACAGGCCCATTTGCTTTATGAAGGTCTGTCCGAGCTCCAGGGTCTTGAGCCCCAAACGGTAGTTTTCCGTGACCTTGTTCTGCTCGATATAGTTTCGGGACTCCAGAGTGGCCAGGAGCCTGAAAACGTTATTCTTATGCAGCTTCAGTCTCTTGCTGAGCTCCGTCACGCCGAGTTCGTCCACCTCGTCGTGGAACTGCTCCAGGAGATCGAGGGCGTGGGACACGGCCTGTATGATGTATTCCGACTTCTCTTTTTTTGCCATTGGCTGCACCTGTTCTAATATAGAAAATTCCAAACTCTTACAACTAGGCCATTTGGGTGAGCGTGTCAAGAAAATTTATTGCTTGATAAACTGTTTTAATGTGAGTACACTCCCTCAACGGTGCCGCCGGGAAGGGCGCGTCGCTGCCCGTCGGAAACTGTACCGGCACTCCCTGCACTGGTTAATAAATATACATAAGTTATAGAATAACGTTTTAGAAATGTCAAGCAGCAAAAAAACCCGGTTTCTGCAATTCCCCTGACCCCCGCCCGCTGCTGCTCCGGCGGGGGCCGGCAACAGCGGAGAGCCCCCGTGCGCCTCAACCTGATATCCAAGCTCACCATCGCCACGGGGGTGGTACTGCTCAGCACCATGGCGCTCTTCGCCTACCTGAACCTCAACAGCCTGAAGGACCTGTTGCTGAAGGAGGCGATCTCCGACGCGGACAAGATCACCGAGACCATCATACGGTCCACCCACAACCTGATGCTCAGGGACGACCGTCCCCAGTTCTACAAGACCATTGAGGAGATCGGGACCCAGAAGGGGGTGGAACGGATCCGGCTCATCAACAAAACCGGCCGCGTCATCTACTCTACCCGGGACGCCGAGACCGGCACCATGCTGAGCAAGCAGGCGGAAGTCTGCACCATCTGCCATGGGGGGAGGGAGCTGCTGATCACAGCCTCGTCCAAGAACAGAAGCAGGCGCTTCTATTCGGAAACCGGGGAGGAGTTCCTCGGCATCACCAACGCCATCTACAACGAGGAGAGCTGCTACACGGCAAGCTGCCATTTCCATCCCGAGTCGTTCAAGGTGCTCGGTGTGCTCGATGTAGTGGTCTCTCTGGACAAGATGCACTCGCTGATCGACGCCTACCGCAACCGGAGCATCGCCCTTACGCTGCTGCTGATCGCCCTCACCTCACTCTCCCTCACCCTTTTCACCCAAAAGCTCGTCAATCGTCCGGTGCGCGAGCTGCTGGAACAGACCAAGATGCTGGCCCGGGGGGAGCTGGACGGCTCGGTCCCCTCCTTTGCCAACGACGAGCTGGGCGAGCTGGCCGAGTCCTTCAACGCCATGACACTCAACCTGAAGAAGGCGCGCACCGAACTTGAGGGATGGGGGAAGACCCTGGAAGGGATGGTGCAGGAAAGAACCCACGAGCTGACCCAGATACAGGCTCAGCTGATCCGGTCCGAGAAGCTCGCATCTCTGGGCGAACTGGTGGCAGGGATCGCGCACGAGATCAACAACCCGCTCACCGGCATACTGGTCTTCTCCTCCCTGATCCACAGCAACCCGAAGCTGGACGAGACGCTGAAGAACGACATCCAGACTGTCATCAGGGAGACCAAGCGCTGCGCCACCATCGTCAAGGGGCTCCTGGAGTTCGCCCGCTGCTCCAACCCGCAGAAGGGACAGGCCTCGGTGAACAGGATCTCCGACACGGCCCTTTCCCTGATCGAACACCAGATACTCTTCCAGGACATCATGGTCGTGAGAGAATACTCCGACGACCTGCCGGCGCTACTGCTCGACCCGGACCAGATCGAGCAGGTTCTCGTCAACATGTTCCTGAACGCCGCCCAGGCGATGCAGGGAGAGGGGATCTTGAGGGTCCGCAGCATGGTGGACCGGGAGCTTGGCTGGGTCTGCCTCGAAATCAGCGACAACGGCTGCGGCATCCCGGAGACCCACCTGCCGAAGATATTCGACCCCTTCTTCTCCACGAAGGAGAACAAGGGGACCGGCCTCGGCCTCTCCGTTTCCTACGGCATCATCGAGAAGCACGGAGGAAAGATCGACGTGCAAAGCGAGGTAGGGAGCGGGACGACGTTCACCATCAAGCTCCCCCTGGATGAGGGGGATTCTGCCTAGCAGATTGCAGCAGTGCCGGACGCATGCAATGCGTCTCTACCCCCCCTGAAACCTCAAGAGGTTGGCCCCAGGTAGAGACGCATTGCATGCGTCTCTTTGGCTTTCATCCAAGGGATCTCTCTCCCGGCAGCCTGTCGTGCTGCGCCCTTTGAGAAAGGCGTCTGGATCCGGCGTTGCCGATGCTGCAGCCCCGGCACCCCCGCAACCGCCCCCGATGCTGCAACCCCGCGGAAGAAAACAATTGACATCCGAGAGCCAATATTGCTAGTTTACGGTCAGGCTCCCTCCGGCTGCCGGACCAGGCTCGCCCGGGGACGACACCGCAAAAGCCCGCCGCTGGTTGCTACCCTGCGCCGGCTTTTTCATTCCAAAGACGCGAATTCGGAGCAGCAGTGAACATTACCATTAACGGCGAAGCCGCATCGATCGACCCTCTATCAGTCCAGGACTACCTCCTCTTTCTCGGCATCGACCCGCGCCGGGTGGCGGTCGAGCTCAACCTCGACATCCTCCCGAAGGCGGCCTATCCAGACACCGCCCTAAAGGAAGGGGACCGCCTGGAAATCGTCCATTTCGTAGGGGGCGGTAGCCCGGCTTCCTCATAAGATTCCAGATTGCAGATCCACGATGGGAGAATACAAGCATGCTAGAAACCAACGACAAGCTGATCATCGCCGGACGCGAATTCGACTCCCGCCTCATGGTCGGCACCGGCAAATACGCGGACTTCCCCCAGATGGTCGCCGCCATCGAGGCCTCCGGGGCGCAGGTCATCACCGTGGCGGTACGCCGGGTGAATATCACGGACCGCAACAAGGAGTCGCTCCTCGACCACATCGACCTGAAAAAGTACACGCTGCTGCCGAACACGGCCGGCTGCTACACGGCCGACGACGCCATCCGGACCTGCCGCCTGGCCCGCGAGGCCGGACTCTCCGACTTCGTGAAGCTTGAGGTGCTGGGAGACGAGCGGACCCTCTTTCCCGACAACGAGGAGCTCCTGAAGGCGGCGGCGGTCCTGGTCAAGGAAGGCTTTACTGTGCTCCCCTACACAAGCGACGACCCCATCGTCTGCCGCAGACTGGAAGAGATCGGCTGCGCCGCGGTCATGCCGCTCGGCGCCCCGATCGGAAGCGGGCTCGGCATCAGGAACCCCTACAACATCCGGATCATCCTCGACACGGTGAAGGTCCCGGTCATCGTCGACGCCGGCGTCGGCACAGCCTCGGATGCTGCCATCGCCATGGAGCTCGGCTGCCACGGCGTGCTGATGAACACGGCGATCGCCGGCGCCCAGGACCCGGTCGCCATGGCCCTGGCCATGAACCTCGCGGTGCGCGCAGGAAGGCTCGCCTACCGGGCCGGCCGGATCCCGATGAAACTCCATGCCAACGCATCCTCGCCGCTTGCGGGTCTCATTGCGTGAGAAACGGACTGGAATCCCCCTGGATAGACTTCAACCTGTACCTGATCACCGGCCGCGGGGAGACGCTCGGGCGCAACCTCGAGTTCGTGGTCGAGGAGGCGCTGCGCGGCGGAGTGCGCGCCGTCCAGCTCCGGGAGAAGGGTCTCTCCACCAAGGAGCTCTACGAGACGGCCTACGAGCTGCGCCGCCTCACCTCGCGCTACGGCGCCAAGCTGTTCATCAACGACCGCGTCGACATAGCGCTCGCCGTTGATGCCGACGGCGTCCATGTCGGGGAAGGCTCCCTCCCGCTCTACAGGGTGAGACGGCTTCTGGGCGAGAGGAAGCTGATCGGCGTCTCCTGCCACAACCAGGTCCAGGCCATCACCGCCCAGGAGATGGGGGCCGATTTCATCACCTTCGGGCCGGTCTACTTCACCCCATCCAAGGCGGGGTACGGCGACCCGGTCGGCCTGGAGCTGCTGGAGACCGTCACCGGAATGCTCCAGATACCGGTCTTCGCCCTGGGCGGGATCAAGAGGGACAACTGCGCCGAGGTCGTTTCCTGCGGGGTTCGGGGCGTCTCGCTGATCTCCGCCGTCATGGCGGCACCCGATCCGCGCGACGCTGCCAGGGGGCTGCTGGCGCTGCTTCCGGCCCTGGACTCGGGCGACTAAAATGACGAGCGACCTGATACATAAAGACCTGCGCATCAACCCCTACGGCTCCTACCTGCGCCGGCGCTTCGGCTGCCGGGTGAGCAAGGTGAACGTGGACGGCGGCTTCACCTGCCCGAACCGGGACGGCAGCCGCGGCACCGGGGGGTGCATCTACTGCGACAACAGCTCATTTTCGCCCAAAGAGACCGAGTCCGTCATCCCGATCGAGGAGCAGATGGCCGCCGGGATGGCCTACCACCGGACCCGCCTCAAAAGCGAAAAGTTCCTGATCTATTTCCAGAAATTCACCAACACCTACGCACCGGTGGCGCGTCTCTCCGAGCTCTACCGCCGCGCCCTGGACCACCCGGACGTGCTCGGGCTGTCGATCGGCACCAGGCCCGACTCCATCACGGACCAGGCGATCGACCTGCTGGCCGAGCTGGCCCGTGACCGCTACGTCTGCGTCGAACTCGGCCTCCAGTCCATGGACGACGCCATCCTGGCCGGGATCAACCGCGGGCACACCCTGGCCGAATACCTGAACACCGTGGAGCGCCTCGCGGGGCGCGGCATCGACATCTGCACCCATCTCATCTACGGCTTCCAGGGCGAGACCCGTGCCGGGTTCCTGAAGACCGCCCGGCTCCTCTCCGGGCTCCCGGTCAGTTCGGTGAAACTGCACCAGCTGCACGTCGTCGAAGGGACGCGCCTGGCCCAGCTCTACCGAAGCGGCGGGTTCACTGCGATAACCCTGGACGAGTACCTGGCGGGGGTGTGCGACTTCCTTGAGGAGCTCCCTCCCGAGGTCGCCATCCAGAGGCTGTACGGCTCGGCCCCGCTGGCGATCCAGGTGGCTCCCGGCTGGGGCCTGAAGAACAACCAGATGTGGTACCGGGTGGTCAACGAGCTGAAGAGGCGCGGCAGCTGGCAGGGATGCCGGGTGGGCGGCGAGGCAAGGACGGCAAACGGCGAGTGGTAAAAAAGGGGGGAGGCATCATGAAGACGGCACACCTGATCGGGAGCCCGGAAAGCTTTCCGATCGGCAAGATCCTCTGCATCGGGAGGAACTACGCGGACCACATCAAGGAGCTCGGCAACGAAACGCCGGAGCGTCCCATCATTTTCATGAAACCGGCTTCCTCCGTCATCGGAGAGGGGGACCAGATCGTCATCCCGTACTACAGCCACGACTGCCACCACGAGGCCGAACTGGCGCTCTTGATCGGTACCGGCGGGAAGGAGATTCCGGCTGGCGAGGCGATGCGGCACGTCGCCGGTTTCGGGGTCGCCATCGACCTGACCCTTAGGGACGTTCAAGCCGAGCAGAAGAAAAAGGGGCTCCCCTGGGAGATCGCCAAGGGGTTCGACACCGCTTGCCCGCTCTCCGCCTTCGTGCCGGCCGCCTCGGTTACCGGGCCGCAGGATCTCCGCATCACCCTCTCGGTGAACGGCGCGCCGCGCCAGGACGGCTCGACGGCGCTGATGATCCACCGCATGCCCGAGCTGATCAGCTACATCTCCTCCATCTTCACCCTGGAGCCGGGAGACCTGATCCTGACCGGCACACCGGCGGGGGTTGGCCCCATCAAGAGCGGCGACTTGGTCGTCGCCGAGATCTCCCAGGTGGGAAGGCTGAGCGTCACGGTTCGATAACGGCCAGTACCCGGGAGCTGTGGATACGGATTCCCTGTAGGGTGGGCCGTGCCCACCAATCACCGGCGGCCGGTGGGCACGGCCCACCCTACGGCTCAGGTTCAGAATAGCCCCCTTTGCAAAAGGGGGAGCGTTGTCCAGCCTATAGCCGACAGACCGGATTGGAACGAAAAAAGGGACTCGCCAGAGTCCCTTTTTTCGTGTTAACGGTAGGCCGGTATATCGACAGCCACACCAGACCCACAACGTCCTAAAGCAGGAAATCGACCACCAGCCCCTTGATCTTGATGATCTGGGAGACGATCCTGATATGGTCCTTCTGCTCCCGCATGATCAGGTGGTAGAGCAGGTCCGCCTCCTTGTCGATCACGGTCATCACCTCGTGGGTGCGCCCGCTGAAACCTCCCCCGACCAGTTCGATCCGGTACGCCTCGGCGGAGACCTTCTTTGCCAGGGTGCCGATCAGCTCGCGAAACGCCTTGAAGTTGACGATGGTCGGTTCCTGTTCCAGGATCCCGCCGGCCTTGTCGATCTCCTCCTTGAGCCGCTGCAGCTCCCCGGTGTATTCCGATCCGCTCTTGGCGATCTGGGTGAGCCGGCCGGCAAAAAGCGCCGAGCCGGAGCTTGCGACTCCCTTGGTCGCCCCCCCCTTCGCCTTCTTGGCAATGCTGCGTGATTCGGTTTTATCGTTGATTCGCATAGGATACCGCTTTGGGTGGCCACGAGCTTTAGACGCATTGCATGCATCTTTGGCACTAGTAAAAACCTTGCTGCCCCAGCTGTCAAGGCGATTGTTCCCCCTCCCCCCGGCCCGGGCGGCTCCGGGAGGAGGGGGGAAAGGCTACCCCTTCAGCGTGGCGTGGGCTGCAGCCAGGCGTGCGATGGGAACCCGGAACGGCGAGCAGGAGACATAGTCGAGGCCGATCGAATCGCAGAAAATGACCGAGGCGGGATCGCCGCCGTGCTCGCCGCAGATGCCGAGCTTGATGCCGGGGCTCGTCTGACGCCCCTTTTCGCATCCCATCCTCACCAGCGCGCCCACCCCGATCTGGTCCAGGGTGACGAAGGGATCGTCCTCCAGGATGCCGTTCTCCACGTAGAAGGGGAGAAATTTGCCGGCATCGTCCCTGGAGAGGCCGAAGGTGGTCTGGGTCAGGTCGTTGGTCCCGAAGGAGAAGAAATCCGCCTCGGTGGCGATGCTGTCCGCCGTGATGGCGGCGCGCGGCAGCTCGATCATGGTGCCGATCAGGTAGTCGACCTTGACGCCGTAGCGGGCCATGACATCCTCGCAGACGGCTATCGCGTTGGCGCGCATCAGGCCGAGCTCCCTGGTGACCGAGACGAGCGGGATCATGATCTCGGGTACGATCTGGAACCCCTCGTCGCGCACCAGCTCGCAGGCCGCCTCCATGATCGCCTGCACCTGCATGTCGTAGATCTCCGGGAAGGTCACCCCGAGCCGGCAGCCGCGGTGCCCGAGCATCGGGTTGAACTCGTGCAGGAACTCGACCTTGTGGCGCAGCGTCTGGGCGGAGACCCCCATGGTGGCTGCCAGGGCCTCGATGTCCTTGGCCTCCTGGGGGAGGAACTCGTGCAGCGGCGGATCGAGGAGCCTGATGGTGACCGGGAGCCCCTTCATTTCCCGGAACAGCCCCATGAAATCACCCTTCTGCATGGGGAGAATCTTCAGAAGCGCGCGGCGCCGCCCCTCGATGTCGGCCGAGAGGATCATCTCCCTGACCGCGGCGATCCGGTTGGCGTCGAAGAACATGTGCTCGGTCCGGCACAGGCCGATCCCCTCGGCGCCGAACTCACGGGCGGTGCGCGCGTCGTGCGGGGTGTCCGCGTTGGCGCGGACCTTCATCCTGCGGAACTTGTCCACCCACCCCATCAGCGTGCGGAAGTCCCCGCTCACCCCTGCGGCGACGGTGGCGACCGCGCCGAGCATCACCTCGCCGGTCGAGCCGTCCAGGGTGATCACGTCACCCTTCGCGATGACCGTGCCGTCCTTCGCCGTGAACTGCCCCACGGCGTAATCCACCTTGATGTCCCCGCAGCCGGCGACGCAGCATTTCCCCATGCCGCGCGCCACGACCGCCGCGTGCGAGGTCATCCCGCCGCGTGCGGTCAGGATCCCCTGGGCCGCGTGCATGCCGTGGATGTCCTCGGGGCTCGTCTCCACCCGGACCAGGATCACCTTGAGGCCGAGCTTGGCGGCGGACTCGGCCTCGTCCGCTGTGAAGACCACCTCGCCCGAGGCGGCGCCGGGAGAAGCCGGGAGCCCCTTGGCGATGATCGTTTTCACGGCTTTCGGGTCGAGGGAGGGGTGCAGCAGCTGATCGAGCTGATTCGGAGCCACGCGCAGCACGGCGGTCTTCTCGTCGATCAGCCCCTCGGCCACCATGTCCACGGCGATCTTGATGGCAGCCTTCGCGGTCCGCTTGCCGCTCCTGGTCTGGAGCATGTAGAGGACACCCTTCTCGATGGTGAACTCTATGTCCTGCATATCCTTGTAGTGGCGCTCCAGGATGTCCCTGATCCCCGCGAGCTGCCCGTAGCAGTCGGGGAGCACCTCCTCCATGGAGGGGAGGTCGCCCGGCTTGTGCTTGGCCCTGTTGATCGGCTGCGGGGTGCGGATCCCCGCCACCACGTCCTCGCCCTGGGCGTTCACCAGGTACTCGCCGTAGAAGTAGTTCTCCCCGGTGGAGGGGTCGCGGGTGAAGGCGACGCCGGTGGCGCAGTCGTTGCCCAT
>Ga0209125_1002633_pt1 | contig 13486 bp, 12 predicted proteins | sample BarGraIncub1131A_FD_184503 | JGI IMG/M metagenome (GOLD analysis project Ga0209125, IMG submission 184503) | Arctic peat soil microbial communities from Barrow, Alaska - Barrow Graham LP Incubations 11-31A (SPAdes) (version 2) | ecosystem: Environmental > Terrestrial > Soil > Wetlands > Peat... | reverse complement strand
CATCATTTTTGACATTTTCCGACCTGCGTTCTTGTTTTTCGTATCCTAACTCAGTCTCTAATTCAGCTTCCATGACCTCTTGTAGCACGTCCTTAAACATAGCTTTTATTGCTTCCATCACGTCTGAAGTATTATTAAATTTTTCGTTCTTAATAAGCTCTCTGATGACTTCTTGGGGTATCATTGACATAAAAAACTTCCTTTCTGACTTTAATAGTGTTATTACTATTCTTGCCATAAAGGAAGATCTTTCAAACCTAGTTACACAAAATTTTCCGCACTCTCCAAAAATGAAAGCAATATTTACGTCTTATGCCACGGTTTAAACTTCCTAATTTTCTCTAATAGCCCCTCAGTTCAAATAGGGGTGTCGTTTTGCATTATGGGATTAAACCTTTACGCAAAATCATCATGACTCCATGTACATATGGATCAGCGACTATAAGAATTATGAAGATCCTATCCATATCATCCACTCATCTAGCGCGTTAGAGTGGCAATTAAAATACTTTCTCCAATATTTCAATTACATCAGCATATTCCACTTTTCTTGGATTCATTAGTAAGCTTGCTTCTAGCAAAGTATTACCAGTTTAGCAGGTGCGCAGTTGATTTTATCACACATCACAACATCTTTTTACATAATGCAAAAATTACATTTTTAATCAGCTATGTTGATCTTAATAGACTTTGGTTGTTGAACTTCTGCTTTTGGAATGCTAATTTCTAAAATCCCATCTCTAAAACCTGCGGTTATCATATCAGGCACTAACTCCTCATTAAATGCAATAGAACGAGAGAAAGTACCCATTCGTCGCTCTTGCAGTAGATAACGTTCGCCTTTGTCTTCGTTTTTTTGCGAATAGGCACCTTTTATTGTCAATATATTTTCAGTCAATTGAATATCAACATCTTTTTTATCAATGCCAGGTAGATTAGCTTTTACCACATACTCTTTTCCTTGATCTATCACATCAATGGGCATAGATGATGACAAAAGGTTCATACTGTGATTAGCAAAGTCGCTAATCGGTGACAATATACCGGTTCCTGAAAAGTTGTCAAACATGTCATTGATACTCTTGCGAAACAATGATGGTGTGTTGTAAGTATCCCTTCTCATAATATTTGACATAATAAATGCCTCCTCTTTTTTGATTAATTTATATTTTTTGTTAGCACTCTCGCTTGATGAGTGCTAATTTATGTTTATATAATACTCAAAGTCATAAATAAAATCAACTTTTATTAAATCTCAAATTCCATAATGATAGCCTTTAATAAGTAGTTAGACTACAATATCTCCTTTAAACATTTTTTCTCTTTGATTTTCTAGTATTTTTGCCGTTTTTTAATACAGATAGATAATTATCTTTAAATGCACAACTTGTAATTTTGCTAAAATAGCCCAAACATTTCATCAATCTTCGTTGTATATTTCACTTCCCACCCTTTTTCATGACCGCCAATATGATACTCAACAGAAACAGCAGCATCCTTACTAATTGAACCTGTTTACTGCCTCTTCAACTAAATGATGGTCCCATAATTATCTTTATCCCCTTAAAATTATTATTTCCATCGTTTCAGTTGTGGTAATTGCCGGTTTAAACGTTTTCTAGCTTCACTTCCATCCATGCCATGTTCTTTCATATGAGGAACGCACATCTCTATCATTTGTTCCATATCAATACTAGGTTGTTTGAATTCACCTTTTTCATAGCAATAAATACAATAGTCCAGACTTAGCGTCCCGTCTTTTTCCGTCCCTAGTAGTTTGCGATCCCCTATCGGCATGCTACAACTCTGACAAAGTTGGTCACTCACAATAATACCTCGCTTTCATATTTTATGAATATTATGAATTAACATAAGCTATTATTTCATCTATATTTTTCTTTCTTGTAAAATCCACTGGCTTGTCATAGCTGGCAAGCATACCTCTTTCATCAGGTGTTAATTCTTTTTCCCTTTTCATCTTCATCTTCCATTTTAGTAATATCATAAGCACTTTATCAAAAGGCTTTAGTTTACTATAATCAAAACCACCCCTGAAATAAAAGAACTGTATGTGTTTCTGCTGCTCTAAAGTAAAGTTTTTATCTCTCACTTCACTCATAGCTTCTTCTCTAGATGGCGACGCTCCCGTTGCAAAAACAACAACTTTTTTATCTTTAAGTTTGTCGATATTTTGTGCTATAAACTTTACTCCATTGATACCAATAATATACAAGCCACCACCGTAAATAACAGTGTCATAGGCTGTCAGCATATTGGTAGTAACCTTTGAAACATCAACAATATCAGCTGATAATTCCTCCGCTATCCATTCTGCATATTTTTTTGTAAAACCTGTTTTTGACTTGTATATGACTACAGTCTTCATTATTTGCACCTCTTGCAAAATAAATTTCTTTACTTATTTTATAATTTCTTACATAGATTCTTGATCCGTCGGAGTATATTCCATAATGGCGAATCACTTTAAATTGTTCATCGGGTATATGTTTGATGATGCGACCTATAAATTCTTCCACTGTTATGGTTTCAATCTTTTCTTGACCGCTCTTCTTATCATGATAACGAAAGCTTACCATTTCGCCATCGTAATCTACTATAAGTATGTAACCCAGCTATGATTCCTGGCATTACTTTATGCTTCTTTTCAAAATATTCCCGAAACATGACGATGATTTGTTCGAATCACATCATCAGACATCATCCTGCTCCATTCTTCGCTTTCACCACACGAACAGGTTGTGCAGAATCTACTTTTACAGTGATAGTGAATGATTTTTATCTCATGACACCCTTCACATACTAGCATTTTATAACCATTAGTCAACTTATTAGATTTGCTTCTTGAAGCATAACCTTACTATTCTACCCACCTCGCCACCAATAAAAGAGAGACAAGATGAATGCTCTAAAAAAGTCATATACATAACAATACAAGAACTCAAAGGGAAGGTTACTCCAAGTCACATCCTGCTAATTGCTGATTCTCAATAATTTTATATGATCTTTTATAACATCTATATTCACTATAAAAATACAAAACTCCTGCCAATTTTATACAAATTTTTACACGAATTCTTTAGCTATTAAAGATGATCCGATTAATCTTAAACCAAAATATAACCTTTGGAAACATTTCACCAGTGACATGTAATGGACTTCCTTAAAACCAACCATCAATCAACCAATTTCTTATCAGGCACTAGTTACTGCCCATTTCCTGCCAGCACTTCACACGATTCTCGTTTCACCTAGCTTAACCAACTTCATTCCACTCCCACCGTACATTTTCACAAAATCCCCAATCATTTCGTGTAAAAGTTTAATTTTTGGTATTTGTGCGACACCCCTACACAGAAAAAGCGCTCAAACCGAAGTCTGAGCGAACACTTAACACACATATGAATTTATCATAGTAGAGTTAACCCCAGAGTCCCACAGCAGCTTGCGGTGGTTTGAAGCTTACACCTTTATGGCATGGTCCGGTGGGCCTTCCACCATCTTCAATTCAGCATAGCTTTTGACCGCATGGTAGCCCTTCGCTTTCGTGACACACATTACCATAAAACCTGCAAAGATACCTGTAATGGATAAATATAAGTCTGGGAAATCTCACGAGGTGAGCCGTTGACGCCTCTATATTTGACTAATCAAGACGGTAGTTCTCCTCGTGACATTTCACTAGTGCCTAAGCTTTTATCTACTTAGAAACGTGTCGCATCTGTGACATTCTCTTTATCTCAAATTTTAATTTTTTGGTAAGATTATATCATGATTTCATTTTTTTGCACCAGAACCTTACAGGTTGTCCCTGCCCGTGATCAGTCTTTGTATTGTTAACATTAACGGGAGATATAGCCCGGTGAAAGCGGCTTGAAACGGTAAATCAGATACGGATTTGTATTTTCTGCCTTTCCGTCGTGGAAAATAGCGGCGGCAGAAACCTGCGACGCCGATACATACATATAGCCGTCCAACGAATAGGAAATGCCGTCGGGCCACACCATGTTCGGATCACTTGTGATTGTGTAACATTTCCGGTCCGGCGTGATAATGACGATGGATTTGCTCTCAATTGCGGTCAGGTAAATATTCCCTGAGTAGTCGATTGATAGCCCGCCATTGTTGGGCTTGTCGGAGTAACGCACAACTTTTGAGCTAAGTTCCATAGGTGTCAATTTTTCGTTGTTCAGATCATCTACACGAACTCGATACAGCGAGTGACCGCTCAATGGAGCATAATAGAGCCACTCTGATTTCATATCCATAGTAATGCCATCGCATCCGACCTTAATTATGACGGGGCTTCCATCCTTGCCGGGGAAGGTGAGATCTTTACCGCCAAAAGTCAACGGAACGTCCTCTGGTATCGTAGAGCGGTCGCCTTCAAGGACTCTTCGTGCATAACCGCTGTCCATGTCGATGGTGATGATGGCGGATTGCGAGCCATCGCCGCCAGGGCCGATATCTTCGTCTGCAATGTAAAACTTGCGATTCTTCTGATCGATGACAAGATCCTGTATCTGTGATCCCGGTCGTGTCACAGGCTCAGGCATGTAATATATTCGTTCGAGCTTGTTAGTCCGCGTGTTCCATCCAACTAGCTTCGGGGTGATATGGGTCCGAAACCCCATATCGATCATCCAGACAACTCCATTCTCATCCGATCGCAGCCCAAGCACATTGTCAAGATAGTGATCTGTGCCCTTTTGTGGCGTGTTCCACTCTGCGTTAGGGAAAGGTTCAAACGTGGTAGGAGAAGTGAGCTTTGCCACCCGGATGTCCGGAGCATAGAACGGATGGTGACTAAAAATAATTTGATTATCTGGAGTGAAGGCGATGTTACCGACAGAAAATGGAAGCCTCGCAACAATCTCCGATTGGACTGGCTGAATATTCGAATCTTCAGCGGCAGCGATATTCGTCGAAAGGATCGTCAAAAAGAGACTCAGCGCAAATCCTACGATTATGTTCATTTTCATTGTGTTCCTCCCATCAAAATTCATCTATAATCTATCTGATTCTAGGTCACATATTGGCTTTCCGATAGCTGAAAGGCACCATTGATTTTTATTTCATAATTTCCTCCCTTGTTATTTAATAACATCCTGTCAATTATGGCTATTAATACGAAAAAAGGCCGGGACTGTTATTGTATAACAGTAGTCCCAGCCTTCAGTTTACTGATCAGCCATGTTTAACAAATATTTCATTTTTTATAACTCTATCATTAAACAATAAATAAATCAAGCATTTTCGATGTCTTCTATTAAATTAAATCGTTCTGGTGAGAAATTTTTATAAAGTCAAAGCTTTCCTATAGATCATCCAAATATTAAGCAGCCATATCACGATGTTCAGATCCAAAAAAGTCTATATTCTTCCCTTCAAAATCTACGGTTCTATATAAATATGCATTTTCACCTTTGATTTTAAGATAGGTTTCATCCATCCGCCATGAATCATTCATTGGTTTAATATGTTTTCTGAGCTTCTCGCTAATAATTGGAGAATAACTGATGTACCCATCTCATTATAGTGGTGTGAGTTAACTTCAAGCCTCTTTCTTCCATCATCTCCACAAGCATTCTATCGTTTAGTGGATATTTAAGGTACCAACGGACGCACAACATTGTAATATCTGACTCGAAATGTTTTCATTTAAACAAGCATTCCTCTTTGCTTAAACAAAGACCGTTTAAAGTATGAGTATTCAGTCAATGCCTGCATACTCTATTTTTTTAGGGTGATGCTTATGTTAAAAATTATCCATCTTGTCTGCTGTGGTGTTGACGTTCACAAAAAGTTTATTGTTGCCACAATTGCTTCTTCTGAAAAGAACAATGTAACCACATACAAGGCAAAGAAGTTCAGTACCTTTACCAGTGATCTTTTACTCTTTAAAGAGCGTAGGGGCCACAAGAGAGCGATTATCGCCATTGCAAGGATATTCTGACTTGCACCTACAATATGCTCTTTAAAAATGAAGCGTTTGATAATTTAAGGTATGATAGTTATTTGACAAGCGATAATGGCGGCGAAAGTAATAATCAAAATCATCCAACAGCGAGCATTGATATTGCTATACTTTATCTTCAGTCACAAGGATTTGCTGTAACAAAATTTATGCAGGGGAATGGATCACCATAAAGCTAATGACATACATTCGTTAAATCTCACTGAGCCATTTTTTTACGATAAAAATCTGGTTTCTATTTATGTGCGCAAATTCCAGCTTTTTCTTTCAAGTTAAGGCATCCGGCTCTTCATAACAGTATTTACCTACAATTAGCCATATATATTCACATATTTTTTTCCCTAGCAAGCGGGAATCGTTTATCAAACTTTGCAAATCATTCCCAAGTCAGGCTCTTTTTCTGGCTTCTGCGAATGAGCACTGCAAACAACTTACGCCGTATCTGGTATTCAGTTGTGATAGGGAGTTGATACAAATACACGGAATAGTAGTTTCGTGTAAAGATTCGGCACCCTAAAATGAGGGTGCCGTGATGGTTTTTGGGGTTGTACTTTTGCGCAAAATCATAATGCACTCTATATAGATGTAGCTCAGCTATTATATAGAAAGAAACCACATACCATAATTATTAAATAGTGTTTTTATTATACCTAGATAACATTCTTGCGCAATCCACATCTCTTATTTCTGTTGCTCTAGTTGTTTTTTAATCATAGGCTTTATACCGCCGCTACTCAAAATATTCATCACATAATCAGACAGAGGCTCTGCTTTAATAGTTTCTCCTGTCTTATCATTACGTACCACCCCTGATACAATATCAAAACTTATGATATCACCGTTCTTGACAATATCTTTTATACCAGCACAAACAATGACCGGAATTCCTAAATTAATGGCATTGCGAAAGAAAATCCTACCAAAAGAATCTGCTAAAATAGCTCCAACACCAATTGCTTTTAAGGTGATCACAGCATGTTCTCTACTAGAACCACACCCAAAATTGGTACCCGCTACAATAATATCCCCTTCTTTAAATTCTTTCACTAAACTCGGATCTGCTCCTTCCATGGCATGTTTCGCCACATCTTCCACATCAGTTAACTCTACGAAACGACCTGGATAAATTTGATCTGTATCAACATTTTTACCAAAAACAAAGGCCTGTCCCTTAATCACTGTTTTCATCGTAAAACACCCCTTATTCAATATATTGAGAAGGATCAACAATTCTACCTTCTAATGCAGCTGCAGCCACCGCAGCTGGTGATCCAAGGAATATTTTTCCTTTGGAATGACCCATACGCCCTGGAAAGTTTCGGTTAGTCGAGGAAATGCAAGTTTCCCCTGAAGCAATCATACCTTCATGAGTACCTAAACAGCACGCACAACCGGGGGTAACAAACGTAGCACCTGACTCAACAAGAGTTTGAACATAGCCCAGCTTCATTGCTTCCAAAAATACTGTCTTAGATGCTGGGACGACAACAAAACGAGTCCTAGAATTAATTTTTTTACCAGCTAAGATTTTAGCAGCCACTGCCAAATCTGGTACACGTCCACCTGTACATGATCCTAAATAAGCTTGGTCAACCTTTATTCCAATAAATTCAGTAATATCGGCTACATTATCAACACTGAAAGGCGCAGCTAATTGAGGCTTTAGGCTCGATACATCAAAAGTATGATCCGCTGCATACTGATATCCTGGGTCAGTTGTATAAATTTCATAATCGCATGTCACTTTTTCTTGCAGATATTCCATAGTGATAACATCGGGTTGAATATAACTTGTTTTAGCCCCCATTTCCGTAGTCATGTTACATAAAGCCATCCGCTCTGAAATGCTTAACTGCAAAAGTACAGGCCCTGTAAATTCTACAGCCTTGTATACCCCATAATCAGCGCCTAGTGCACCAATGACATGCAAGATAATATCTTTGGCGTAGACGCCCTTGGGCACCGTCCCTTCAAGGTTGATGCGAATGATCTCAGGGACCCTAAACCAAAGCTTCCCAGTCAGCATAATAATAGCCAAATCAGTGGCACCCACCCCTGTTCCGAATGCGCCAAAGGCACCGTGGGTTGGAGTATGGGAATCTGTTACGACAACAATCTTTCCAGGATGCACTAGCCCCTTATCCGCCAAAACTTGATGACATACTCCTTGATCTATATCCATTAATAAATCAATGCCCTGATCCCAGCAAAATTCGCGAAACTGTTTTTGATTGTCCGCTTGTACGATTGTTGACGCAGGTGCATAGTGGTCCATAAACATGATAATCTTATTTGGATCATAGACTTTTATACCGCCCATCTCAAAGAACGAACGCACTGTTTGAAGATACAAGTCGTTAATGCCAGCAAGGTCAATCGTACAATTTACAATTTCCCCTGTAGAAACAGCTTCTTTTCCCGCCTTTTTGGCTAAGAGTTTTTCAATTGCATGCATAATAATCCTCCCTACCTAATGTTTTCATTGGTTACAGACTCTACTCAGATTAGAGTCCTACTTTACTACAAAATTTGTAATAACTCGTTTAAATCATTGAATTCGAAATCAGGTTTGTATTGAGAATCTATAGGGAAATCGTGATATCGGTTGGACCATGCACATAATATATTCGCGGCCTTTGCCCCCACCATATCGAAGGGAGAACCAGCGACATGCAAGACTTCTTCTCGCACAAGTCCCAGTTTATTAAAAGGGAGCCGATAAATTTTCGGACTTGGTTTATAAGCCTCCGCCTGATCCGCTGAAAAGATATAATCAAAAATAATTCCTGTTGATACTTCTAACGCTTTTAGCATTGGTTCATCTCCGTTAGATAGAATCGCAATTTGATAACCCCTCCTTTTCACCTCCATCAGTACTGTTTTGGCTTCTGGCCACGCTAGCAGATGTGACCATGCTCCGACAAGTTGTTCCTTGACAGCTTCCGAGCATGTTATTTCAAACTTGAGCAGTGTATAATCTAGGGCACATCGTGTTATATAATGATAGCTTAAAAAGCCTTTATCCATTGAACTACTAAGAAGTACATAATCCCATTGACGGGTACGCCAAATGGTAAAGAACGCTGTTAGATCTTTTCCACTAGAACCAAGAAGTTTTTCAAGGACAGGGACCAGACTACCTTTAATATCTAATAAAGCTGAATACGCATCAAATGTAATTAGCTTATAATTCATAACAATCTACCTCACTTTTATTTATTTCTTATGCCATAAGAGCAACTAAAGTTCACTACCATAGCCCAAGAACCTTCCACCAGCAAGACCCTACCCCAATCCAAATAATTAGATTAATAATTGAAATAATAAACCCTTGTTTCCACCTTTTGATCATTATATCCAGCTCCAAAATAGATTGGCCCTGCAGATGCTCCGTAGTGGGTTATAGACCCACATATACTTGATGCATAGGCCAAAGACAATGCTGCTAAATAAGGCGGCACTCCTGCTGCAACCGCCACAGTGGCGAAAGCTGAAAACATAGCGATAACATGCGCTGTCATACTGGCAAAATCATAATGAGTATACACATAAATTACTACCACAAGCAAGAAGGCTGGAATCCATGGAATTCCCTCCATACTTATACTAACACTCTTTGCCATGCATGGGATAAAGCCAAGCTTTGATAGAAAATCAGCCAATCCAACTAAGCTTCCCATCCAAATGAATGTATCCCAAGCTCCTTTTTCCTCAAGAACATCTTTCCACTCAAGCACTTTCGTCATTAACATAACAGAAACAGCAAGCATAGCGACAACAGTTGCATCAAGCTTCGTAATTTGGGACGTACTCCATAGCAGAAGCGCGCCGATTAAAATACAGGCCACTACATTCTCTCCATAACCCATCGTTCCCATCGCCAGCAGTTCCTTTTCTGCCAAAGTTTTTGCCTCAGGCGTATGAGTCACTTCTGGCGGATACATCTTGTACAAGAAATAAGGAATTATAATTAGTGAAAGAACCCCAGGAACAATAGCGGCCGTAGCCCACAGTCCCCAGCTAATATTAATGTGCAGCGCTTGAGCTGTCAGCAATACAATAAGCGGGTTGGCGGCCATAGATGTCATAAACATCGCCGACGTAATAACGATATCCTATTTGCATTAGGTATGCACCCATCCGCTGTGACGATACTCCAGGTTCTGAGTGGAAGGCAGTCGAAAGGCTGCGTGCGATTGGAAACATAATGCCTCCCCCTCGTGCTGTGTTCGATGGTGTAGCTGGAGCGATGATAAATTCACTGAAAGTCATTATATAACCCAGTTTCAACGTGCTATCTCCGAACTTTTTTATAAGCTTGTAGGCAATTCTTCGTCCTAAACCTGTTTTTGTAAAAGCTCTAGAAAATAAGAATGCGGATACAATAAGCCATATTGTACTACTACTAAAACCAGATAATACCTCTGGTGATTTTAAAACCCCCGTCAGTACGGTAAAGGTTATGCTAATAAATGCAATAGAGCCTATAGGCAGTGGCTGCATAATAAATCCAGCAATAGTTGCAACAAAAGTGGCAAATAACCTCCATGCTTCAGGTTTTAGACCGACTGGTATAGGACAAAACCAAATAGCAGCACCGATAGCAACAACGGTAAGTCCACGCTTTGAATTGTTCAATTAAACCACCTCCTTGTTTATATTGATATGCCTCCTCTATAACTAATGCAAAAATCATGCCAATGTTCGTATTTTTAAGCAAATCGCACTGTTCAGCAATTCCGACTGCAAAAATGTCAATCAGAAAAGCTTCTCTGCTGTCTCAAATCGTTTCACCTTGTGTCAATTAGTTTCTTAATGTATTATTTTTCAATTAAACTAACATTCATTAGCCTTTTAAAATGCCACAAATCATATAATGACTCGATATCATTGCAATCCCATCGTTAACGTTTTATAATATTTTTAAAATGTTTCATTATGTTTCAAAGGAGGAAAATCATGTCCCTTATAGCATTTATAGCCCCAGATGTGAGCATGTTTGAAAGCGCTCGCCAATTATTTAAGGCTCATCATAACGACATACATATCGTGAAAGGTCTACTCCATGAGGGCGTTGCTATCGCTACTTCCCTTTGTGCCAAGGGCACGGAAATCATCATTACCCGCGGCGGTACTGCTACTGCCATCAGAAATTCGGGACTCGAGATTACGGTTGTCGAAATTCCCATCACAGGGTTCGATATTATTCGCACTGTTGAGAAGGCCAAGTCCCATGGACGCACTATCGGAGCTGTTACTTTTCCTTCTTTACTTCAAGAAATCGACTGTTTGAGTCCAATTTTGGGAGTTGACATCAGGCTTTATCCTATTCATGCTGAAGGAGAGGCAGAGGGCCAAGTGTCCCAAGCACTTCACGATGGTGTGAACGTCGTTATTGGCGGATTCATTACGAAACAGGTAGCCCAAAAACGTGGTTACCCCTTCCAGCTGATTGAAAATGGTGCAGAAGGTATTTTACAAGCAGCACAAGAAGCAAAACGAATTGCCCATGCACGTAATTTAGAAAAAGAAAAAACCAGTCTATTTCGAGCAGTTCTTAATTATGCCTATGACGGAATCATCTCTGTTGACATTAATTATCATATAAATTTTTTCAACCCCATCGCAGAGCAGATTACAGGCATTAGCAGCATTGAAGCCACAAGTAAGAAAATAGACCGAGTTTGGCCTGAGCTTAACCTGAAACACGTCATGCATACTGGAAAAGATGATTTAGGGCACATTCTAAAAATTAACGAAGTGGACGTTCTTTGCAATAAAATTGCCATTGTCGTAAATAATAATGCGGTTGGCGCTGTTGTCACATTTCAAGACGTGACTAAAATCCAACAAATGGAAGCCCGGGTAAGACGCCGTATTTATGATTTCGGGCATACCGCAAGTTATTCTTTTAAAAATATTGAAAGCACAAGTACCGAAATACTACCAACAATTGAAATGGCAAAAGATTTTTCTTTAACCCATTCCTCTATTTTAATTATCGGGGAAACAGGTACTGGCAAAGAGGTCTTTGCTCAAAGTATTCACAACTACAGCCAACGCCACCAAGGTCCCTTTGTCGCTATTAACTGCGCCGCCCTCCCTAGCCAAATACTAGAGAGTGAACTTTTTGGCTATGTAGGAGGAGCTTTTACTGGTGCAAATCCAAAAGGGAAACCAGGGTTATTCGAAGTCGCCCATGGTGGCACCATTTTTCTAGATGAAATCGCTGAGATGGAGTATGCAACACAAGGTAAGCTGTTGCGTATTGTACAAGAAAAAAAAGTGATGCGACTCGGCAGTGACCGCATTATTCCAATTGACGTCCGCGTTATTGCTGCCACGAATAAAAGCTTAAAAAATCTCGTCAATGAAAATAAATTTCGAGCAGATTTATATTACCGCCTCAATGTCTTACAACTTAGAATTCCTCCCCTTCGCAATCGAAAAGAAGATATTAAATTATTAGCTCAATCTTTCTTAAAGCAGCATACAGGTATTATTAAACAGCACCTGAAGCTTGCTCCTTCTGCCATAAAAGTGCTTACTGAATATCCATGGCATGGCAACATACGTGAATTGCAAAATATTATTGAACGAGTCATCGCCATACATAAAAATGAAACTATTGATGGAACCATTATTAAACGACTACTTGAAGATCAAGAAGATAATAATGATAACCGTGCTGAAATACTGCCCAATGAGTTAGAGGACATCAAGAAAGCTCTTGCCCTGACGAAAGGGAAATATACAGAAACAGCAAAAATACTCGGCATAAGTCGTTCCACTCTTTGGCGCAAGCTCAAGCGCTTAGGTCTTAAAAAGACTGTATGATACATTTTAAAAGCGAACTGGAACCCCAGAAACGGACATTATAAAAAAATACCCTCTGGAAATGGTATAATAAACTGGACACCAAGATAAGAGCGAAAGATGGAACAGTTTATTAAACGAGCAATATATGATAAGCAGTTCAAAATGGCAGCCGTAAATTTAGGTAAGTTCAACGCCTACCCGAAATATTAATTAGGGTAGGGATAATTATGCCGTATACAGGCAAAATTAATGGCTTAATTTACATTATTTCTAATCATTGTAAATCAAGCCATTTAAGTTGTCTTAATTGGGAATCGTAAGCTAAACTTCTGTTTTAGAGGCCTCAAATATATTAAAGGAGTAAAGTTAATGAAAAATGAGCTTCTTTCTAAGACCGCCCATTTTATCAGTACTTCCAAATTTAATAAGTTACCGCACACAGAAATAAAAATATATGATTCTCCGCTAATTGGATTTGCAGATGTAAACAATAGCCTTTTTGAAAGCTATAGGCAAAAAATAGGATCATTTCACATGACACCAAATATAATGTCCTCGCTTGTCAAGACACGAAATTTGATTTTCTAAGATAACTCCTCCTTCGATTTTATAGATGTTATGCTGCTGCCTCATGGCGGCAAGAATAGACCGAGCTAGGGGTAACATCATCAA
>Ga0209125_1002632_pt1 | contig 13501 bp, 10 predicted proteins | sample BarGraIncub1131A_FD_184503 | JGI IMG/M metagenome (GOLD analysis project Ga0209125, IMG submission 184503) | Arctic peat soil microbial communities from Barrow, Alaska - Barrow Graham LP Incubations 11-31A (SPAdes) (version 2) | ecosystem: Environmental > Terrestrial > Soil > Wetlands > Peat... | reverse complement strand
CAGGCATGCAGGAAAGCGCCATGATCATTTCCATCAACAACGATCCGGATGCGCCCATCAACACCATTGCCGACTATGTGATCAACGGTGACGTTGCAACAGTGATCCCGAAAATGATTAAGTATTACAAGAAAAACTCGAAATAAGATGGCCAACCTATATAACGACACTCCCGAATTACGTTTCCACCTGAACCATCCGCTGATGAAACACATCGTGGATTTGAAGGAGCGGAACTTTATTGAAAAAGACCAATTCGATTACGCACCTCAAGACTTTGAGGATGCGATGGACAGCTACGAGAAAGTACTGGAAATGACTGGTCAGATTTGCACCGACATCATCGGCCCGAACGCTGAAGACATAGACCACGAAGGCCCATCTGTCGTTGACGGGCACGTCATCTACGCCAAAGGCACTTCCGAAAACCTGGACGCCCTGATCAAGGGTGGACTGATGGGAATTACATTGCCCCGCAAATACGACGGGCTGAATTTCCCCATCGTGCCCTACATCATGTGTGCCGACCTGGTCAGTGCCGTCGACGCCGGTTTTACAAACATCTGGGGTTTGCAGGACTGCGCCGAAACCATTCACGAATTTGCTTCCGAAGAGCAGAAAGCCCGCTTCCTTCCCCGTGTGAGCCACGGTGAAACCATGGCTATGGACCTGACCGAACCGGATGCCGGTTCCGACCTTCAGGCTGTGATGTTGAAAGCCACCTTCAACGAAGAAGACGGTTACTGGTATCTGAACGGCGTGAAACGTTTCATCACCAATGGTGACGGTGACATTGCTCTGGTACTGGCTCGTTCCGAAGAACATACCAAAGACGGACGTGGCCTCTCCATGTTCCTCTACGACAAGAATAACGGTGGCGTATCCGTACGTCGCATCGAAAACAAAATGGGTATCAAGGGATCTCCCACCTGCGAACTGGTGTTCAAGAATGCCAAATCCGAACTTTGCGGCGACCGCAAGATGGGTCTGATCAAATACGTGATGTCCCTGATGAACGGTGCCCGCCTGGGTATCGCCGCTCAATCCGTCGGGCTTAGCCAGGCTGCCTGCAACCAGGCCTTGGAATATGCCAAAGAACGTAGACAATTCGGTAAAGCCATCATCGAATTCCCCGCTGTGTATCAAATGCTGGGATTGATGAAAGCCAAACTGGACGCATCACGTACCTTACTTTATGAAACTTCCCGTTTTGTAGACCTCTACAAGACTTGGGGCCAGATTTCAGAAGATCGGAAACTCGAACGCGAAGAACGCGAAGAAATGAAAAAATACCAGAAGCTCGCTGATGCCTGCACGCCTATTGTAAAGGGGCTCGCCAGCGAATTCTGCAACCAGAACGCCTACGACTCCATTCAGATTCACGGCGGTTCCGGATTCATGAAAGATTATGCCTGCGAACGTGTTTACCGCGACGCCCGCATCACCTCCATTTACGAAGGAACCACGCAATTACAAGTGGTTGCAGCCATCCGTCACGTCACCACAGGAACCTACCTGAGCATGATGCGCCAACACGAACAGGAACTTACCTCGCCCGAACTCGAAGGCTTGCGTGAAACACTGAAAGGGCTGGCCGACACGTACGAAGCATCCGTTGCTGAAGTACTGGAACACAAAAACACCGAATATATTGATTACCAAGCACGTCGTATGGTCGAAATGGCCGGCTACATCGAAATGAGCCACCTTTTGGTCAGCGATGCCAGCCGTGACAGCATGTTTCGCAATTCCGCCGAAATCTTTGTTCAATACACGGAAGGTGAAGTTGCCAAGCATGCCGCAATCATTGCAGGTGGCAAGCCCGAAGAAATGGCAGCTCGGCACACATTTTGAGAGAAACCATGAAACCCATACATGAACGACAGGGCATTCCTGCACGTATGAATGGGTTTCGCATTTATAAAATCAAATAGAAAATGAAGAAATTAAAAATCGGAAACCTGACCATCGCCGTCCCTGTCATTCAAGGGGGCATGGGTGTTGGCATCTCGCTCTCCGGACTCGCATCTGCCGTTGCCAATGAAGGTGGCGTAGGTGTTATTTCAAGCGCAGGTCTAGGTTTGCTTTACAAGAAGCTCTCTCCCGACTACTTCAAAGCCAGCATCCTGGGGCTCAAGGAAGAGCTCCGTCTTGCCCGCGAAAAATCCAAAAAAGGCGTCATTGGTGTCAATGTCATGGTTGCTATGACCAACTATGCAGACATGGTACGTACCGCCATCAAGGAAAAAGCGGACATCATCATATCAGGAGCAGGAATGCCCCTGGATCTCCCTTCCTTTCTCCAGAAAGGCGACAAGACCAAACTGATACCCATCGTATCGTCCAGCCGCGCCGCCAAAATCATCATTGAGAAATGGAAAGCCAACTACAACTACTTGCCCGATGCCATCGTTGTGGAAGGCCCGAAAGCAGGCGGTCACTTAGGCTTCAAGAACGAACAGATCGAGGATGAAAATTATTCCATCGAAAACCTGATCCCACAAGTGGTGGAAACCGTTCGCGGCTTTGAAAAAATCTATAATACCTCCATCCCTGTGATTGCAGGTGGTGGCATCTATACTGGCGAAGACATATACAAAATCATGGAACTCGGTGCGTCGGGTGTCCAGATGGGTACGCGCTTTGTAACTACGGAAGAATGCGATGCTTCTGAAACCTTCAAGCAAACCTATATCACTGCCGAAGAAAAGGACATCGAAATCATCAAGAGCCCGGTTGGTATGCCCGGTCGTGCCATCCACAATGATTTTCTGCAAAAAGTGCATAACGGTGAAAAACAACCCATGAAATGCCCGGTTCATTGCATCAAGACCTGCGACGTCATCCATAGCCCCTATTGCATCATTTCTGCCCTTTACAGCGCCTATAAAGGCAAAATGAACACTGGTTATGCGTTCTGCGGCAGCAACGCTTTCAAAGCCACTAAGATAGAGCGTGTCAAAGACATCTTTAACGAGCTGAAGGCCGATTTCGAAAAGTTGAAAAATGTAAAAATCCTTAGAAAAACAGTCCTGGCCTGATAGAACAAATCAAAATTTTTGCTACTTTTGCACCGCATTCCGAAATTGTCTCGTTGTGTAACGGTAGCACCGCAGATTCTGGTTCTGTTAGCCTGGGTTCGAATCCTAGCGAGACAACAATTCAAAGTAATAATCCCCTGATTATCAATGTGATAGTCGGGGGGTTATTGTGTTTTGATAAAAATTGCAGCAAAGTCGCAGCAAAAGTTGGGCGTAGATGGGTTTAATAGGTCAACACACTGTTCTTTTTCAATTCGACAATAGCCTTATATTGGGAAAAGAGGGGAATAGAAGCCAGAATGAACATGCAGGAGAAAAGAAACTTCTTCATTTAATGGTAAAAATTAGCCGGCAAGAATAAGAATCTTGTCGGCTAATTAATTGATATTTAAAAAAAACTTTAGAAAGAAATTACGGCTTCAGCACTGATTCCGTGGAATTCTGCTTTATTCAAGATGTAGTTTACATCCGGAACATTGCTGTAGGTCTGATTGCTGTATTCAATTTTTGCCAGCATATTTTTGGTGACATACCATCCACCTGAAATAGCCAGACGGCTGACATCAAGCGTATAAGCTGGTACTGCATCTTGACCAATGGTATAAGCAGTCTTGCTTGCTGCATTATCAGTGTTCAGCTTAGTTGCTGTTATAGCATTTGCAACAGCCATGTCAGCAGATAAAGTGTTGTAACGACCGCCAATATAAAAAATTTCATCTTTACCAAAACGAAAGAGGAGATCGGTAGCAAACTGTGAAGCGTTGCGGTTCAATTCTTCGGAAGCCTTGGCTCCGGTAGCCTTTTCAATCGTTGTGAACGATTCGACTGACATGAAATCCAATGGCTTGTATTTCAGGAACAAGTTACCCATCAAGGCGGTTACTCTGTCAGAAAGACCGGGATTGACGCGGCCATTGAAGGCGGTTCCGGTTCCCGGAGCAGTGTTATACATTACAGCTGAATAGTTTGAACCACTACGGTCACCGCCAAACAAGGTGTTGGAACCAGCACCTGCGGTATAATAGACAGAACCTGTCAAACGTGCACGGAAATTATCGGTGAACTGTTTGTCGTAACCCAGTTTGGCAATCCAGGAAGGATTGTGTAATCCGTTGGCGTACTTATTGGCTGCTTTAGATGTATCGATAAATGCCAGACTTGGATTCAGATTACCATTAGTAATAGAGGCCACAGCTACGATACCGTTGTAGTTGAAGTCCGCTTCAGCACCGATTTCTGTAGCAAATTCATCCATGATGTAATTTTCCATGAACGGATTGTAAATGGCTAAACCGCCATCTGAGCGGCGAAAATGAGCATCACCATAGTTCACATCCATTTGTCCAACCTTGATGGTCGTATATTTCATGACTTCATCCAAAAGATCCAAATGCAGGAAAGGAATCTTGTCAAATTGTACGTATCCACCTTTCACCCAGGTTTCATTGTGATGTTTGGAGGCAAGATACAAGGTCACCTTCAGCGAAATGCCATCAGACAGATAGCTATTGATGTCCAAATTGGCCATTGACAAAGCAAAGTTGGGTGAATTTAAAAACAAGGCCTGCGAATTTTTTGCAGGATCTTGTTCGACAACACCATTGCTATGCGACAGTGCGATGTACGGCATGGCAATAGATCCTCCGAGTTTTACTCCCGGACCAGTAAATTGGGTATCCGTCTTGGGTGTTTCAAAAACGTTGACACCGGTTTGATCCGTTGCCCGCAATTGTGCGGAAGCAAAGCCGCTCACGAAACAGGCAGCGGTCAAAAACATAAAAAAATTCTTCATGTGAATTGTTGTTTTTAAAGTATTTAATTATTTTTAGAGACTTATTGATTCTGTGCAAATTGAGGATTTTCAAAAGATACATCATACTTTAAGGTAATTGCATCACCAACTTTCATCAATCCCATCATTGCGGTGGGAGGACTCATTTTGAAATCGGTCATTTTAAGCGCAACGCTGCCCGTAAATTCATAAACCCCTGCCTTTGTGGCGCTACCGTTCGATTTGATGCTGATTTTGCGGGTTACACCTGCCATGGTCAAATTGCCTGTCAGCGTAACACTCACCTGGTTTCCTTCAATATGTGATGTGTTGACCTCAACCAGCTTGAAAGTAATGTTCGGATTATTTTCAACATCAAATGTTTCGTACGTTTTCGTATCCATTAATTTCTCGCCACTTTTAATGGAACGAACAGGAATTTCAACTACGAGCGACTGTAGTTCTTTATTTGCGTTCACTACAGCCTCGCCTTTTGCCTGTGTAACCTTGGACTTGAAATCATGAACGTTGGTGGTTCCAAAAATGGTCATTGTAAAAGATTTGGGATTAATCTTGAGCACTTGCGCCTGTAGAGCGAAGCAACAGGTCAGTGCAATAATTAATGCAAAGAATCTTGAAATACCGGTAAATCTGTTTGTTTTCATATATTTTTATAATTAAATAATTTATTCATTTAATCCACTAATGCTATAGCTTTTGTAGTATTTAAAGGTAAAAAAACTAAATGGTCAAACATTCGTAATGCGTATCATCCATAATATCCTTCAACGTTTTTTTTCGAAGCAATTCCACAAATTCCATACTAAATTCTGACCAATAATTTCTTGCCAAACATACATGCAATGATCTGTCACAAAAACTCATGTTGTTAATACATTCAACCACTTCAATCTTTTCAAAGGCCGTGTAAATATCCAACATGGTAATATCTTTCGGATCGCGTGTCAAGGTATAACCACTACCTCTTCCCTTTGTATTGCAAACCAAATTTTTCAATTTCAACGAAGAAATAATACTGTCCAGATACTTTAACGAAATATTTTGATTTTTCGCTATATCCTTTTGCAACATTCCCTCATGTTCAGGAGCTTTGGCAATTTCCAACATTGTCCTTAAACCGTACCGGATTCTTGTATTGACCTTCATGACCTTTGTAAATTAATGCAAATATATTCGTTTTTTCTTATACTACTAAATTAATAGCATATTTTTTTTGTAAATTATTCGCCTTAATCTGTTGCGCTGAATTTGCAGCGAACAGAAACCGATGAATCAGTCCATGATTTGGTAAAAAAAACGTACTTTTGCATCAAATCTAGAACACTATGCTTTCATACATCACTTGGACAGCCAGACCTGACCTTTTCATCCTGGGCGGATGGGAAGTGCGCTGGTACGGACTCTTTTTCGCCATTGGTTTTTATTTGGGGCTGCTAATGATGACCAAAATATTTGCCAATGAAAAGGTAAAGGAATCCTGGGCGGACAGCTTGTTTATTTATGTGATTGTGGCAACCGTGATCGGAGCCAGACTGGGGCATGTATTTTTTTATGCCTGGGATTATTATTCCCAGCATCTGCTCGAGATTTTCAAGATATGGGAAGGCGGGCTGGCCAGCCATGGCGGAACAATCGGGATTCTGTTTGCCATCTGGATTTATTCGAGAAACGTCACGAAACGCAACATGCTTTGGACGTTGGACAGACTGGCCATTCCGGTTGCATTGGTTGCAGCCTTGATTCGCACTGGAAATCTGATGAACCACGAAATCTATGGTCATCCAACCAACTTACCCTGGGGTTTCCGTTTCATTGAAAACGTACGTTACTGGCAACATGGCGCAGACCCGATTTTTTCAGTACCTTCCCATCCCACACAGATTTATGAGGCGCTTTGTTACTTGGCGACTTTCGTGATTTTATACCTGCTGTACTGGAAAAACAAAAAAGCAAAGCAACAGGAAGGATTGCTCATCGGTATCTTTTTCATTGGTATTTTCTTTACTCGTTTCCTCATTGAATTTGTCAAAGAGGATCAGGAAGTTTTTGAAGCAGGCTGGGTGTTGAACATGGGCCAATTGTTGAGCATTCCCTTTATTCTGGCAGGTATCGCCTTGTTAATTAGAGCGTTGAAACGTCCGCCGGTGGTTTATGAAATCATCGAATCCGAAAAACCGAAGGTGGTTCCGACAGGTAAAAAGGTTAAGAAATAAGTACGCCCTTGCCTTGGCGAATTAGTTCGGGAACTTCACCGGTGCAATCCACAATGGTTGAAACCCAGGTACCGCCTTCTCCACCGTCTATCACCAGATCCACCTCATTTCCGTAGCGTTCATCAATCAATTCAGGATCGGTGGTGTATTCCACTTGTTCGTCCTGATCGTGCAACGTCATGGACATCAAAGGATTGCCAAGTTCGCGCACAATGGCTTCGACGATGGCATGATTGGGTATGCGGATGCCGACTGTACTTTTCTGTTTGAATAATTTGGGGAGTTTACTGCTGCCGTTCAGGATAAAGGTAAACGGACCGGGCAGGTTTTTTTTCATAAGCTTGAACGTAGGTGTATCCACTTTGGCGTATTCAGCCACTTGGCTCAGATCTAGGCATATAAAGGAAAGATTTGCCTTTCTGGGATCTTCTTTTTTAAGTTTACAGATTTTTTCGACCGCACGGGCATGAAAGATGTCGCAACCGATGGCATACACCGTATCGGTGGGATAGATGATCAACCCGCCTTCACGCAAAGCATTGGCAATCTTCTGAACTACCCGAGTATTGGGACTGTCGGTGTACAACTTAATAAGCATCGTGTGCTATTGTTTATCCGTAAATAAGCTTACCGTTTTCATCCTTGAATTCGTCAAAACTCTTGTTGTACTGATTCATGGCACGAAGGCTCATACCCATGCTGGAGAAACCACCGTCGTGGAACAGATTCTGCATGGTCACTTTGCGAGTCAGGTCAGAGAACATCACGATGCAATAGTCAGCACATTCTTCGGCTGTGGCGTTGCCCAGAGGTGACATTTTGTCGGAGAAATCGAGCAAACCGTCGAAACCCTTTACGCCGCTACCGGCAGTAGTCATGGTCGGAGACTGTGAAATCGTGTTGATGCGGACACCCTTTTCACGGCCATAGATGTAACCGAAGCTGCGAGCAATAGATTCCAACAAAGATTTGGCATCGGCCATGTCGTTGTATCCGTAGAACGAGCGCTGAGAAGCCACATAACTCAAAGCAAGGATGGAACCGTTTTCTTCGATGGCATCCATTTTCTTGGCCGTCTGAATCATCTTGTGGAAAGAGATGGCAGAAATATCGAGGGTAGTGGTCAATAGATTGTAATCCAAGTCATCATACGTGCGTCTTTTGCGCACATTGGGCGACATTCCGATGGAGTGAAGCACGAAATCGATTTTTCCACCCAGAATTTCCTGAGATTTCAGAAAAACCATTTCGAGGTCTTCCACACTAGTTGCATCGGCGGGCAGAATTTCAGCGTTGAGCTGTTTACCCAATTCCATGACAGTGCCCATACGACAAGCCACCGGCGTGTTGGTCAGGGTAATGATGGCACCTTCTTCCACGACACGCTCGGCTACTTTCCAGGCGATGGACATGTCGTTCAGTGCACCGAAGATAATGCCGCGCTTTCCAGCTAATAAATTATTTGACATACGTTGCTCTTTTTAAATTCGGGTGCAAAATTATACAAAAAAGGGCAAAGTGAGCCATTATTTACTCAAAAAAGGGCAAATTATCGAGCTGCAAGCCACGAATGCGTTTGCCAGGCACACTTAAAAGCTTATCCGTTTGAATGGTTTCGGCTCTTTTTTGAACCAATGGAAGTGTCTGCGTTCCTAAGATAACGTTGAGAGCAGTGTTCAATAGGGGTTCCTTGGAATCACCGAATTCCTTCATATTGAGTCCACCATCCCGAACCGGGAAATTAGGTAAGAAGCCGGCAGTGAAATCGGACTTTCCAAGGCTGTTGAAATACTTGGCAATGATGGGTTGCATTCCCCATTTGTTCTTGTAGGTGTGAGCCTTGTCATAAAAAGTGGAGGACGCCACATTCTTGCCGTAGGTGGTATCGCCAATCAGGACAACGTCCATATACGGCTTGAGGCCGTTGATGACCTGCTCGCTGGCAGATGCCGTATACTGACCGGTAAGGATGTAGATCTTGCCGCCAACCAGGTTTCCTACATTATTGACAGTCCCAATTTGTGTGGTTCCATTCAGCACTTTGGTCGTAAAATAGGTTTTCAATTCCTCTGCAGTGTATTGAGCCATTACATTTATATTATACCGATAGTAGACATACAATTTAGTATCGGACACATCAGGGACCAATTCGCTAGCCAGCAATTCGGCAGAAGTGGTGTGGCCACCGCTGTTGTAACGTAAGTCCAAAATCAGGTCGGTAATGCCGACTGTCTTAAACCTGCCGAAAACGGCATTCATATCCAGATCGTACGAAAAATTCTTTGAACCATTGTCGGGCGCAAAGAAATGATAGACGAAATACCCGATTTTATGACTATCCATGGTAAAAACGGTGTCCAAGTAAACGGGATTTTCCGAGTAGTTGGAAACAGTCTGAAGGGTCTTTTCGGTCGTGTTTGCAAAACCAGTTACCATTCCTTCCGTATCGTTAATTGGTTCAATAAATCCAATGGTTACGTCAGCGGTGGTGATTGTGAGCAGTTCGCTGTAATTTGAGATGGTCAACGTTTTTCCGTTCACCCGGTTAAACCACATTCCTCGCTTTATTCCGGAGATTGCTGCAGGGGTTCCTTTTTTCACATAATTGACCTGACCGACCACCTCTACATGGGCATCATCTTTGTAAAAAATGGTCATATCAAAACCTATTTCATTGGAGACGACTCCATTGAGCGAAGAGATCAATTTGGTATAATCCTTCTCAATCCAGGAAAAACGGTCACCGTCGGGGGCAGTGACAGGGTCGTACCAATACATGATGGAATGGAAATAGTCCTCAGTATTCAAGGTTTGATCGGAATTGTCTGGAAGCATGTTCTCCCAGTAATACACATCGCGCAACGTTTTCATCATCCAGGCGTTCACATACGCTGTGTTTTTGTCCGATCCGATGACATCCTCACCTGGTGTGCAGGCGATAAACATCAAGGAAAAACAAACGAGGCTTAAAATAAAGGTTTTCAGTTTCATATTTTTATTCTTGATAATAAATGCGTTTGACCCGATTGGAAACAGAAGTCAATATTTCGTACGGAATGGTACCCAGTTTATAGGCCACTTCCGACAAGGGCAGCCCTTCGCCGAACAGCATCACCTCATCGCCTTCTTCGGCCAAAATATCGGTGACATCGACCATGCAGGCATCCATACAAATATTGCCCATAAAGGGAGCACGGCGGCCACGAATGAGCACTTCACCTGTACCATTTCCCAAATGACGATCCAAGCCGTCGGCGTAACCGATGGGCAGCGTGGCGATGCGTGATATACGGTTCAGCATGCCTTTGCGGCTGTAACCCACACTCTGGCCGGCTTCCAGTTCGCGGATCTGCAGAATCGTAGTCTTGAGGGAACTGACATTCCGCAACGCAGATTCGTCCACGGCGGAAATACCGTACATGCCGATGCCGAGTCGAACCATGTCGTACTGGTATTCTGAGAATCGGTCGATTCCGGCTGAATTCAGGATGTGACGGAGAATGCGGTGCGGAAAGGCTTCCTGGATGCGGGTGGAAAGCCGTTCAAAGAGTTCCAGCTGCTGATGGGTGTAATCGTCGAACTTCGCCTCATCGCTGCCTGCCAGATGGGAGAAAACGGAACGGATTCGCAAGGATTCCTGCCCCTGAAGGCGGTTCAGTAAATCATCCAGTTCTTTTTCCTCGAAACCGAGACGATGCATACCTGTATCCAGTTTCAGATGGATGGGATAGTTGCGCACACCTTCGCGGTCGGCTTCGCGGATAAAGGCTTCCAGCAATTTGAAGCTGTAGATTTCAGGCTCCAGCTTGTGCTCAAAAATAGTGGCGAAACTCCCGAATTCGGGATTCATCACCAATATGGGTATGTGGATGCCACCGTGCCGGAGTTCCACGCCTTCGTCGGCGACAGCTACAGCAACCACATCGACGGCATGCGATTGGAGTGTTTTGGCTATTTCGAGGGCTCCACTGCCGTAACCGGCGGCCTTGACCATGCAGATCATCTGGGTTTTGGGCTGCAGGCGGGAGCGGAAATAATTGACATTGTGCACCAGAGCGTCCAGATTCACTTCCAGCACCGTTTCATGCACTTTCAGGGAAAGCCGGTCGCTTACTTCTTCAAAACCAAAAGAGCGAGAGCCCTTAATCAGGATAGACTCATTGCGAAGCTGGTCCAGCAGGCCAGAAAGCAATAGGCGGTCGGTTTGTAAGTAAAACTGGGATTCCATCGGAAACAAATGCGCATGGGCGGAGAGTTCGTAACCTACGCCGATGAAACGATCCACCTGTTTTCGTTGCAGCATTTCGGCCACGGAACGGTATAATTCATCTGCTTTCTGGCCGCTTTGCAGAATATCGGAGAGGATCAGCGTTCGTTTCATCCCTGCACCGGCGGTTCGTCTGGACTGAAAATCCAGTGCCAGTTCGAGGGCGTTCACGTCGGCGTTGTAACTGTCGTTGATCACCACGCAACCGTTCTTGCCTTCTTTGACCTCCAGCCGCATGGCCACGGGTTCCAAGGCGCCCATGCGCACGGCGATGAGCGGTGCGGCCAAGCCCCGCAACAACATCACGGCCAGACAATGCAGGGCGTTTTCAATGGAAGGGGCATCGCTGAAGGGTAAAATAAAGGAACGTTCGTGCTTATTATAGGTGTAATAGATCAAGGTCCGAAGCCCGCTTTCGGGTAATTGCCTGATGTATAACGGAGCGGTTTGATCCAGGCAGGACCAACCAAATAGCCGGTCTTCCTGAAAAACATCGTGAAGCGCCTGATCCGACAGGACCTGGTCTTTGCAATAAACGATGGTCTTGCAACCGGCAAAGAGCTTTAATTTCTCCGACGCTTTTTCTTCGAGAGAGTGGAAGTTTTCCTGATGGGCGGCCAGAATATTAGTGAGCAAACCGATGGTTGGCCGGATGATTTCCTGAAGACGGGCCATTTCCTCGGGTTCCGAAATGCCTGCTTCAAAAAGGGCCAGTTCCGTGGCTTCGTTCATTTGCCAGACGGAAAGCGGCACTCCAATCTGGGAATTGTAGCTTCTGGGGGAACGCGCGATGACTGCATCATCTTTAAAAACCTGCCAGAGCCATTCCTTGACGATGGTTTTCCCATTGCTGCCAGTGATGGCAATAACTGGGCAGCTAAAGCGTTGCCGATGGAAAGCCGCCAGTTTTTGCAAGGCGATGAGGGAATCTTTCACCCAAATAACATTGGCCTCGGGATACGGATTCAGGTCGAGTGTTGAGTCCGAAACAACGAAATTCCGCAAACCGCGTTTATAAAGTTCACTGATGTATCGGTGTCCGTCGTTGCGGGAGGTTTTTAGTGCGAAAAAAAGACTTTCATCGGGGAAGGACAAGGAACGACTGTCCGTAAGCAGCCAGCGGATAGGTAGGTTCTCCTGGATGCGACGCCGGGAACTCCAGATATCGGCAATTTCGTTCAGAGTATACTTCATTGCTTTAAAATTATAGACTTTCGTCAATAATACTTGTAAAGAAAGTGATTTCCTCCGTCAAATCCAGTTCAGGAGCGGTAGACCGTAACATTTCGAGGGCTGCGATGTTCTTTTTGGCAAAACGGACGTGCGCTTCGTCACCCGGATGAAAGGGTTTGTGCTGCATGGCTTTACGTATTTGCTGCACTTGGCGAAGCGTTTCCCGGGTGGTCTTGGAGAAAAAAGATTCAGAAAAATGATCCCAGATGTACCGTTGGGCAGTTGCCGAAGGATGAAGCATGTCTTCGGCATAAAATCGGTAATCACGCAAATCATCCATCACCAGTTCGTAGGCCGGATAATACGAAATGTTTTCAAAGGACTCGCAAAGGTCTTCGATGGCCAAATGCAAAATGGACTTGCTCAGGGTGTTTTCATGAACGCCGTCCTTCCAGTGCCTGATCGGACTGACCGTGAAAACTACTTTCAGCCCGGGTTTGAGCTCGAAAAGCTTTTCAAACAGTTCGGTATAAAAAAATACAATTTCGTCGGAAGTGAGCCTTCGGCGGATGAAATGATCTTCAGGCAGTTTGTGGCAATTGGCCACGATCTGATCGGTGGAAGGCAGGGCATAGACCCAAGCCGTTCCGAAGGTAATCATCAGGCAGTTGGCATCTTTCAGCTCAAGCACCGCCTGGTTAAAAGACTGATTGATGTGCGCTAGTGTTTCTTTCCGGTCCGTGCCCGAAAAAGACCCGTGGTGGCTGAAACTGTGAAAATAGCCGTCGTACTCGACCAATTCCTCCTCCAGAAACGGTTGGTCGGCCATCATGCGGTACAACGCCATGCCGACGGAAGCAGGATTATACAGCACGCCGAAGGGGTTAAGAGACATCCGGAAACCACTCTCTTGCATCCGAAGTCCGATATTCTCGGCGAAACAGGAGCCGAGCACCATCACTTTGTCCGTGTGGGACAGCGTGAAGGACATTTGTTTGACGGGTACGAGTGTTCT
>Ga0209125_1002631_pt1 | contig 13501 bp, 5 predicted proteins | sample BarGraIncub1131A_FD_184503 | JGI IMG/M metagenome (GOLD analysis project Ga0209125, IMG submission 184503) | Arctic peat soil microbial communities from Barrow, Alaska - Barrow Graham LP Incubations 11-31A (SPAdes) (version 2) | ecosystem: Environmental > Terrestrial > Soil > Wetlands > Peat... | reverse complement strand
GCATCGCAAAGAATGGGGCGTCTTTGCGCTCGCTTCCGCTGCAAGCACCAATCTCGGGAATCATTCTAGTGAAGTCGGTGGTGCAAGGTCAAAATGTGATGCCTGGTGTCGATTTATACCGCATCGCCGATCTTTCCCATGTTTGGGCCGTCGGAAGGGCTTACCCGGAAGATCTCGCCAACATGCGTGTAGGGCTTGAAGCGCAAGTGTTGCAACAAGGGCAACAAGGCTCACCGCGCACGGGGCGTATTATCTTCATTGGTCCTGTGGTGGATCCACAAACTAAAACTACGGAAATCCGCGTCGACATCAACAATGTGGGGAGCACACTCTTCAAACCTGGACTTAATGCTGACATCCACATCCCCATTGTGATTGGTAAAGGCATCGCCATCTCTGCGCAGGCAGTGATTCATACCGGTGAGCGCAATGTGGCAATTGTTGCGCTGGGCAAAGGGTTCTTTGCACCCCGTGAATTGAGTTTAGGTGCAAAATTAGGCGACTCGGTGCAAGTACTGAGTGGCCTTGTTGCTGGTGACTCCTTAGTAACCTCCGCGCAATTCCTGATTGACTCTGAAAGCAATTTGAAGAAAGCAGTAGAGGGGTTTAGGAAGTGAGAAGTGCAAAGTGAGAAGTGCAAAGTGTAAAACGAAAAGTGGAAAGTTCCCGCAGGCTTTCCCTAAAAACGCTTTATGCATCTTCTCAAATTCGACGATGCCTTGTGGCCGAGATGTAAGCACACTTATCACTTTACACTTTACGTTTTGCACTTCTTCCCCACGGCCGAGATCTCTGAACTATTTATCACCCTTAAAATAAGAAAACTATGATTTCCTCCATAATCGCTTTTTCTATCCGTAATCGTTATTTGGTGATCCTTGCTACACTGATCATCATTGCTATTGGTGTATACTCGGTGCTCAATACCAAAATTGATGCGATTCCTGACTTGAGCGATGTTCAGGTCATAGTCTACACCGAGGATAAAGGCCAGTCGCCACGCATTATCGAAGACCAGGTGACGTATCCGCTCACGACCACGCTCGTTTCTGTTCCTGGAGCGAAAACGGTGCGCGGGTATTCCTTTTTTGGATATTCGCTCGTATATATCATCTTTGAGGATGGCACTGATTTATACTGGGCGCGTAGCCGGGTGCTTGAGACCCTGAATTCCGCTCAGAAGCGCTTGCCTGTGGGTGTGGTGCCGACTCTGGGGCCAGATGCTACGGGCGTTGGCTGGATCTTCGAGTATGCCTTGGTGTCGGACAAGCATTCCTTGCAGGAGTTGCGCTCCATCCAGGATTGGTTTCTCAAGTATGAGCTAGCCAGCGTTCCGGGGGTGAGCGAAGTCGCAAGCGTCGGAGGCTTTGTTAAGCAGTACCAGGTCACTGTAAATCCAGAGCGGTTGCGCAATTATGGGATTCGTTTAGATGAAGTGGAGTCCGCAATAACCCGTTCCAACGGGGACGAAGGCGGGGAAGCCATTGAAATGGGGGAGGCCGAATTCATGATTCGCGGCATCGGGTATCTGAAATCGGTGCAAGATTTGGAAGGGATTCCCATTCGCAAGGGAGGTGCACAGACTTCGAGTCAAGGAATGGGTGGTGGAATGGGCGGATCGCCTCCACGTCAGGCAGCACCTGCTTCTGCAGAGGGGCCCACAATCTATTTGCGCGATATTGCGAGTGTGACGGTTGGCCCCGAAATGCGGCGTGGTGTTGCAGAGCTCAATGGGGAAGGGGAAGTTGCTGGCGGCATTGTGGTGATGCGTTCGGGCGAGAATGCCCTGACTGTCATCGAAGGCGTCAAGCAGAAACTGAAGGACATTCAAGCAGGCCTCCCCGCAGGTGTGCACATTGTGCCGACCTATGACCGCTCGAGCTTGATCCTGCGCGCTGTGGCGACCTTGCGTGACAAGTTGGTGGAGGAAATCCTCATCGTTGCCTTGGTGTGCCTGGTCTTCTTGCTGCATGCGCGCAGTGCCTTGGTGGCGGTGTTTGTTTTGCCTACATCGATTTTGATGGCGTTTATCGTGATGCGCCAACAGGGCCTCAATGCGAATATCATGTCGCTCGGTGGAATTGCCATCGCCATTGGTGCCATGGTGGACGCGGCTATTATTATGATCGAAAATGCGCATAAGCACATCGAGGTCGAGCGGACAAAGCCTCTTGCCGAGCAGCGTTCCCATTGGGTGATCATTGCCGAGGCATCCCAAGAGGTCGGGCCTGCGCTGTTTTTCTCCTTACTGGTCATTACCATTTCCTTTGTTCCGGTATTTACTCTGGGTGAGCAAGAGGGCCGCCTGTTCCGTCCGCTCGCCTTCACTAAAACTTACTCCATGGCGGCAGCAAGCATTCTCGCGATCACCATTGTTCCTGTGCTCATGGGATTTTTTGTGCGCGGTAAAATTCTCCCCGAAAATCGCAATCCGATCAACCGCTTTTTGGAGCGCATTTACCATCCTTTCATGCACGCGACTCTTCGTCACCCCATTCGCGTCCTTCTAATTGCTTTCCTGACTCTGATTATCACCATTATTCCCTTCAATAAGCTGGGAAGCGAGTTTATGCCACCCCTGAAGGAAGGTGACCTGCTTTACATGCCCACAACAATGCCAGGTATCTCGGTGGGCAAGGCTCGTGAACTTTTGCAACAGACCGACTTGTTGATTAAAACCGTTCCAGAAGTGAAACAGGTGTTTGGTAAGGCTGGCAGGGCCGAAACTGCGACAGATCCAGCAGGGCTTGACATGTTTGAAACCGTGATCCAGCTTAAGCCCGAAGCCCAGTGGCGCAAGGGGGTGGATCTCGATAGCATCATTGCCGAACTCGATGCACGGGTAAAAGTTCCTGGGCTCACTAATTCATGGACCATGCCCATCAAGACGAGAATTGACATGCTGTCCACCGGCATCAAAACCCCTATCGGCATCAAGATATCCGGCCCCAACCTCGATACCCTTGAGGCCATCGGACTTCGCGTGGAATCATTGGTGCGCAAGGTTCCCGGGACAACTTCAGCCTTTGCGGAACGAGCGGTGGGTGGCAACTACCTGGAGGTGCGTATCAACCGTCCTGAAGCGGCGCGCTATGGGGTTTCTGTGGCTGACGTGCGCAATTTGATCCGTACAGCCTTGGGTGGGATGCCGATCACTACGACGGTGGAAGGACTTGAGCGCTATACCGTGAACCTGCGCTACCCCCGTGAATTGCGCAATTCCCCCGAGAAGATTGGACAAGTCCTACTCGACTTGCCGGGTGGTGGCCAGATTCCTCTTGCCCGTGTGGCTGATATTGTGATCACTAAGGGTCCCATGGTGATCCGCAGCGAAAATACGCGCCCCAATTCCTGGGTGTTTGTCGATATTCGCGATCGAGATATCGGTGGTTACGTACAACATGCAAAAGAAGTATTGAACGCATCACTGCAACTGCCGCCTGGCTACACGCTAATTTGGAGCGGTCAGTTTGAATATTTAGAGCGAATGCACAAACGCATGGCGATCGTAATTCCCTTGACGCTCTTGATCATTCTGCTGATCCTCTTTATCAATACGGGTTCGATAGTCAAGACTGCTATTGTGTTTTTAGCTGTGCCTTTTTCACTAGTCGGGGCGGTCTGGATTCTGTACTTCCTGGGGTACAATATGAGCCTTGCGGTATGGGTGGGCATGATTGCGCTGGCAGGGCTTGATGCCGAGACTGGCGTGGTAATGCTTTTGTACTTGGAACAAGCTTATAGCAAGGCCAAGGCCGCGGGACAGATGGTGACTTTGCCGAATTTATATGCTGCCATTGACCAGGGTGCTGTGCGCCGGGTGCGCCCCAAAGTGATGACCGCTTCGGTGATTCTCGCCGGCTTATTTCCGATTCTGTGGAGTACTGGGGCTGGTGCTGATGTAATGAAACGCATTGCCGCACCCATGGTGGGCGGTGTGGTGACTTCGGTGCTCATGGAGCTTGCTGTGTATCCAGCGATTTATTTGCTTTGGAAACGGCGGGAGCTGTAGAGGAGTCCCAAAAGAAGAAGCACCCCAGGGGTTACCCAGGGTGCTTCAGGAGCGGAAAGGGCGAGATTTGAACTCGCGATGGGCTTTAGACCCATACGTCCTTAGCAGGGACGCGCCTTCGGCCACTCGGCCACCTTCCCTTCTCAGGACCCATAAAGTAGTAAACTCGATGGCAAAATGCAATTGGAAAGAATGGGCAAGAGATAAATTGTCTTTTGGTGCCAGTTCTAGGATGATGTTGTTGGTTGATATTGGCCTACGACCCGTTTGGCCCCATTTTTGCTATTCTTCCTGAATATGGTGAAGAAGAAAGGCGTTGGCAAAAAATCCTCTGGTTTCCTTCGTTGGATGCTGGTGTTCCTCGTCTTCTGTGGGGCTGTGACCGGAGTGGCGGCTTATGGGATTTTTGAGGTTCTGCCGCAGAGCGATCCCGGTAACCAGTTCACTCGAGAAAATATCCAAAGCATCTTGAGCGGCGAGACCCGGGTTTTCTACCGCGATGGCAAAACCTTGCATGGCGCATTCTTTGACGCCAACCATCGTGTTTATGTGCCTTATGACCAGATTCCTCCTTCCATTGTAAATGCCCTGGTAGCCGCCGAGGATGCCAATTACTTTAAACACCACGGGTTTGACTTAAAAGGCTTTTTGCGCGCTGTGGTGGTGAATGTACGTGCGGGCGCAATGGTTCAGGGAGGCAGCACCCTTACCCAGCAGACCGCAAAAAATATTTTCGGACGCGACGAGAAGAGTGTCTCGGAAAAATTTGAAGAGCTTATCAATGCTCTCAAGTTGGAAAAGCGCTTTAGCAAGCAAGAAATTCTGGAATTCTATCTGAATCAGTTTTATGTTGCGGGAACAGGTCGCGGCGTCTCTATTGCTGCCTGGCATTTTTTCAGTAAAGACCTTTCGCAGTTGTCGCTGGCCGAATGCGCGTTCATTGCTGGATCTGTTAAAGGGCCTGCCAAGTACGATCCCTTTATGCAGCGAACCCAGAAAGGGCGGGACAAATGTCTTGCAGCAGCCCAGGTGCGTGTCGAGTATGTATTACGGCGCATGCTCGAAGATGGCTACATCACCCAACAACAGTGTGACCAAGCTCTCAAAAAGCCTTTGAATTTCCAGATGGGACAGTTCCGTTTTGCGCTCACCACCTCCATGGAGCGCATCGAAGAAAAACTCAATAGTCCTTTCTACCGTAATCTATTTGATTCTCTCAAAATTGATTCGTGGCAGAAGGCTCAGCTCAAAATCATCACAACTTTAGATGCTCAAACAGACCTGTCTGCGTCTGTGGCCTTGCAGGAAAATCTTGCGGATTTGCAGATGAAGCTTGGCGGCTTTGTTTTTCCCAAAGGGGTGCGCCCTGACAATGTGCAGCGCATGAAGGTGGGTGAATACCTTTATGGTTCAGTGGATTCCGTGGATCAGGGGGGCGGCGCGTTGCGCGCTATTATTTTGCGTTTTGGGGTGGCGCGCGGAGTCATCACGACGGCTGAACTCGATACCTTTGCTGTGCGTCATCATTCCAACCCCAAACAGGCACTTGCGAAAGTTCTTAAAAAGGGCTCGGTGCTTCTGGTGCGCGTGGTAAATCCCCAGGGTCCAAATGGTATGGCGGTGCTCCGTCTCGAGACCGAGCCTGTGGTGCAAGGCGCTATGGTGGCTTTGGAAAATGGTGCCATTATTGCGAGTCAGGGTGGATTTCACAATACTGGTTACGACCGCGTGAACCGTGCCGTGCGCCAGTTTGGATCGTCTTGGAAGCCGCTTCTATATGCGACAGCGTTTCAGCTTGGATGGCACTATATGGATTCCCTGGAAAATACCTGGAATCTTTTCCAATTGGGTGATCGCTTCTATTTTCCACACCCGGACCATGTAGACCGTGGCGCGCGGGTGAGCATTGCCTGGGCTGCGGCTCGCTCCGAAAATATCGCATCCATCTGGCTTCTCGACCATTTGTTGGATCGGCTTGACCCTGACCAGATGCGTGCCGTCGCTGTGGCCAATGGATTTTTGGCGCGTGATGGAGAAGATACCGAAGCTTGGAAAGCGAGGTTGCGCGATTCCCTTGGCCTGATCATGAATGATGAAACCAAGGCCGAGATCCGGTTCATACAGGCGCGTGATAAAATTGTCGGTCAGTTAATGGCGTCAGGTGAGCCCGGTAAGGCTTGGGTCCTGGCACAATTGCCTTATGGACGTGGAGCAGTAGATGCGGAGCCGGAACAAATCAAAGCCAAGTCACCGGAAAATATTCCGCTTTTACGTTACAATTACAAGGCGTTGCGGGTCGTGGTGGAAAAGCGCATAGCCCAGGAATCTTTCTGGAGCTTTTTGCCTTCTCTCGAGTCCGTGATGATTCGCGATCCGCTTTCCCTTGCCGATTTCCTTAAAGTGGAGTCTCTTCTGCAGGCTCCACCTGAGGAGGGTGACTACTTTGCGGATCAATCCAAACTGTTTGCCTGGCCTGATTTCCGACGTCAGCTCGCCATGGCGGAATTTGTGCGTTTTGCCGGCGTTCTCGGAATCCATCAAGTACTCCAACCTGTGCAGTCGATGCCTTTGGGGACAAACGATGTCACTTTAGTGGAGCTCAGTACCGCTTACCAGTCGCTCTTTTCGGGTAAGTCGTGGCGTTGTGCCGACGGCGTTTGGAACGAGCCCTGCTTGATCCGTGAAATTCGGGATGCTAAAAATAAAGTCCTCTTCAGCAATATCCCGCAATCCCGCGAAGTGATGAGTGCCGCCGCCACGCAGCAGATGGCGGTAATTTTACGCGAAACCTTTGAATCCGGAACGGCACGAAGTGGACTCGAGTCCATGGCTTTGCGCTCTCCCGAATCCGGTGTAGGGCTACTAGTTCCTGTGGCCGGTAAAACGGGTACCACCAATGACTATCGCAACGTTGCTTTTTTGGGTGCGCTTCCTACCTGGGATGCCGGAGTTAATGCGTTTCGTTTGGATGCACCGGTGACAATCGGAAGTTATGTGGGTTTTGATGACAACCGCGCGCTCCAGGTCAAGGGTTTGCGCATCGCAGGTGCAACCGGTGCCTTGCCACAATGGGCCGAGCTCGCCAAAGACGTATTTGTCAGTCGCAAGGATGCTGAGCATGTAGATTTCCTTGATTTAGCCTTGGTTTCTAGCGGTATGGTGCCATGGTATCTGCCTTTACGCGATGGCGCCGATCTGCAGGTGGATCCCAAGACGGGTATTGAGCTGGAAGGGGAGGACGCGACGTCCTCAACTTCAATACCAAGGTTGCGTTTCTGATGCGGGTATTGGTCCTATTGGCGTCCCTGCTGCTTCTGGTTGCCTGCTCTGGGCATCCTGATCCCGCGCCCACCGCGCCCACCCCGAGACATTATGGGGGAAAGACTCTCAGGGGGGGCTTCAAAAGTCTGAGTTCCGCATCAACGTCCGCACCAACACCAGCATCTAGTAGTTCGGGTTGCGCTTCTGCAAGTGAACAAAAGTCGATTCCAACTTTTGACTACTACGGGCTCCATGAGCGTATCGATTCACTGCTTTCTGTAGGTGACCGAGACGGAGCAGTCGCACTTTTGAAGTTGCAAGTCAATGTCAACAATAGCATTGATGAGCTTGGACGACGCACAGTGCAGCTGGCGCATTTACTTTCCCTGCAAGGACAGGATGAAAAGGCCCAGGCCCAATTGGATGCTTTTCTTGTCTATAAACCTCTGTTACTGCATTGGCTGGACAGTGCCGAGGCCTTGGAACGACACTGGCGTCCGCTTGCTCCCGATACCTTGTCGCTTCATCCTGTGACTAAGCAAATTGCGAATCTAATGGCGACGAGAGCAGACTATCCGACCATCCGTTCCTGGACGGATTCCTTACGTGGATTGCCCATTACGGATTCTCTGCGCAAATGGTCCGTAGCGCAGGATTCAATTGCTCTTGCGCGCAGCCGGGCAAAAGTGAGCGCACTTGAGGCCGAAATATACAGATTGGTGCTTGAGGATGGTGCATTCGCCAAAGCGACCAGCATGGTTGAATACTTACGGGGACTTCCTGCTGAGATGGTGGGAACCATTGCCCCTGATTCCCTGCTCGCCTGGATTGCCAGTACGTCCAAGTCCGAGGCCAGTGCCGCAGATCCCGGCTACTGGAAGGCTCATGATCCTCTTAAAAGTCTAACTGAGGCCCGTGCCCTTAAGGATACTGGGAAAATTGATCAAGCTAAGGGCATTCTTCGCAAACTACTGCAGACGTCGTTGCGGAAAGAAGCCAGGGCTGAACTTTCTGCTCTGGGTGAAGTATATTGTGAGAAGAAGAGGCAGGTTGCACTTGAAAAATACAGCCGCTCACGGAAGTCCAAAAGTGCGGAAGATGCTCTTGGACAACTGGATCTTGCCATACAGACTTTAGATGCGTGTCTGGAAGAATTTCCCGAGACCGCGCAGAGAACCAAAGTGTTGCAGAATAAAGATCTACTGCAGCAGGAAAAACGCAAATGGAACAAAAGTTCGCCTTGAAGAGTAAAGAACCCACTTGGTTGCTCGTACTTCCTGTAATCGGTGTTGCGCGTATCCAAGGCATGGCCATCGTCAAAGCCTTTCAGCAGGAGCTTGCTGAGCGTGCCCATGTATTTGATTCTAAAGAGGTACTCAGCCAGGTTCAATCCTGTCTGCGCAGCGAAGGGGAGCCCCTTACCATGGATTGGCTCAACCAGCAGCTTGTGGTCCGCGCGCTGGAAATTCAGGCAACTCATATTCTCTGTCTATCGAGCGCCCCCCTTGATCCGCATTATTTGCGCTTGTTGCGGAACCAAGGGATCCTTGCCATCCATTGGCTCTACGAAGACCATCACCTCGCCGATTCCTGGATGCAGGTACTGCCGAGTTACGACCTATTTTGTTCGAATCAAGCAGGTGCAGTGGAGCGGGAATGCGATCAGCAGCATGTCTCCTTCCAATTTCTTCCTTTGGCGGCCCAGCTGCCCATTATGGGGGGTGGGGCTTTGTGGCATGCGCGTTCCCTCGACATCGCCTATGTGGGTTCTCCTTCGCCCTATCGGATATCCGTGTTGGAAACACTGGCGGCTTCCGGGCTTACTCTCGGAATTCATGGAGAAGGTTGGGATGATTACCACGGCTTTTTAGTACGCGACCTCTACAAGGCCGATCCGACTTCGACTCAGCCCGAGCTGGAATTGTATAGGCAGGCGCGCATGGCGGTACACCTGTCGTTCGGCTATCCAGGGCAAGTAGATGAGGATAGACCTCTAAGTCCCCTCATTTGGGACAGCATCGCTTTGGGTGCCTATCCAATGCTGGAGCGTTCTCCGACTAATGAGTTGAGCCTTGAGGGGATTCACTACCATGAGCACACAGGTGCCATTGAACTTCTCGCCTTGGCCTTATCCCTGCGGCAGAATGGAGTGGACAGTGCGATTCAAACCCAAAATCAGCATGCGATTCAGCGCTTCCATACGATGAATCACAGAGTGCGTCAGATGTTCACGATGCTAGGGATGTAGATCCCTTAGATCTTATTGCTGACCCATACTTGATCTGTTCCCACGATTTCACCGAGACGCGACAGTAAACCTGATTCGCAAGGGACGCGGTAACGGGTTGCATGCAAAGTGTGTTCGTTCTCGCTCGCGGCTTCCATGTGAAATATCAGCTGGCAACCGCTTGTGCTTTCGGGAGGGAAGGCTACATTCTCAACGGCTTCCTGGATGTTGCGCAATGTGGATTCCACCAGCCCAGCTGTTTTCATTTCCAAATGGATAAAACGTGCGTACTTCTGGCGGGCGTCGTCGATGGGAATGATGCGCTCCACGCGAACCTGTCGGGACTTCTCATCCCGGCCCTTGCTCATCTTACCTTTGACCAGCACCATCATATCGGTGGAGAGGTGATTGCGGTAGCGCTCGAATACTTCGTTGCCCAGGAACATTTCCATTTCGCCGTGGAAATCCTGGATCATGGCTACGCCGAATACCTTGGTGGGGTCTGCCTTGGCGCTCAGGGTACGCATGGAAAGAATGATGCCACCCAAAGTCACATTGGTATCTAGCGCAACGTCGTTGAGTTCCGATTCCGCCAACGTACAGGTCGTGAAGCCACGTAATTCTGCGCGGTATTCGTCGATGGGATGCCCGGAAAGATAAAGACCCAGTACTTCTTTTTCTTTGTTCAGCAGCTCTAAGTAGGTCCAGGCTTCGACTTGGTCGAGTTGCTCATCTTGCACTAGGGATGGTGCAGTAGATGCTCCCATGTCGAAGAGGGAAAATTGTCCCGCTTCTTTGTCTTTTTTTGTGCGATTGGCGACTTCAAGGGCTTTGTCCACCGAGGCATGCAATGCGGCGCGGCTGCCATGCAAGTGGTCGAGCGCACCTGCCATAATGAGGCATTCCAAGGTCTTTTTGTTGAGCGGGGGACGTTTACCAACACCAGAGGCTTCGCGCTTGGTCTGATAGTCAAGTACCCGCTTAGTCAGATCAAATAAGCTTTTGAACGGACCATTTGCTTCGCGTTCCTGTACCAGATCCTCGATGACCGCAGTACCCACATTCTTGATGCCCGACATCCCGTAACGGATGCAATTGTTCTGCACCGTAAATTCCGAAAGGGAATTATTGACATCGGCGTGCAAGATTTTGACGTTCATCTTGCGGCACTCGATCAAGAGCGTCACCAAGTTCTCGGTGGTCGTCATTTCCGAGGTCATATTCGCAGCCATGAACTCAGGACCATAATTGGCCTTGAGATACGCAGTCTGATAGGCTACATAGGCATAAGCGGCAGCATGGGATTTATTGAACGCATATCCACAGAACGGCAAAAGCACGTCCCAGAGCTTCTTCATCATCTCGCGTGGATATCCGCGATCTACCGCTTTTTGAATAAAGTCCGTTTCAATCTCGGCCATTTTGCTGAGATCTTTCTTGGCCATGGCACGACGCAACAGGTCAGCGCCACCGAGCGAGAAGCCCGAGACGATCTGGGCGATTCGCATCACCTGTTCCTGGTACACGATCACGCCATAGGTTTCACCGAGCACCTGGTTCAAGTCAGGGTGATAACAGTCCACCTCTTCCTGGCCATGCTTACGGGCAATGTAATGCGGGATTTCGCTGATTGGGCCCGGACGGTACAGGGCGTTCATGGCGATCAAATCTTCGAGCACCGAGGGTTTGAGGTTGCGCAGATACTGCTGCATACCACCCGACTCAAACTGGAATACGCCGACGGTCAGGCCCTTGCCTAACAGTTCAAAGGTCTTAGGGTCTTCTAGACAAATCTTGTCGATATCAATGTCGATACCGTGGCCGAGCTTGATCAGTGCCAGCGCATCTTGAATCACCGACAAATTGCGCAGACCCAAAAAGTCCATTTTCAGAAGGCCGATGTCTTCTGCATAATGCTTATCGTACTGGATGACCGGGGTGTCGTTGGGATTGGCGCGGTACAATGGGGCCAAGTTCGACATGGGCACAGGGGCAATAATCACCGCAGCGGCATGCACACCGGTTTGGCGCACCAAGCCTTCGAGATTAAGGCATAACTTCCACAGTTCCTTGAGTTTCTCGCGGCCTTCGATGAAGTTGCGCAGGTCTTCGGACTGTTCCCATGATTTCTTGAGATCAATGCCCAAATCGGGGGGGATGAGCTTTGCAACCGTATTGATTTCGTGCTGTTCGAGGCCCAGAACGCGACCCACGTCCCGCACCACTGCCTTGGCCTTCATCGCGCCATAAGTGACAATTTGTGTCACGCACTGTTCACCGTATTTCTCGGCGACATATTTAATGACAAGATGACGCTCTTTATCCGAAAAGTCGGTGTCGATATCGGGCATAGAGACGCGTTCTGGATTCAGAAAGCGTTCAAAGAGCAGGTCAAAGCGCAACGGGTCAATATTGGTAATGCCGATAACATAAGTCACCAATGATCCTGCCGCAGATCCTCGACCCGGACCAACGGGAATGCCCTTCATCTTGGCCCAATAAATAAAGTCCTGCACGATTAGCAGGTAGCCCGCAACCTTCATGACTTTGATCATGTCGAGTTCGTATTGCAGGCGCTCCTTAACCTTGTCGCTTGGATCGGGGAAGCGGTCAGGAAGCATCTTCCAGGACAGATGCGATATGTATTCGTCGCCATCCGCGAATTCCGGAGGAAACTCAAATTTTGGCCAGTAGGTGTCGCCTACGCCGGTCTTGATGGTGACGCTACAGCGTTCGGCGATGAGCCCTGTATTGGCGATCGCTTCGGCATCACTGGGAAACAGGGTTTCCATCTCTTCCGAACTTTTCAAGTAGAACTGGTCGGTGGGAAATGCCTTGGATTCGTATTCGTGGAGCTTACGGACTTCACCGATGCAGAGGAGAGCCTTATGGGCCTGGGCGTCTTCCTGATGGATATAATGGACATTCTGAGTCACCACCAAAGGACGGCGCAGTTCGGTAGAAAGTTCGCGCAACTTTTCGTTGAGCTGAGGTTGCTCGGGAATGCCATGATCCTGCAAAGTGAGGTACAGGTGCGATTCGTCAAAAATCTCGCACATGGATTCGAGCCAGCGCAGGGCATTGGCTTCGCGTCCTTGCAACAAGTCCGATCCCAGGCGGCTGTAGAATTCACCTGTCAAGGCAATAAGGCCTTCGCCATATTCTTTGAGCACCGCAAGTGAAATTACGGGAATAGGAGCCCAGCGCTCAGGTGTTTCAAAACGCCATGAGGTGATTTTAACCAGGTTGCGGTAGCCCACGTCATTTTCGGCCAAAAGGACGACGCGGTTCATCTGCCCTTCATCGCGGCTTTGCACGACATTTCCCAGGGATTCATCTTCGACGTAGACATGACTGCCGAGGATTGCCTTGATGTCAATGCCTTTTTTCTTCTTAATGTCTTTGGCGACCATGTAGAATTCGAGGATTCCGAACATGTTGCCATGATCGGTCAAGGCGATTGCAGGCTGGCCATGTGCCGCTGCTTCTTTTAGGAGGTCGCCGATGCGGGCCGAAGCCTTGAGCATCGAGTATTCGGAATGGGTCTGAAGATGTACAAAGCTCACCGAACAAGTATAGAAAACAGGGGAGGCCGGATCTCGCTTAATTAGGGCTAATCCCATTTTTTGGTGATGTCGCCGGCGGCTCCGTTCCGGATCCTTTAGCGAAACCAGTCGCCCCCTTATGGATTATCCGCGTATTTGGCTTTCAGGGCTTCGTAACCAGTTTGATTCAAGTGTGTGATGGATTCGATAAACGCCCAGTCGCAACCTTTTGCAAGCAGATTTCGGATCACATCCAGTTTTTCAAGTTCCATACCGCGTTCCATACCGCGTTCCATGCCCTTGGCATCGGCTAAATCGCAACGCTGTTCGAATGTTGTTTTGTATGCCATACTAACCTCTGGTTTTGCTGCTTTTTCGATGCGGTCCAAATCGGCCGGCTCCAAATATCCTCTTTCTAAATATATCATTGTTTCTTCAAAATAAGTACTCTTACTG
>Ga0209125_1002630_pt1 | contig 13503 bp, 10 predicted proteins | sample BarGraIncub1131A_FD_184503 | JGI IMG/M metagenome (GOLD analysis project Ga0209125, IMG submission 184503) | Arctic peat soil microbial communities from Barrow, Alaska - Barrow Graham LP Incubations 11-31A (SPAdes) (version 2) | ecosystem: Environmental > Terrestrial > Soil > Wetlands > Peat... | reverse complement strand
AATGCGGTCCAGCAGATGCCGGGCTGAAAGCTCTCGGTTAGGGCTATCTTAAATACCACAACGCAAGATTAAAATCCATTCCTCTTATTCTTTCTTTTAATCTCAACTATTTAACAAAAGTTTAGATTCGGGCGATGACAAATGGCCCGTGGCTATTTTCTGTTTTCTGAGGCGCCCCCGTCCTGAGCTGAAGGGAGTGGGACGGAAAATGTATCATTACAACATGCGCATAAATTATTTATTAAAGTCCCTGGCCTAAGATCCGAAACGGATAGACGTTACAAGTATGTCATGGCCCGTGCGGGTGCTTGATCTGGAATGATGCGAACCGTTGTTGGTCACCTCGGACGCCGACGCTGGACTGTAATTGAATACCGATTTACAATCAGGCCAGCCGCCACACATTTAACGTGGAGTAAATAATGGTAACAATGAAATTTATTTCGATATTTATGGTGCTGATAGGGGCGGTATTCCTCTTCCTGTCTCTTAAACCGATCAGAAAAATGCGGTCAAGTATGCCGGAAAATCTGAAAAACAAGTGGCTTATTATCCATGGCCTGATAGGTTTTTTTCTTCTTGGATATTTCATATTCGGCATTGCACTTATCATAAATCTTCCCTTCCCCGTTGAACTCGTAACCGGAGTCGTGTTCCTTGGTGGCGCGATTTTTGTGCTGATTATCATAATGGCGTTCAGCAAGGTGCTCGGCAAACTGGATTCCCAGAGGGCTGGCCTGAGACAGCAACTGCAATTTTCACTCGTGCTAATCGAGACCATACCGTATCCCCTCTATTACAAGGATGTCCACGGCGTGTTTCTCGGTTGTAACAAGGCATATGAGTCGTACATAGGAATTTCGAAGCAGAAACTAATCGGAAAGACCACCTCTGGATTTCAGCCGGCCCACTCGGAGGAACTCTTCAAGAACCAAGGAGTGCAAATCTACGAGACAAGCGTGATCTTTGCCGACGGCCTGAGCCACGACGTGATCTTTCACAAGGGGGTCTTTCCCGCCGCCGACGGTACTCCCGGGGGAATTGTGGGAACCATGCTCGACATCACCGAGCGCAAGCGCTCCGAGGAGGCGCACGAAAAGACCAGGCGCCAGATGCAGCTCATTCTCGATGCCGCAGGGGAGGGGATCTATGGAGTGGACCTTGATGGGAGGGTTACCTTTGTAAACCCCGCAGCCGTCAAGATGGCTGGGTGGAGCCAGGAGGAGCTTATCGGTGCGCATCAGCACTCGGTCCTGCATCACACAAAGCCGGACGGCACCCCCTATCCCGTACAGGAATGTCCCATCTACGCCGCATTCAAAGACGGCAAGCAGCACCAAGTTGCCGACGAAGTATTCTGGAAGAAGGACGGTTCCAGCTTTCCGGTGGAGTACGTAAGTAACCCCATTATTGAAGACGGGGTGCTGGTCGGTGCCGTGGTGGTCTTCAAGGACACCGCCGAGCGCAGGCAGGCTGAGGAACAGCTGCTAAAACTCTCCCAGGCGATCATGCAAAGCCCGGTAGCAGTTGTCATCACCGATACGGCTGGAAATATCGAGTTCGTGAACCCCACCTTCACCCAGGTGACCGGATATGAGTCTCACGAGGTGATCGGGCAAAACCCGCGCTTGCTCCAGTCCGGTGAGACCAGTCCCAAGGTGTATGTCAACATCTGGAACACTATCGTTTCCGGCCAGGTGTGGACTGGGGAGCTGCATAACCGCAACAAGAACGGTGATTTATTCTGGGAGCGCGCCACCATCTTCCCCATCAGAAACAGGGCTGGAATCATTACCTACTTCATGTCCTTCAAGGAGAACATTTCGGAGCAAAAAATGCTCGAAGCGCAGTTACGCCATGCACAGAAGATGGATGCGGTTGGTCAGTTGGCAGGAGGGGTAGCCCACGATTTCAACAATATTCTCACCGTAATCATCGGCTTTGGTGAACTTCTGCAAAATTCGCTGCCCGAAGTCGACCCCAAACGCACACAGATGGATCAAATTCTCAGCGCAGCCAACCGTGCCACGCAGCTCACCCGCGGCCTTCTTTCCTTCAGCCGCAAACAAGTTATGCTCTTTGTTCCCACCGATCTCAATATCCTGGTGCGAAAGCACACCGAGTTTTTGACCCGGATCATCAATGAGGATGTGACCCTTGAGAATAACCTCGGAACTGAACCGCTTTTGGTGCTCGCCGATGCAGGGCAGATTGAGCAGGTGCTCATGAATCTTGCCGCCAATGCCAGGGACGCCATGCCCGGAGGCGGCACACTGCGCATCAAAACACAGACCGTAGATTTGGATAAGGAATTCTACCGGGAGCACGGTTTCAGAGCGGCCGGCTCCTATGCGCTTCTTACCGTAAGTGATATGGGGACGGGGATCGACCAGGACACCCAGAAGAAGCTCTTTGAGCCGTTTTTCACTACAAAGGAGCTGGGGCGCGGTACCGGGCTCGGCCTGTCTATTGTGTACGGCATCGTCAAGCAGCACGGCGGCTATATCTGCGTAAGCAGCGAATTGGGGCAAGGTACAACCTTCAGCATCTACCTGCCGCTCTTCGAGGCAGAGGATGTGCAGCCGCAGAGCTCATCCCTGCCTTTGCCACAAGGGGGAAACGAAACCATCCTGCTGGCGGAGGATGATCCGGCAGTGCGCGATCTAGTTCAATCGGTTTTGTCCGGGTTCGGCTACCAGGTAATGCTGGCGCATGACGGCCAGGACGCAGTTGAGATCTTCAGTCAGCATGTCGGTACCATTGACCTGGCCCTCTTTGACCTTATCATGCCTAGGAAGAGTGGCAAGCAGGCGTGCGACGAACTGCGCAAGATGAATCCGGCACTGAAAGTCCTGCTGCTCAGCGGCTACACCGCCGAAATTATCGAAAGCCTGGGGGGACTTGTTGAAGGGGTGGAATTGATTATGAAGCCGGTACCGCCCATGGAATTGGCCAGGAAGGTTAGGGAGATGCTTGATCGGTAGTGAGATCGAGGATGCATCTGACGGTGGGATAGCAAACAAGGGCAGATGAGGCCGAAACCTGAAGGGCGGGAATAAAGGGGTTTAGGGCGCAATGGAACGAAAAACCCGGTTAAGCAACTGGACCGCACGGGATGAGCGACGCACTGATATCCGGATCACCAGCTGACTTTCAACAAGTAGGGCAATTTATCAAGTGGTGAGCTTCCCTATGGATCATGCCCCGGTTCACTGTGTTGCGCGAATGAACGTTTGTGCAACAATGGCTGGGCTACCGCCCAGCAGGGCATTTTGCGGTGCAGAAACATATCGCAAAACAGCATTCATTCGCAACAGGTTTGTGCAACGATATTTGTCGGTTAACGCACTGACTACGCCCATGGACCGAGTCTCCTGGAACGTAACAAGAGGCCTTAACCGGGTTTTGTGTTCCGCTGCTCCCTAGACCCCAAATTGTAACTGCCGCTAAGCACAGCATCCTCAATATCACATTAAACTCCGCCTATGAAGCCCCATTTGTCGAGTAGACCTATTCCTTTCGCCGTATAGATATACGTGTACGTTTGCGTTTCCGCCTGGTTTCCCCGACGATGTCGCGCTCACTTGTATCTACTTTGGCAATTGTCGCAGGACCCTCACAGAACCGTGCTGGCGCTATTCACGCACACGGCTCTTCACATGGCAATTCACCGAGTTTCGAACATGCTGACCTTAATCCGCGGCACAGGAAGAGGAAACAGCTTTAGCATCCTATTGAACTCTTCCCAGTTGAGGCATCCCCTTTTACCTCGACGATTCAGCCATTTGAACAGGAGATTCTTGGCTTCATGTGCAAACCTCCTTATCCCCTCCGTATTATCCGTAACACCATAATACGCATAATGACCCCTCAACTTGGCTATGGCAGTTTCCCAGAGTTCTTTTGTCTTCTTCGTCCTGGCCTTCTTCAGCCATTCCTTGAAGGCAGCTACCTTCGCTGTAAACCTCTTACTAGCGGTCTTCCGCTTCACCCGGAAACCTGTGCCATCCATCTTCGTGCCGCAGTAGTGGGTAAAACCTAAGAAGTCAAATGTTTCCGGCTTCTCTCCCCTTGCTGCGGCCCTTCTGGCGGCAAAACGTCCAAACTTAATCACCTTGGTTTTAGTTGGCTCCACTTCCAGATTGAACTTACCCAGCCGTTCACCCAATTCCACGCAAAACCGCTCGGCGTCTTCTCCTCTCTGGAAACAGACCACCCAATCATCGGCAAAACGTATCAGTCGAGCAAAGCCTGTGCATCTCTTGCGGAATACCTTCTCAAACCAAATATCGAGGGCGTAGTGAAGATAAACATTCGAAAGCATTGGTGAAATAGATCCCCCTTGGGGGGATCCCTCATCACTTGCCAACAATTCTCCATCCTCCATTACCCCCGCCTTGAGGAATCGCTTAACCATGCGCAAGACTAGCTTGTCTCCGATCCGGTGGCCGAGAAACTTCAGAATCCAGCCCTGGTCCATATTATCGTAGAAGCCTTTGATGTCCGCCTCTGCAATGACGTTGACCGTCCCTTTCTCAACCGTTACGCTCAGAGTCCGCAGCGCCTGATGGCAGCTCCGGTTTGGGCGGAACCCATAGGAGTCCCCTATGAAGTCCTGCTCGTACACTGCTTCCAGTATTCGAACAAGTCCGCTTTGAACCAGCTTGTCTTCCAGGCAAGTTACTCCCAAGGGCCTCAGCTTGTCGCTCCCCGGCTTTGGTATATACACTCGCCGGACAGGCTGCGGAATGTATGCCATCCTGTGTAGTCTCTCCAGCAGATTCGCCAGATTGGTATCCAGGTTTTCGGCATACTCTTCCTTGGTCACATCGTCGATGCCCGCAGCGGCATTTTTCCTAAGCCTCTGAAAGCATCCCCGCAGCAGCTCATCATTCATCAGGTAAAACAGGTTGGTGAACTTGAGCGACGGCTCCTGACGGGCCTTCTCCGCTATACGTTGTAATTTCGTGGCCACCGGTTCTCCGCCTCTGTGAACGGCCGATGTTTCTTCACAACGTGCTACCACATGTAACCTCCTTTCCTCCAGCGGCATTACCCGCCTTCACAGGTACTACGAGGTTATCCGACTCCCTACACCCGATTTGCCATCCTTCCTCTTCGGTTGTTAGGCATACTCTCAATTTCGAAAGAAGCGTAGGGTCTCCCGGGTTCCCGTATAATCGTAATGTAAGACATGCCATGGTCTCAGACCCCGGGGCGCAAACATCTCCTTGCCATTAACGGAGGTGTTCATAGTGATTTCCACGCATTCAAGAGTGTCATCCTACCCATTTAGTTATTTCGAGGCTCTATCCCTTTACCCTTTCGGATTACGGCCTATCTTCTCGCTATCCTACGCATAAAGCGGGATGTTACCATCCAACCTCCAAGGACTTGCTACCCGGTGGCTGGCCAGCCTTCCAGGGCGGGGGTCTCACCCGCTAGATTCTACGACCTTGCCCGGCCGCAACTGAATGTTAACTTATAAGAGAATTTGACTGGTAACTTGAGATTTATCGGGATCGCGACGGGTGGCGGGTGACTGTTTCTGCCCTTTGAAGCCGTTGCTGGGCGAATTTGGAGCGCATTTATCCCGGAACCTGCCTTCTTACTCCTTTATTGTGCTGCGTCAATCGCGTTGTAGTCGAGCCAGTACCAGTAGGTTATATGAGACTACAGAACTCCAGACGTATTGCTGAAAGCCCTCCCAACCGCTCTAATTGCAGCGCCGAAGGCCAAAGGCTCGCTTCAGCGCGGAGATGTTGGCTTCGATAAACCCCGCCTCGCCCCTCGGGCTGGATCGCGTCTACGTGTCCCTGATATTCTCCAAATCCCGTCAAAAGGCCCTCTCTGTGTACGCCTCCTGGCCTAACGTCGAGTTCGGCGGAACTGGCTTCAGTCTGACCAAAACGCTACCTATTGAGGTCGAGGCCATGTGTCCGGATTACGATTTGTATCAGGTTAATGATGTTTATCAGCGGATATTGAGCCGGATCGGGAAAAAGGAAAACTCCCTGCTGAAAGCTGCCGCTATTGTTGACGCGGGCATAGGCCGCCTGAACACTGGCTGCGTTAATCTCCCAAAATCGGCAATTAGAGGAAGTTATGCAGCTGTCCAGGTGCAAGGTCAAAGATAGCAAAAGCAGCTGGCACAACATGAGGGTGGGAGGTACGGCATGAACAACAACGGGCTTGGGGAGTGGATCGAAACTTTGAAGACCGGCACGACAAAGGAAGCGGCAAAATGCTCTTTCTGTTCCCGGCTGAACTACCTGGCCAGCGGTTCCGTGCTGGGCTTAGATGCCACGAGAGGACTCTGTGCTCATGATGGCGAAGAGTTGACTATCGGGGAGATACAGGGCGGCTCGGTGGTCGCTGACTGCGATTGTGGGCGGTTGGAAGCGATTGGTAAGATGATCTGGGATGAAAGGGAAATTGTCCTGAGATACTTAACCCTGAGAGCTGAAAATCAGCTTATAGACGCTCAGAAGGTGCTCGGGTTGGCGGCGCATATACAGTTAAGGGAGTCAGGGCTATGAGCACTTATTACCATTTTACGTCAAGATATTACCTGCCGTATATTCTGGAGGATGGGCTTAGAGGCGGGGGTGCTGGTTGTTCCAAATGAAATGTGAAAATACATTTAAATCCATATTAAAATCCCCTTGAAAAGATCGTTGAGGGTCGTCAGCTATCCACAATTGCTGTGGACAAGTCGCATTTCAAGAGGTTATTTCGGATTGGCAGGTAGCGTGATCTGGCGGGATTAGCGTTTTGCACACGGATTAAGCAGGTAGGGTTTGGTGGTAAGGGATACCGGCGGCGAGATCACAACCGCCGGCTTCGTATTGGCTTCACGGCTTGCTGAGAAACCACTGCAGCGCTGGGTTGGTCCCAGTCTCCGGCGGCGCCTCCCCTGCCCCCGCCCTGGTAGCGATCTTTTTGCCGCTGGTGGAATAACCTTTGACCTGGCCGCTGGCAACCATGCCTTTCCAGCTTGGCAACCCGGCGATCCGGCTGCCGTCGATCGAGAATCCTGGATGGCTGAGACCGTTTTTAGTGCGCGTAACTGCGACATAGAGCAGGTTAACCTCCTCCGCCAGCTGGTCCAGGTCTATGGGTTTGGGAACCCCTCCCGGCCCGGTCCTGCGGTTTTTTCCGCTGGTGATATTTCCGATTTTCTCGCCGTTGGTAAAATCGTCGCACAACTCTACCTGGTCGTATTCTTGGCCTTTGGCTTTGTGCGTTGTGCTGAAAATAAGGTCGGCCTCCGCCCGCGGCACCTGGCAATCCTTGAGCCCGCGCATAGAGTCGAACAAGCCCGATCCGTATTTCTGCACGATATCGCCCATCATTGCAGTCTCGCTGTCCCCGGTGTTCCTGGCATATTGCTGGAGCGCGGCGAAGTCCGGGAAGCTCCTCACGAACTCGGACTGCACTTTGTCCCGCCGGCGGTCCCGGAGATAGAGTAGGTCATAGAGACTGCCCCCCTCTGTGCTCATATACGAATACCCCGACAAGCCCCCTTCAAAGCAAACTTTCTGATTCCGATCCTTTCGGACTTCCAGCAACGCCCGGTCCAGGAGCGCCAGGTTGCCTCTGGCGAGGATGCAACGGGTAGCAAGGCCTGTGGACGTTCCGAGACCGGTGATCTGCTGGACGGGCTTCTTGCTGCCAAGGTAGGTCTGCTTCAGGGCCAAAACCTCCATTGCTTTATCTGCGATGGTCTGACTGAAGCGGAAACTTTTCGTCAACCCATACTGCGGGAAATTGACGAGATCGAGGGAATTGACTGCGTGGCGGAACGAATATATCGCCTGGTCGGAGTCCCCGACGATGGTTTTGATTGCTTTGACTTGGGCGAGGAAAATGCCGAGCATGCTGCCGGAGGAGTCCTGCCCCTCGTCGAAGAGGATCTGATCGAATTTCAGCACCGGGTTGCTGAGCTGGTAAAACTTGAGGTAGCCGTCGTGTGTAATTTTCAGCTCATTTTTCCACATTTTACCCAGCAACATTTTTGTAACGTCATGAATCTGCAGGCCGTAAGCGTTGAAGAACTCCCTCCCGGCGTCCTCCTTCAAGATACCCGCATAGTCCAGCTCGGTCAATTTGGTATCCCTGCAAAACTTTCCATATCGTCACATAACCGTTCTACAATATCCACAATTTAACATTTCACACCTAACTAAACCCTCTCCCAAAACCTCCCGACAACCTAACCCCTTCCCCAAATCAAGTGGCAAGCCTCCAGCAAACGACTAGCCCTGGCCCAAAGATAATCGTTACTGCCAAAGCCCCCTCCTTCTTCTCAACGGCACAACCGCCCAAATCCCCTCGCCGCCCTCTGCTTCCCGAAGGCCACAAGCTCAAGTCCCGCCGCCCTCCCCCCTGCCCTCATCACTAAAATGGCTCCAGCTCGCCAAAGCCGCCGCCAGCGTCAGTGCTTCGCCCTTCAGCTGAACACCTCTCCCAAAACCTTCCCAAAGGCCCCCTTCTCGCAAAACCTCCCCAAAACCTCAACCTGGTCCCCTCTGCCTGCCTCCCCTCACCACAAACCTTCTTCTCGAATGGCCTCCAGCTCCCCGCCCCGCCCGGCCCCTATCTATTTCTTCCACAACTTCCCTGCCCGTGCCTCAACGGCCTCACCAGCACCAGGGGTCGCCCGCCGCCACTTCTTTAGAATGGCAACACCTCCCAAAGTCTCCTCCCAAAATCCCCTTTCTCCCGAAAACCTCCAAGAGTCCCTTCTCGCCTCCTCGGCACCAGCTCAACTACTCGCACCCCTTCCGCCCGGCTGCGGCCCGGCTCCATAGCGGGGATGACGATCTCGTGCTGTTCCTAGTACACCTGCTAGGGGATCACAAGCCGGCGCCGAAGGAAAAAGCTGCGGCCGTTGAGCTGGACCTGGAGCAGATCAAAAGCGAACTCGGCCTGATTAGCAAGAATTGGGCAATGAGCTTTGACCCTGACGGGCATTACGTCGACATCACGGCACAACCCCAAAACCCGACAGGCATAAGCTATGACGGTCCCGAAGCGGTGCCTCGTTACGATGAGGTCAATGTCGCTGTCGTTTATCTCGAAGAGCCCAAAACTGAACTCGCGCTCGACGCGAAATTCATTTGCCAGGCCCCAGCCCGGATCGCCCGGCTGATAGAAATGCTCGAAGCGAAAAAACGGTAGCTCTATTCTGCCCTGCCGGTTCCCGCCGGTGGGGTGTTCGCTCCTCTCCAGTATTCCCTCCAGGCGCTCTCCCTCTTATTTCGTTTTGTCCTCTCAAAACCCTCAACGTCCAAATTTGCGTTCTACAGGTACTTTAGCCTACGGGGCCGCTACTATCCCCTTGCCGTGTAGGAGATCGAGGCTTGCGGGTGGCAAGGTGCTCGCTAGTGGCAAGACTGGTGGGGGTGCTGATGCCTGATTTGGGGTCCTGTTCTTAATTTGGGAATTCATAAAGACTTTTTTATAAATTATATTATAATTAGGAGCCTGTCGTTTTTCATTTATTTGCAGTTTTCCGCCGAGTTGCGGCATAGGAGAGAGATTATGGCTGACGCTGTGGACCAAAAACGTATTGATATTGCCGAAGGAGCGTTGAAGGAGGCTCGACGCCGATTTAAAAGTGTTTTCGACTCACTGGCCTTGACGGCGCTGATCTTGGATAAAAATTGCCGGGTCATTTTCGCGAACGATTTTCTGATCCGGACTATTGGATGGGAGAGAGATGAGATTTTAGGGGAGAACTGGATAGACCTGGTAATTCCTGAGGACCAAAAAGGCGCGGCATGGGAATCATTTAAAAATTTCCTGATTGGCCACGAAATTCATCAACCACATGAGCGCGAGGTGCTGACCAAATCTAGGGAACGGCGCTATATTCGCTGGTCCGTGACATATTTGATTGACCAGGACGGCGTAATCGAGGGAACGGCAAGCATTGGGGAGGACATCACCGAGTTGCTGCGGGCGCGAGTGGAAATTCAGCGCAACCAGAAGTTTGAATCGCTAGGGCTCCTCGCCGGCGGCATTGCTCACGACTTTAACAACCTGCTGACTGTCCTGGTGGGGAATATATCGCTGTCCAGGTTAAGGCTGAATGGAGACGCCGGTTATGCGGATGTCTGCAAATATCTCGCTGATGCGGAGGGGGCGGTTGTTAGGGCTACGGCTTTGACGCGGCAGCTGCTAACTTTCGCGCAAGAGAGCGGGCGGGCTAAAAAAAATGTAATTGACCTGGGGAGCCTGCTGCGCGAGTCGGCTGGATTTTCCACTCACGGCACGAGCGTCGAATGCGAATTCGATATGCCCGGGGATCTGTGGCTCGTAGAGGTCGACGATGGCCAAATTAGCCAGGTGTTCCAAAATTTGATCATCAACGCTGTGCAGGCTATGCCTAATGGCGGCAAAATACGGATTAGCGGTGAGAATGTCACATCGAAAGAGGACCGGCGGTTTGTGCGAATTGTCATTGCTGACAATGGGGTTGGAATGAGTGCGGAGACGCTGGCTAAGGTTTTCGATCCCTACTTCACAACGAAGGCTACCGGCAACGGGTTGGGTCTGGCCACGTCGTATGCTGTTGCGAAGGCGCATGGCGGCAAAATTACAGCTTCATCAACCCTCGGCTCGGGCTGCGCGTTTATCGTCAGTCTGCCAGCTGCAGATTCTGCCAGCGTTGTTGAGCCTGAGGCTACCTCGGAAACAGTGTGGGGGCGGGGGCGGATCCTGCTGCTGGACGATGACGAGACCGTGAGTGCGGTTGCTAAGACGATGCTCAACGAGTTGGGCTACGAGGTTGAATGCGTCAAAAGCGGCGTAGACGTGGTCCCGTATTATACCGGGATGGCGGGGAAGGGGACGCCGTTTGCGGCGGTGATCCTGGATCTGACCGTCCCTGGTGGCCTGGGGGCGGAAGAAATTGTGAAATTGCTGCTGGAGGAGGATCCGGGGGCTGTGGCGATCGTATCAAGCGGATATGCGACTAATCCAATCATGGTCGATTATCAGGAAGTTGGGTTTAAGGGGGCGCTGGTCAAGCCGTACCAGCTGCAGGAGCTGAGCAAAATTCTCGGTGATTTGTTAGATGGCGGCCGAGCGCCGGGGTCTGCAAAGGGCCAAATTGCTGGGATAGCTGCCGATTTTGATGAACTGCCAGAGGATTTTAAAGAATATATTAAGTGAAAAGGGGTGTTTGGGACCGGAAGCATTGCTGATGGAAGGGTTTGATTGAATATAATTTGTATTCCAGGGTAAAAATTGTTGCTGGCTCGCACAAGGATACTTGACTAAGCAGCAATAATACTACTACTGGAGGCCGCCATGCAAACTACCCAATTCCCCTTGAACGAATCCATAATGAATCCCCAAAATAGAAACGATCTGCCGGAGCACCAGGTCAGCGAGTCTGAGGAATTGCGGGCCGAGACGCTGACTGCAGAGGCAGTGGCTGATTGCCCCGAGCTGAGAGCGGGTGAGGTGTCATGGGCGGCGCCTGCGGGCCTGGTGGCTGCCGTGGTGGCATTACTGGCCCTGGTCCCTGGTGCGTGGGCAACTGCGCTGCCGGTCGGAGGCGCAGGCTTTGGCGGAATGTTTTTTGATTTTGCGATCAATCAAATCCTTCATGGCCCGATCGGTTTCACGATGGGCGTGGGTTTTATAATCTCAGCCGTGATATTTACTGGGATGTCTGGGATGAAGTCGCCAATTGGCCTCGGCATGCTGCTCGCGGGGATCGGATTTCTGAAAGCCCCGGATTTGGTTGCCACAATTTCTGGCTCTATTTTCTAACCAGATACGACAAATAAAATAAAAAATGAAGGGCTCCAGCGGTTTTGGGGCTCTTTTTTTGTCCAAAATCATCTCTTCTCAAAATAATTGAATCTTTTTTCAACCTTTCTTCATTTCTCCGATTTACCACTTTTCCTGTCGAATCCCCGCGTTTTATACCAGATTATTGCATTTGTGGCCCTATTAATCCCTTTTTGGCCGCATTTAAGGGAATAGTGCGGTTTCCATGTTTTGTAAGAGGCGGTTTTTAGTGCGTTTTTAGGGGGTGGCTCATAAAAAAGCGATGGGGGTGCCGTTGCTGGCTCGTACAAATAGAATAGAGAGCTGAGGAGCTCCGGCAAAATAAAACTACTACTTAGGAGCACACAATGAAAACGACAACGACTGCAACGACAACGACGATGGTGATGATTGACAAGAAGCTGAAAAAAGAAACATTTCACGAATACGCCGGTGGCAAGCTGCCTGTTAAACGGGGCAAAATCTTCGCGAGGGTTATCGGTTGTGGGGCACCAGAACATTGCTGCTGGATCTCCGATAATAAACCACTGCCAAAAGACGGCCACGTACAGATTGATTACAAGGGGACGGGCAAATATATCCATGTCGTTGTTAAACAGTTACTCGATCCAGAAGGCGTAATCGACTATCTAAGTGCGTATCCAGATGATTTGGCAATACTCGAGGTTGAATCGGGATCGATGCCTGACGGGCACGTTGGAGACCACCGGTGCAAGGATAAGCGCTGCTGCAACCCAAAACACGTGAAATGGATGACCGCTAAAGATCACAATGATCAACACCGCGACGAACTTACTGCTGCTGCCAAGAAGGCCCTTACTCGGGACCTGACAGGATTTGAACTAAAATTCAAAACACTGGCGATTGAAAGACTCGCGATCGGGCTGAAAATCCCGTCCATAAAAGAGATGGAGAGCTGGAATATGACCCTGTCGGACCAGCGCCGCCGTCCGCAATGGAAAAGGGAGATCGGGATTAAGGTGCCCTATGCTGGTGAGCGTAAGAAAAACCCTGACAAAAAGAAAACGAAATACGTTGACCTGAAAGTTGCGAAAGTGGCGGCTGCAAGGCGGGAAGCTAAGGCTGCCCTGGTGGGAGGTGCAGTATGCTAGGGCTTCTTTCCAAGATCTCAATATTCCTCCTGGTCACGTGGCACTTCTTCCCGGGCCTTCTGATGGGACTGCTCCCGGTCCAGTATCAAATGACCGCTGCTGGAATCCTCACTTCTACAAGCGCCAGTGTTGTGGGGATTTGGACAAGCGGCATTGCTATGATCCAGTCTGCCAATTCTGGCGTCAACTTGAGCTTCCTGACGTCATTCCTCCACTAACCCAATACTAAACAGATCCGAAAACGATAAAAAGGCCAGAGAGTCAATCTTCCCGGCCTTTCCTTTGTCTGCAAGCTGTCTTTATGATTGGCTTTTCAGCGTAAAATCTTAAAATAAAAAATACGTTGAAAATGGGTTATGCGGTTTCTATGCTGCGGTCTATGCGGCGGCTCTCCAACGGCGGCTCTCTGGGAACTGGAGAATATTTGTCGCACGTTGTATGTCCTCGAATTCATTTATGATGTTGAATTGCGACAATGCGTCCAAAAAGCCCTGAACCGCGGTGAAGCCTATCATCGGTTTCGGCGAGCAGTGGCTTTTGTCAATGGTGGGAAATTTCGTGTAAAAACCGAAGACGAACAACA
>Ga0209125_1002628_pt1 | contig 13514 bp, 15 predicted proteins | sample BarGraIncub1131A_FD_184503 | JGI IMG/M metagenome (GOLD analysis project Ga0209125, IMG submission 184503) | Arctic peat soil microbial communities from Barrow, Alaska - Barrow Graham LP Incubations 11-31A (SPAdes) (version 2) | ecosystem: Environmental > Terrestrial > Soil > Wetlands > Peat... | reverse complement strand
GCAGCGAGGACGGCACGTTGCTGCGGACGGAAGACCGCCGAGTCGTCGAAACCGAATTTTTGCGGCAACTGGTCGGGGCGACCTGGACCACCTTCGTCATCGGCACGCTTGGCTCCCTGCTCGGCGCGTTGCTGGCCCTGCCGCTTGGCGTGGCGACCGCGCGCAATCTGGACGCGCCGCATTTCCTCAGTCTACCGGCGAAGGTCGTGCTTGATGCCAGCCGTGCCATTCACACTCTCGTGTTCGGGCTCGTGCTGGTGGGTATCGTCGGTCTCGGGCCGACCGCTGGCATCCTGGCCATCGCCTTTCACTCACTCGGCACCTACGGCAAGCTTTACGCGGAGGCCATCGAAGCGCTGGACATGAATGCCGTCGAGGCCGTGCGCGCGGTGGGCGCCGGGCCGGTGCAGGTGTTCTTCAACGGCGTATGGCCGGCGGTGTTACCCCAACTCGTTTCTGCCCATTTGTATATCTGGGAATTCAATATCCGCGATTCCACCGTGCTGGGCCTGATCGGTGCCGGCGGCCTGGGCATGTTGATTACCGAAGCGACCTCGCTGTTTCAGTGGGGACGCCTTGCCACGCTGCTGATCGTCGTCATCGCTATGGTGTCGGCCTTCGGCGCGCTCAGCGCACGGATACGGCAGGCATTGCTATGACCGCAAAAGTCGGCGTGAGCGAAGGGAATCCCCTTTTTAGGACGGGCGGGACGGCGCAGGGGGCGACACCTGCCACGGCGATCCATCTCGACGGCGTCATCTGCACGCTGGGCGACAAGGTGGCGCTCGACATCGGCCGGCTGAACATTGCCGTTGGCGAGCGGGTGGCCATCGTCGGTCACAACGGCGCGGGCAAGTCGACGCTAATGCGATTGTTGTCGGGCTTTGTGGGAGCGGAAAGAGGTGTGGTGTCGGTACTTGGTCAACGCTTGCCGAGCCAGGCCTCGTCACGGTCGCTCAAGGCTCTCCGCAGTGAGGTTGGCCAGGTTTTGCAGGGCCTGCACCTGGTCCAGCGCTTGTCGGCATTGGACAATGTACTGATCGGCGCGCTCGGCCGGCTGTCCGGTTGGCGTACCTGGCTGCGCTGGCATCGGCCGGAAGATGTCGCGGAGGCAGAGGCGGCGTTGATTGAAGTCGGGTTGCTGGCCAAGGCCGACGTACGCGTCGACCAGCTTTCGGGCGGTGAGCGCCAGAAGGTCGCAATCGCCCGCCTGTTGATGCAACGTGCCCGGTTGATCCTGGCCGACGAACCGACCGCTGCACTCGATCCGCGAGCCGCTGCAGAAGTCTGCACGCTGTTGGCCCGCGCCGCTCTTGGTCCCCGTGGCGTGACGCTGATCAGCGTCGTCCATAACCCGTCGTTGCTGCGCTTGCTGGCTGACCGTGTCGTCGGTCTGCGGCAGGGGCACATCGCCTTCGATCTTCCCGTGGATGAGGTCAATGACGCGTGCCTGCTGAGCCTGTACCGCGCCGAGTCGCGAAATGTCGTGGCGATCGCGGCGGACGCGCCTGATCTGATCGCCGAGCCCGCATGACAAGCACCGAGATGGCTATTCCCGGTCGAACCTGTCCCGTTGCTTACCGCTACGGTTCTTTAGCCCTGGCGCAATGTCCGGCGCGGCACGTCGAAACGCTCTACGTCATCTGCGGTCTTTACGGCAACCTGCCGGCGCTGGCGGCCATTGAAGCCATGGCCGCCAAGGTACCCGGACCTGTCACCTTGTGCTTTAACGGTGTCTTCAACTGGTTCAATGTCGATGACGAAGGCTTTGTCGCCACCAATCTCGCGGTGTTGGCCTACGACGCCATCCAGGGCAATACCGAAGCGGAATTGCTGACGCCAGAAGACGATGCCGGCTGTGGTTGCTCCTATCGGGCAAACGTCGATGCGGGGACGGTGGCGCGCTCGAACGTCATTCACGTCCATCTCAAGACGACGGCGCGGCGTTACCCGAAGATTCTCGATCGTTTGCGTGCCTTGCCATTGTTAAGGCACTATCGGGTGGGTGACTGTGTCGTTGGCGTCGTCCATGGCAACGCAGAATCGTTGGCCGGTTGGCGCTTCGCGGTCGATGCGCTGGATGATCCGGGCAACCGACCCTGGCTGGCGGCGGCATTTGCGCGGGCGGCCGTCGACGTCTTAGCCAGCACACATACCTGCCTGCCGGCATTGCGTTCCATTGAGTCCCGTGGCCTGCGCCAAGCCGTCATCAACAACGGTGCCGCCGGCATGCCGAACTTCGCGGGTGAGCGTAGTGGATTGATCACGCGCATCGGTCTTTCCCCTGGGCCGCATGCCGCAAATTACGGCGAGCAAATGGGCCGGATTCATCTCGACGCTTTGCCGGTCATGTACGATCATCCCGCCGGGGAGAAGCGGTTCGTCGCCAAATGGCCAGCGGGCTCGCCGGCGCACCTCTCCTACTACCATCAGATCGACCACGGCCCCTCGTTCGATATCGGCGGGCAAGACCACCTGCGGGAGTACGAGCATGACTCAAGCTGTTCTGAACGGAATCGAAGCCTGCGTGTTTGACGCCTATGGCACCCTCTTCGACGTGTCGAGCGTCGCGCGCGGCGCACAGGATGCGCTGGGGGATCGCTGGCAAGCACTTTCCGACCTGTGGCGCACCAAGCAGCTGCAATACACCTGGCTACGCGGACTCGCCGGCCACCATGCCGAATTCTGGCAGGTAACGGGCGATGCGCTCGACTACGCGATGACGACATTGAACATCGAGGACAGGACGCTGCGCGATCGGCTGATGAATCTGTATCTCTCCATTTCGGCCTATCCCGAAGTGCCCGCGATGCTGGCGGCACTCAAGGCGAAGGGCATGAAGCTCGCGATCCTCTCCAACGGATCGCCGTCGATGCTTGCGGCTGCCGTCGAAAACTCCGGCATCGCCCATTATTTCGATACCGTGCTTTCGGTCGAGGAAGTCGGTGTCTACAAGCCGCATCCGAATGTTTACGGAATGGTGCCGCGTAGTCTGGGCGTCGCGAAGGAAAATGTTTGCTTTCTTTCTTCCAACGGCTGGGATGCCTTCTCGGCGAAAGCCTTCGGTTTCCAGGTGCTCTGGTGCAATCGCTTCGCTCAGGCGTCAGAGCGCATTCCGGCGGTGCCGGATGGGGAAATCAAAGACCTCTCGGCACTTCCTGACTGGGTAAGCTGAGTCCATGTCTTGACGAGATCTTTCGATTTCCTTCGTACGGATTGTGGGCTGCTTGGCGAATGAATTGCCGGATTGGCTGGATTTGCTCCCCGCTTAGCCGCCTTTGGCTTCCAGCGTGAACTGGACGCTGTTGCCATCGATCAATTCGAACGTCGGACGATAGAGACCCGGCTTGTCGCCAGCGCCGAATTCCACCGGCAACAGGCCCGGATTCGGCTTGCCGCCGCCCGCGTCGAGCGGGAATGCTACGCTGCGCAGCATTTCGCCGGACAGCACGGGTTTGCCATCCGTACCGCGCGGGCTGGTCGCGGACTGTCCCTTCGCGCCTTCCGGAGCGGCACCGATAATGCCGCCGACGACCTTGTCCGAGGCTGGATCGAGTACCTTGTCGCCGTTCGTGTCTTGCACCAGCAAACCCCCGGTGTATTTCGGAAACCGCTTGAGATCGCGCGGCGCGATGCCGACCTGGTTTAGCGCGTTACCGGATTCGCCCCACAGTAGTAGACCGAGAGGATGTGCCATGAGCTGGCCCGGTGCGGCATTCTGGTAATCAGAATTCGTGCCCGGTGGCAGGTGGAAGTTGGTCGGCGCCGCCTCTCGTACCTTGATGCTGCCCGACCAAGCGGCCAGGACCTTGCCGTCGGCGCCGAGATGTTCCGCTGCTACCGAATAGTCGCCAGGCAGAGGATTGAGGAAGGTGCGCCCTCGCAGATGGATGACCTTGATGCCCGGTGCGTTGGCTCCCGCTGCGGCCACCTCCGAGGTGGCCGTGACCGTCATCGCGTGAGCCTTGTCGTCATAGCCGATGCGATATTGTCCGGCCAGTTTCACGGCGGCCTGCGGCCAGCCCTTGGTCAGCACCAGATTGGCCTCGGCATCCGGCTTCAGCGGCGTTTGCTCATTGCGCTTGAAGGCTTCCGGCAGGTGCAGTCGAATCGATTCGCCGGCCTTCAGCGCCAGCCCTGGGGTGGCCGGGTTGGCGTCCGCCACCAGCATGAAGACATAGTCGGTCGCTTGTCCGGAGACGTTGCCGTCAAAAGAGACCGGCGACGGCGCCACCCGCAGCGAGTGGGTGTTCGATGCGGGAAGCGTGGTGCAGGCACCAAGCGCGGCAACCAGCGCGGCAATGAGCATCGGGTTTCTGGACATAAGGGACTCCTGGAGGAATGGGGGTGTTCTTCGTTATTGCTCCCCCTTTAGTCGCATGAGCGCAGGATTTCTTACACTGACCGCCAGCGTTGGCTTTTTCCGCCGCCGCTTGCCGCCTCGGCCATTCCGACGGCGAAACGCCTGTTTTTCGGATGAAAGCACGCGAGCTCTTGTAAGGATTTCTCCCGCCGGCCCGACCAATGGGTATTGGCGCCGACTTCACTTGACGGCGCATCCCTCCAGGAGAGTTCCTTGTCCGTTCGTAAATTGGGTTTGTTGGTCGCCATTGCTGTCGCGATTGCGCTGTTCTTCGCGTTCGATCTCGGCCACTACCTGAGCCTTGAGTGGTTGAAGTCGCAGCAGCGAGCGATTGACGCCTGGCGCGAGGCCCGACCTTTCGCCGCAGCGGCGCTCTTCTTCGTGCTCTACGTGCTGGCGACGGCATTGTCGCTCCCCGGTGCGGTATGGATGACGCTGGCCGGCGGTGCCATTTTCGGACTTTGGTGGGGCACCCTGATCGTTTCCTTCGCCTCCTCGCTGGGGGCGACGCTGGCCTTTCTCGCGTCACGCTACCTTCTGCGCGCCTGGGTAGCGAGTCGGTTCGGACAAGGTCTAGCCGCTGTCGACGCCGGGATTCGGCGTGACGGTTCGTTCTATCTCTTTACGCTGCGTTTGGTGCCGGTGTTTCCCTTCTTTCTAATCAATCTGCTGCTCGGCCTGACAGCGATGAAGACACGTAGCTTTTACTGGGTGAGCCAGATCGGCATGCTGGCCGGCACGCTGGTCTATGTGAATGCCGGCACGCAGTTGGCGAAGATCGAGTCGCTCTCCGGCATCGTCTCGCCGGGGCTGTTGTTGTCGTTCGTCCTGCTGGGCGTGTTTCCCCTGACGGCCAAGAAAATCGTGGAGGTGGCGCGCGTGAATAAGATCTATGCAAAATGGACCAAGCCGAGTCGTTTTGATCGCAATCTCATCGTGATTGGCGGCGGTAGCGCCGGGCTGGTGACGGCCTACATCGCGGCCGCCGTGAAGGCCAAGGTGACGCTGATTGAAAAACACCAGCTCGGCGGCGATTGCCTCAATACCGGCTGTGTGCCGTCCAAGGCGCTGATCCGTTCGGCCAAGTATCTTTCGCACCAGCAGCGCGCCGAGGAATTCGGCATGCGCCGTCCCGCCAGCACCGATTTTTCGTTCGCGGAAGTAATGGAGCGCGTGCAGAAGGTCATCAAGACCGTTGAGCCGCATGATTCCGTCGCGCGCTACACCGGCCTGGGCGTCGATGTCGTCGAGGGTTCGGCAAGGATCGTCTCGCCATGGGCGGTGGCGATCACCCGCCATGGCGGAGCGACCGAAACGCTGACCACCCGCGGCATCGTCATCGCCACCGGCGCGCGTCCCATCGTGCCGCCGATTCCGGGCATCGAGGAGGTGGGCTATCTGACTTCCGATACGGTATGGGGCCTGCGCGAGTTACCGCGGCGGCTGGTCGTACTCGGCGGTGGTCCCATCGGGTCGGAACTGACGCAGAGTTTCGCGCGTTTTGGCGCCAAGGTAACGCAAGTCGAAATGGCGTCGCGCATCATGATCCGGGAAGATCCGGAGGTCTCGGAATTGGTGACCCAGCGCTTCCGCGCCGAAGGCGTCGACGTGCTGGTCAATCATCAGGCCAAGGCTTTCGTCGTGGAGAACGGCGAGAAAATCCTCGTCGCCGAACATGAAGGGCACGACGTGCGCATCCCCTTCGATGCCGTTCTGGTGGCCGTGGGGCGGGTCGCCAATCTCAAGGGCTACGGCCTGGAGGACATCGGCGTCACGACGGCACGCACCGTCGTCACCAATCCTTTCCTGCAAACCAACTACCCGAACATCTATGCCGCTGGCGACGTGGCGGGGCCCTTTCAGTTCACGCATACCGCCGCGCACCAGGCCTGGTACGCCGCCGTGAATGCCCTATTCGATCCGTTCAAGAAGTTCAAGGCCGACTACTCGGTGATTCCCTGGGCCACCTTCGTAGAGCCGGAAGTGGCGCGCGTCGGCTTGAACGAGCAGGATGCGAAGGAAAAAGGCATCGCCTACGAGGTCAGCCAGTACGATCTCGATGATCTCGACCGGGCGATTGCTGACAGCGAGGCGCATGGCTTCATCAAGGTGCTGACCGTGCCCGGCAAGGACCGTATCCTCGGCGTGACGATCGTTGGGGAGCATGCCGGCGACCTGATCGCCGAATACGTGCTAGCCATAAAGCATGGCATCGGTCTCAACAAGATTCTCGGCACCATCCATATCTACCCGACCCTGGCCGAGGCCAATAAGCATGTGGCGGGGGTCTGGAAGAAGGCCCATGCACCAGCGAAACTGTTGGCCTGGGTCGAGCGGTTCCATGCCTGGAGACGCGGATGAAGCGCCTATTGCTGTTGCTGATGACTTCCTCGTTTGCCAACGCGGAACAGGTGCGGGTCGGCCGTTTCTCTGCCAGCGGTGAGATTCCTGCGCCCTGGAAAGTCGAGCAGTTGAACACGGGCGTCCCGCCGACCAACTATCGTTTGCGGGAGTGGGACAACCGCCATCCGATCGGTACCTGGCAGCCGAATGCCTACGCCGACCGTGCCCGCATGCTGGTATTGCGCAGCGGTGCCGCCAATGCGGGGCGCTGGCTCACCGAACGCCGTGACGTTAGTGCCGACTTCCAGAACGCGTTTGGCCATGCTCCGGCAAAAATAACGGGACTGGCGCTGGCATCTGATACGGACAATACCGGCGAGTCGGCGCATGCGGGTTTTGCCGATTTCCATTTCGTGTCCAAGGATGAATCCTGTTGAAAACCACGCCCGAGATTTCCATCATCGTCCCGGTGCTCGATGAAGCCGCTGGGATTGTTGCCACCCTGGAGGCTCTGGCGCCACTGCGGGCACGCGGCGTCGAAGTGATCGTCATCGATGGCGGCAGTGCCGATGCGACGCCTGAACTGGCTGAACCGCTGGCCGATCGGGTCATCAGGTCGCAACGTGGTCGGGCACGCCAGATGAACGCCGGGGCGGCGGCGGCACACGGACGAACATTGTTGTTCTTGCACGCCGATACGCGCTTGCCCGTGCGGGCCGACGAACTCGTTGCCCTGGCTGTCGGCGATGTTTTGGCTGGGCCCCGGTGGGGGCGATTCGATGTGCGCATTGAAGGTCGCTCGATCTGGCTGCGCGTGGTGGCTCGCATGATGAACCTGCGTTCGCGACTGACCGGCATCGCGACCGGTGACCAGGCAATCTTCGTTTCACGCGAGGCCTTCCGTGCCGTTGGCGGCTTTCCTGAGATTCCGCTGATGGAAGACATCGCCCTGTCGAAGATCTTGTTGCGCTTGAACCGTCCGGTTTGTCTGGCGGCTTGCGTGACGACGTCGGGGCGGCGCTGGGAGACTCGGGGTGTTTGGCGCACCATCCTCGTTATGTGGTGGCTGCGGCTGCGCTATTTCTACGGGGCGGATCCGCATCGTCTGGCCCTGGCGTATGGCTATGTTCCTCATGAATCCTGATACTCCCGAGCGTGTGGGCGTCGCCATCCTGGCCAAGGCTCCCATTTCCGGGCAAGCCAAGACACGTCTGATTCCCGCGCTGGGCGCCGACGGCGCCGCGTCGCTGCAACGCTGGCTACTCCAGCGCACCGTGGCCATGGCCCTGGTGGCGGATGTCGGCCCGCTCACTCTTTGGTGTGCCGGCGATGCGCATCATCCCGACTTTGCGTTGTGCCGGGCCTACGGCGCCGTGACCGTTCGCCACCAACCGGAGGGCGACCTCGGCGACCGCATGCTGATGGCTCTACGCGAGTCGACTACGTCCACCGGCACGCTGGTGATCGGTACCGACTGCCCGGCCTTGACGGCCAGCCATCTGCGCCAGGCAGCGCTGGCTTTGCAAGGAAAAGACGCCGTGGTCTATCCCGCCGAGGATGGCGGGTATGTCCTGATTGGCATGCACGAGCCCTTGGCCGAGGCATTTTCCGGCGTTGATTGGGGCACGGAATTCGTCATGGAACAGACACGTCAGCGGTTCAGGAACATGGGCAGCAATTGGGAAGAACCCTTGACTCTATGGGACGTCGATCGCCCAAGTGATCTTGAGCGCCTGTTTGCCTTGAGTCCAGATGCCAGAAAGACGAATTGCGTGGTCGAGGTATCGGCATGAAGCGACTGATACTCGCGGGCGGGGGCCATGCCCACCTTCATGTACTGCGCACTCTGGCCGCGCAGCGATGGCCTGACGTTGAGGTCGTTCTGATTTCGCCGTACCAGCGCCAGATCTATTCCGGGATGCTGCCAGGCTGGATAGCTGGCCACTATCAAATTGAGCAATGTGCCGCCGCCCTGAAACCCCTGGCCGAGGCTGCCGGGGTGCGATTTATTCAAGATAGGGTCATTGGCGTCGATGCCAGCCGACGCATTGTCCGATGTGCTGAAGCGGGGGATATCCCCTATGACCTGATCTCGATAGATACAGGCGCCATGGTGGACGTCTCAAGTCTCGCGGCAACGGGAGTCGCCTTGCTCCCCATTCGCCCCCTGGAAGCCTTCGTGGTGGGCTGGGAGCGCCAACTCGCCAGCTTTGTCGGCGCCGGGAAGGCTCGCCTGGCTGTCGTGGGTGCCGGTGCCGCCGGTGTCGAACTGGCCCTTGCCGCGCGTTATCGTCTGGCCAATCTGCTTGGCGCCAGTCGTGCAGAGGTGTTCCTGATCGAAGGACGAGGCTTGCTTGCCGGCCATGGTGATCGAGTCATTCGTGAGGTCGCCCGGCAACTGGATTCGCATGGTGTTCGGCGACTCCCTGGACACGTCGCTGGCTCGCCCGTCGGACTGATCTTCCCTGACGGCCGTGAGATGGGCATCGACTGCGTGATCGGAACGACGGGCGTCAGACCTGCGCCGTGGCTTTCCACGAGCAACTTGGCCTTGGCGGATGATGGCTTCATCGCGGTAGGTGACGGCCAGCGCAGCACCTCGCATCCGCAGGTGTTTGCCGCGGGTGACGTCGCATCACGTGTGGATCTCCCGCATGCAAAATCGGGCGTCTATGCCGTTCGTGCCGGCCCGGTCTTGAGCGCCAATTTGCAACGGAGTCTTTCTGGACAAGCGATTCGGCCGCACAAGCCGCAACGGCGCACGCTGTATTTGCTGGCGACCGGGCCAAAGGAGGCCGTGGCCTCATGGTCCGGGTTGTCTATGACGGGGGCGTGGGCATGGCGCTGGAAAGACTGGATCGATCGACGGTTCATGAAACAATACAAAATTGCATGAGAGGGCATCAGGAGAATATCCGTGAGCATCATTTCGGACATCGCAAGATTACTTGGGAAGGATGCGTCCGTCTCCGTCTCCCTGCTGCATGAGGATCTCCTCGCCAGTTTGCTGGTCATGGCGTGGATGGTCGAGGCCCGTGATCCTTACACCGGCGGTCACCTCTGGCGGGTGTCGCGCTTCTCCCATCTACTGGCGTCCGATGCCGGTTTGTCGGAGACCGATGTCGCGCGTATTCGTATCGGCGGCTTTCTTCATGACCTTGGCAAGATCAGCGTGCCCGACCATATCCTGGGCAAGAAGGATCGCCTGACCGACGACGAGTATACGGTGATCAAGACGCATCCGGAGGTTGGTTGGCGCATGCTCGCGGGCCATCCTTTGGCCAAACTGGCTGAAGCGGCTGTTCGTTCGCACCATGAAACTCCCGATGGTCGTGGCTATCCCCGTGGGCTCATAGGCGCGTCAGTGCCTGTGGATGCGCGCGTCGTTGGTATCTGCGATGCCTTCGACGCGATGACGAGCACCCGCCCTTATCGTCGCGGCATGCCAATCGAGAAAGCGCTAGCTATCATCGAAGAAAACTTCGATCGTCAGTTTGACCGGGAATTTGGTGCCTGCTTTTTGGCGCTTGGCCATGCTGGCAAGCTCGATCACATTGTTGGCATAGCGACGAAGGCATCCCTCTGCATGAGTGCATGATCTGCGGCCCGACACTGGTGCTCAAGAAAGGTCATCAGGCTGGCGAGCATGTTTTCTGTCGCAGTTGCACGGGTGAATATGTCACCGAAATCAAGGACGGGAAACTGGTCGCGGTTCCCTCCGGCAAGATGGGCACTGCAAAAGATCTAGAACCCGAGGCGGATACGGAACTGATCGCGGGTGTGGTGCGCGAGTCTGCGCGTGTCTTGTTAAGCGCTTAGCAGGAGGCTGCATGGGTGGCTTTGAATCACTGCTGCGAACGGCCTGTAAGCGCCCTCTCGTCATGGCGGCCATCAACGTGGCACTGGTCGTCGGGACGATACTGAACGCGATCAACCAGGGCGGGCGACTGATGGAGGGCTTGCCACCATCCTGGTTCCATGTGGCGCTGAATTATCTTGTGCCGTACTGTGTGTCCAGTTAAAGCGCGGCACGCAATGAAATGCGCCGAAAAGAGGGGTAGGTATGGCGGAACACGGTGAGCACCTGGCATTGAATCCCGATTTATTGACATTCTTACGGCGAAATTTGCCTTGCAGCAGAGGATTCCACCATGAAAATCAAGAACTGTTTGAACGCTTTGCTGGCCGCCACCGCAGCGACCCTCATCATGGCAACGCCCGCGCAAGCGACGCTGCAGGCGCGTGACCTGAACGGGGATGGGGTGACCGATGCCTTTTACGACACCACCCTTAACATCACCTGGCTGCGCAACGCCGATGTCAATGGGCTAATGGACTGGAGCAGCGCCGTGGCCTGGGTTGCTGGCTACAGCTTTGGCGGCTACAGCGACTGGCGCCTGCCCACCATGGTGGACACCGGTACACCAGATTGTAACTTTAGTAGCGCGGGTGGCACCGGTGCCACCGATTGCGGCTACAACGTGCAGACAACCAGCGGCAGCACGGTTTACAGTGAAATGGCCAGCCTGTGGTACGACACACTTGGCAACAAGGCCTTTTGCCCGCCCGGTGATGCCTCGTGCTTGGTTGCCCCACAAACCGGTTGGGGCCTGACCAACAGGGGCGATTTCCTGAATCTACAGGGCAACTTCTACTGGTCCGGCTTGGAGTATGCGACCAGTCCCGATGTCGCGTGGTACTTCGATGCCTACGATGGAGGCCAGGATGGCGCCTACGAGGGAAACCATTTTTATGCGCTGGCTGTGCGCCCCGGCGATGTGGCTGGGGCCCAAGTGCCTGAGCCTGAGACCCTTGTGTTGGCGCTGACAGCGCTGGCGGGCCTGGGGCTGTTCCGTCGGCGCCGGCCAGTTGGCACTTTGAACCCAATGGGTTCTTGATTCATTGGGCTATTTTTTATTGCGAGTTCGAGAAAAGCTTGGAGATATTGGCGGCAGTGCAAACGACACCGGACGGGGCTTATGATAAGTACCTCCATTTCGTACATATTGGCGGCTTCCGAAGATGTCACGGACTTTCATCTATGCTCGCGTGAGAAGCGCTGATCAGAACACAGACAACCAGATTCATGAGATCGAAGCGGCCGGCTTCTCGGTCAACCAGCGGCGCATCGTAACCGAAAGCATCAGCGGTAGCGATGCAGCGAGTGAACGTCCACAGACATATCCGCGACCGTTCTTCTCGTTGGAGCCCACGACGGAGGCTTGCATGGCCTACGAGATGTTGAAATCGTATTGCTGCCACACCTGAACGTCGATGAATATGCGGCGGATACGTAGGCAGTCTCGGAATGAAAGTTTCTGGGATTCGATGCCATAGCCACGGTCGTACAGATCATGAAAGAGCCAGCAATGAGGCTCGCTCCGCAAGCTCCCCACGGCAATCGCTTACGCAAATGTCGTAAACCCCTGACCAACCTCGCGCGCGGGGCAAAGTCAGCTTTACGCCAGTTTGCAGCCATTCAAGTTTTCAGGCTGTCCGGCAGCAAGCGCCCCCTTTCAGCCGGTCCCGAACGGCTGCTTTCGGGACCGCCAGTGTGTGTGTCTGGACCGGAATTCCTTGGCGCGCCAAGCGCATGGGTTACTGACGTGGCCACCAGCAACAACGGGCCGTTCGTACTGGACCAGCGATGAGTTGAGAGCTGGCTGATCCAGCGTAGCGAGCGAAGTCGAAGTACCCGCTTCAGCTTCTCTGGCGTATCTTCTTGCTGGTCGAGATCGTTGTTGCGTTCGTTGGCGTACAGACGACGGGTGGACCTCGACGTACAACACAGGCTATTTGCGGCAGAGACGCAACGGGCTTTCCAAATAGCCTGCTGATACCATCGCACCCGTGGACAGCAGCCCACCCACGCGCGGCCAGCACCTCCCACACATACCGACAGGACGGACGGCCATGACAGAAACCCCAAGCTCCATCCCAGTTGCAACCGCACCGCTCGATGTCGTAACACGGCTCCTGCACCTTGGCCTCGCGGTGTTCGGCGTGTGGGCGTGGCTCATCGGCTCGGGCTGGATCGGCGCGGGTGCGGCTGACTATGAGAAGCCTGACCATTACTGGTACCTCCAGCACCGCTGGGTAGGCATCACGTTCACGGTGTTCCTGCTGGCGCGTATCCTGTGGGGATTCGTGGGTCCGGCGAGCGTGCGCTTCGTAAACTGGGTGCCATGGACGCGTGAGCGCCTGAGATGGGTCGTCGAGGACGTGCGCTCGCTGCTGCACTTGCGCATTCCGGATCGCCCCACCCACGTCGGCCTGTCAGGATTCGTGGAGGCGCTCGGGCTGCTGGTGTTCCTGTGGCTGGCTCTCAGTGGCGTGAGCAACGCGATCACGATCACGCCCGGTGTCAAGCTGACTGCCGCGTTGCCGCACTTCATCAAGCATTGGCACCAGATCGGCGATGTGCTGGTGCCGGCGTACCTGATCTTGCACGTGGGCGGCACCGTAGCCCATAGCGTCGTCGGCAAGCAGGTCTGGAAAAAGATGCTGTTCCTCGAATGAGGCAGTGCGGCGGTCCGCCCAGTGCTGCTGGAGCGCGCAACCGCACGGACTACGACCTAGCGGTCAGCGCTAAAGCGGGTCAGCGTGTTAGTCGGGAGACTACTGCATCTTCAATTTTCCACCACCCCATGCGCGAGGGGCTCCATCCAATCCGCACTGGTTCGCTAGCGAACCTTTTGGCACCGCCGACCGGATTGGCTGGAGGGGGATAGCGCCCGGCGCGTAGCGCCGGTTAGTTGTCAGGTCTGGCTTGTTGCTGGATGTATTGCTTGATGATTTCGAGTGGTGC
>Ga0209125_1002627_pt1 | contig 13523 bp, 8 predicted proteins | sample BarGraIncub1131A_FD_184503 | JGI IMG/M metagenome (GOLD analysis project Ga0209125, IMG submission 184503) | Arctic peat soil microbial communities from Barrow, Alaska - Barrow Graham LP Incubations 11-31A (SPAdes) (version 2) | ecosystem: Environmental > Terrestrial > Soil > Wetlands > Peat... | reverse complement strand
AAACCCGGATGGCAGTTTCCCTGACCGGCGATGCGATATTGTCAGAAGCGATTATTTTAGCTTTGGTTAAGTCGATGGTCTGCGCTGACACAACTCCTGCGACAAACAATATAGTAGTGATTAAAAAAGATTGGATTAAAAGAAATTGAATCTTCATTTTGGGTGATTTATAATTAGTTTAATTGATTTATTGAAATTATCGATGCTCTGCATTTTTCAGATTTGGCTTAGTCTTCCAACTTGCATCCGGTCCAAACCGGGTATGTTGTTGTGGCTTCAGCTTCTCGTTTTTCGAATATTGATAGATCATCCGATTGGTAACCAGAAACAATACACTGGAAATAATTAGAGCAGCAATTGCTTTGATCCATAGCCGTTTGTATAACGGCTTGTAGTTTTCTTCTTTTATTATTAAAACAGTTTCCTTATCACGTGGTAACAAAAGAACCAGCACTGTTGCGATAATTGCATTGACAAAAATCGCCCATTCAGTGAGTAAACGACTGGGATGCCATCCTGTTAAAGCACGTTCAAAATTGGCAACCACCATGATCCAAAGTAGGATAAGGAAAATAAGTTGTCCTTTTGCCAACGGGCTTTGGGGAATAATTGCAAGGGGTGACCGGTAATGACGCACGACGATAATAATACAAGCTACAACTAAAAGGATCCATGTCAGGTTAAACCATCCTGATGGTGTCATTTGAAGGAAGTCTATTCCCGGGAGTCTCCCTATGTAAGGGAAGTCCCATAAAGCCGGTGCTGTTTCAGTTGTTCCGTCAGCATGTGTAATTACTCTTTCCCATACAATTGAATTCAATACATTTGAATTCAATTGCTCGCTCCAAACCGCCACGTTTTTAACGACATTAAAATAGGTTAACCCAAGCATGACAAACAAGGCCGAGAAAGCCCGGGTCCACCTGCCGTTTGTTTGTCCGGTAAGGTCTTCATGATCTGTATGTAGTTTAATTCTTGAAGCCAAAAATCCCAGTGCTACTGCAATGGCAACGCCATTAACAAAACCATAGCTCTGCTCAAGAAAGCTGTGCCAGTTTTGTCCCTGCCACCTTGCCCAGGTTGATGTAATTGTATTAAACTCTTCACTTCCGGGTAAAATTCCTTTAGCTTCTATAATACGGGAGCTTCCAAACGACATCATGAGTTGTTTAAACCACTGTATGCCTGCAAATCCAAGTCCGCCTATAGTTCCGCTAATGAGAGATGCTACCGCAACCGGACGCATATTGTTGCGCCACATCCAGATACTTGTTCCGATAAGAACACCTGTTATACCTGCCCAGTTGTCGCCTCGTGGCGGTGTCATTCGAATTCCACCATATTGTGCAAACAATAAGCTGCCTAAAACAGGGAAAACCAGAAATGATAAAAGAAATCCACCGCCCATATAAGCAAATAATGAAGCTCCGTTTCTGAATTTTCCGAAGAAAAGGAAATAAGCAGTTATTCCAAGTATTAATCCGATAACCCAGCCGACATGTTGAGGATAATCGCCAAACCACTGAGGCCAGTTATTGAGAAGATTTGATGCCTCATAGGCATGGTTCCCGGTTTCAGGGTTTATATAAGTTGGATCGCCCTGCAGATAGGTTAAAGCCGATGCAAGTTTATTTTCGAGCCCAACAGCTCTGAGAAGTAACTGAATTGCCCAGCCTGAAATTGCCCCGCCTGCTGCAAAGGCAGGGAGATATATTCTGTCACGTACTCCACGACGCTCATACAAGTCGTAAACTCCTACTCCTAAAAGTGCAAAGAATGCAGGCAGATAGGCAGCGTCAAACCAGTAAAGCGGGTTTTTGTGACGTAACCATCTGGCATCAAAATTAGCACCTTCCTGCAACCACCGTGCTACCGGATTTTCAATTAGGTCTAATAAAAGCCAAGCGCCAAAGATAAACAGGAGAGGCTTAAAAATATTCACGATACGTTCCCTTGAGGCTACAGCAGCAAATGCTGTACCGGCGCCACCCATACTTGCCCATAAAAATCCGATGTAGAAAAGGGAGAAGTACCCAAACCACTGGGAAGCAGCATGTCCGCTTTCTGTGTAGGCTATCACCTGCATATATGATTGTGAAGCACCAAATCCCCACCCCAGAGCACCGAAAAAAGCGAAATAAGGGATTCTTTGACGCCAGTCTTCCCGGCCAGATAAGAGTGCTACTGTGATGGCTGCAAGGCAGCCGGCAAATGCAGCTCCATATTCATGACCAAAATTGCCCCTGATACCCCAGCCTATGGATAGAGAAATTCCGATTAAGAGTATAGTTCCCAATCGCCAGCTCGGATTAAGTTTAGTTGATTGCATAATAATTTTAAAATTTAAACAGTCTCTAACTATATTTGTATTTTAAGAATAATTATTGCAATAACCACATTTTAGAAAATTCATCATCAACAGCAGGTACCAGAGCAGCAACACCTTTATTATAAGCATTTGCATTCTGGCCCGGCTCATTCAGCGGATAACGACAACGTAATGGGAAATTGTAAGAGCTTAATAAACCATTTTTGAAAATATCCGGCAACTTAGTTCTGCGCAGATCAAGATAAGCTTCACTGGGAACAGTGAAGAGTGCAATCCATTTCTGCTCAGCAATTTTAGCCAGTTTACCAGGATTTTCACCCGGTAAAGCAATACTTGCCTGTGCTAAGTAGGCAGTAATAGCCGCATCACTTACTCCCCAGCGTTTCATTGAAAACCCGATCCCGGCTCTGTAATAGGTGTCAGCATTCCCGGAAACCATTCCTTTAACGGCTGCTTCGGCAAGGATAAACTGAACTTCATCTTTGTTCATAATCTCACCTCTAAGCAGGGCATGAGCATTTTTATGGAACAATTCCGAATGCTTTGATACTTTAAAATTGCTGCCAATACCGCCCGCCTGGTAGTTGTAGTTACCATTCCCATTATAATCATTAACCATACCAGCAATAAAACCGGCATATACCTTGTCTTTGTCAAGAATATTCCCAGCTTGAGCAGCAATTAGAGGATTACTCAAATCAATATATTCCCATGTGGAAGAATAAACAAATCCATTTGGATCAGTTGTAGCAAACGTAACGCCATTTTTTGCAGGATCATTAGTCCAAGGACGTTCAATAGGAGCAAACCAAACCATCGCACGAGGATCGTTTAATGACATCATTTTATCTACTAAGGTTTTGCATGGTCTTGATCTATCGAAATTATAAACATTCCCCAAAGGCCCCCCCCAATTATTAGAACCGCCTACCCATGAGTTGGCTGAATTTGTCCCAACGTAAGCAATTGAAGCATTCTTATCAGCATCAGCAGACAATAACGGCAAAGCAGCCACAGCAGCAATTTTCGAACCGGCATCGGTCATTTTTGCCGATGAACGCATCAACAAACGCAATTTCAGTGAATTACAGAATTTCAACCATTGAGTTTTATTTCCACCAAACATCAGGTCATAAGTAGGATCAACTATATCTGTTCCGCTGGAAATCAATGCACTGGCATCGTCAAGTTCTTTTAAAAGACCTGTATAGATATCAGATTGTTTGTCATAAACAGGGTAAAGTATTCCTTCACGACCTTTTAAAGCTTCACTGTAATATACATCACCGTATAAATCGGTCATAACCGAAAACAGCAGAACCCTGAATGTTGTAAATATACCAACATGAGTTTTTGAACCTCTTGCCTCGGCCAATTTAATTGAAGCATCAACCAGTTTTAAAATATCCATAGCAGAATACATATCAGTAGTAGGTCTTGTAAATCCGTCATAATGATTGTCTGCACTCGAATTATTTCGTTCATTGTGCTGAACAGCAGCGGGAAGCAAGGTGCTACCCCAGCCCAAATTACCACTATAAAAGGAAACGGTTTTCTTAATAATTGACGATAAAAGATAGGGGTCATTCAATGACTCTACAGCATTTTTTTGCTGAAGCAGATCGTATTGCCGTAAATCATCTTTACTACAGGAAACAACTCCTATAAGCAAAATAATTGCGTATATTTTTGTCAGATATGATTTCATATTATTTATATTTTTAAATGAAAGTTGTTAAATATTAAAAATCAAATGCAAGTTTAAATCCAATAGATCGGATGCTTGGCAATCCGGCCCTGAGAACACCCTGAGAATTACCTACTTCGCCGTTATTAATGAATGCAGATTCCGGGTCTTCGTTGCGGCCTGAAGCATTCCATTGAAAGATGTTTCTGCCAATCAATGAAATGTTTATATTGTTAACCTTGAGTTTACTTGTAACTGAACCGGGCAGAGTGTAATTAAGGGAAACTTCTCTCAATTTGAAGTTGGTAGCATCGAAGACTCTGGTAGAGCAGAAGCTCCAGATGAATTGATCATAAGTATTGGCCGGGGTATTGTAGAAAGTATTTTTAAGATTGGCGCCATTTACGATGTAATCGGCATCAGTAGCTTTTGCAGGATCTCCTGTATAAACAGGATTGAGAAATACACCCTTCACATAGCTTGCATCGTTAAAATCAGAACGTTGGGTGGCGTTACTGGCGTTGATCTTTGCATAGTCACTTGAGCCTGTAGCAGGCCATGGCATACCACCAAGTTCAGCATTGCGACCACCTTTCCACCAAGGGTTGTCCGGCCCTGAACTTAAACTTGCAGCTGTTAGTCCGCCATCTTCCAAATACATGCTGTTGATAGATATATATTCGCCGCCTTTACGTAAACTACCTACTACATTAAGCGAAAATCTTTTGTATCTCAAGGTAGTGTTTAAACCAAGAATGAAATCGGGATTGTAATTTGCTATTTGAACACGGTCTTTTGCGTTCGATGATTTTTGAAATCCACCGTTAACGCTCGACAGAAGAGGTAACCCTGCATATTCGCCTGATTGTACCCTCAGGATTGGGTTTTCCTCATAAATATTTCCGATTTCTTCACCTTCAGCAATTTTCACTACAGTCTTGTTAGCGTAAGCAGCAAATATATAACCATTAGGAGCAAATTGAGGAGATAAATGAAGGATATGCGATTTGTAATGGGTATAGCTGGCAGAAAAAGCCCAGTTCCAGTCTTTCGTCCTGATAGGATTTATAGTCAACCCCCCCTCATAACCTTCGCTCCTTGCATCACCGATATTTGTTAACATTGAGGCAAATCCGGTTCCCTGAACTAACGGAATAGCGCCAAGCTGGTTGTTCTGGTCTTTGATAAAATAGGTGAAATCGAACTGAAGTTTTTTGTTAAACATCCAAACATCCATACCAGCTTCTTTCGTAATTGATTGCATAGTTTTAATATTCGGATCAACCAAAGAAGCATTAATATTCGCTGTTTTTACAGAACCTGACCAGTCAGGTGATTCAAAGCTATAAGTATCAACAGATCTAGACCTTGTCAAGCCATTGCCCACATTGGCTAAACCCAAGCGTACTTTAAACAGGTCAAACATTTTAGGAAGAGCGAAGGTTTCAGAGGCTACCCAGGCGGCGGAAACAGAAGGATAGAAATAATTAATTTTTTCTTCATCCAGGTTTCCTTTCCAGTCATTACGACCCGTAATGCCAACAAACACCTGTTTATTCCAGGCAATATCAGCTGTTCCATAAACACTATAAGATGGATATGCGCCCCAACTATAATTTGCAGTCAAAGTTCCGGGGAAGGCATTGGCTATTGTAAATAATCCGGGAACAGAAAGAGCGCCGGCAGAAACTGAATAAGAGTTTGAGTTGCTATAAACATAGTTTACCCCACCAACTGCCGTGATATTAAATTTGCCAATCGATTTATTATAGGAAAGAATAGCATCAGAGTTGAAATTTAAACTATTATTTGTATTGGTTTGAAACATACCATCACCACTTGCAGCCCTATTTGCCAAAGATTGTTTTCCAAAAGATTGTCTGTATTCATAATTTTCTCTTACATTCATCATCCCGGAGCGTAATACAAACGCGAATTCTTTGTTTAATTGCCAATCTAACTGCAATTTACCAAAGAAATTATCACGGCTAAAGCGGTTTATCTTTTCGTAGGTGGTCCACCATGGGTTTTCTGTTTTAAAAATATCTATCCCATTATCGTTCATATATACCCCATTCATTCGAATGCCTTCAAACCCTTTTAGCCAGTATTCTTTCATTTCAGAAAGAGGTTGAAGATTAGGCGGAATACCGAGCAAAAGCGTATTTAAAACACCATCAGGTCCGCTAACATTGGCTTTATTCGGAGAATAAGTACGAACATAACTCGAATTGGCAGAAATTTTTATCTTATCAGTCAATTTATATTCCGAATTAATTGTGATTGACTTCTGGTTTGTTGTTGTATTGGGCATTACTCCTTTGTTACCCATATTTGTTAATGACAAACGGAAAGAACCCTTATCGTAATTTCCATTAATATTTATGTTGGTGGTTACCGTGCTACCTGTTTGCAGGTATGCTTTTATCCTGTTTTCGTTATAAGATATTTGAGGCCCTTCGTCCCAACTTTGAGTTTTTACATTCCAGAATCTTGCTGTAGTCGTTCCATCCAATTTGGGACCCCAAGCGCTTGTACTGTTAACCGCCCAATCAGTAGCACGGTTGCCCTGACCAAATTCGTTTTGTACATCGATAAATTGATAAGGTGAATCCATCGTTGCTACGGAAGAAACTGAAACACCAATCCCTTTCCTGCCGCCTTTACCTGATTTAGTGGTGATCATTACTACGCCGTTACCACCTTCAGAACCATATAATGCGCCGGCGCTACCCCCTTTAAGAATGGTAATGTTTTCAATATCTTCAGGGTTCAATTGCGAAAGGATGTTGCCGAAGTCAACGCCATTTTTTGATGTAAGTGTCTGATTTCCAACGGGTATACCATCAATTACATATAAAGGCTGTCCTTTAATTGAAACGTTGGCATTGCTGGCTGATGGTATCGCTGTAGTCCCACGAATATTCACTAAAACGGATGATGTTGGGTCACTACTTAAATTGGTCAGGTTGACGCCACTCATTTTACCGTCCAGCGATTTAATCAGGTTGGCGTTTCCGCCTTTGACCAAATCTTCAGATTTTACTTCACTGATTGAATAAGCCAGCGACTTCTTCTCTTTGGTAATACCCAGAGCAGTCACCACCACTTCATCCAGACCAATTACCGACTCAGCCATAATTACGTTGATTCGCGTTAATGTCCCGATACTGATTTCCTGACTTTCCATTCCAACAAAAGAGATAACCAGTATTTTGGTATCAAGAGGAACAGATAGCCGGAATTCCCCACCATTATCCGTCGTGATACCAGTTGTGGTACCTTTCACCAAAATCGTTGCGCCAGGTATTGTTTGTCCTTTTGAATCGCGTACTGTTCCTGAGATTTCTTTGCTTTTGGGTTGTTGGGCAAGTAATGTTGCCAAATCAGCTTCTGAACTCTCGTTTTTTGCAATAACAATCTGCCGGTCAAAGATCTTAAAGATGTTTTCAGAGGATTTGAATACTCCTTCGAGAATTTCTTCTACCGTTTCGTCGTTGGCTTTAACAGATATTTCTTTGTTTAAGTCAATGATATTATCGTAATAAACAAAGATAAACTCACTGTTTTTTTCGATCTTATCAAAGAGTTCCTTAATAGTGACGCGCTCAAGATTCAGCGTAAATTTAGTATTCTGCGAATAGCTGGTTTTGGCTGATGCTGTTGCTAATGAAATAAATAATATCAGCGTACATAATTTCATAATCAACACGAATTTTTTAATGTTCCGGAGATACGGAACCAATAACCCTAATTTTTGCATAAATTTGTGTGGTTTTAATTTGCTTAAATAAATTTCGATTTGAGTTAAAACTTCCGACAGGTTATACTACAATATAGCCTGTCTTTTTTTGTCTGGTTGGTCACTTCATTGGGATTATAGTTATATTAGTTAATACTATTCTTTCATTGTCAGGTATATCGTATTATCGATCATTTTGTACTGTAAAGGTGTAGTGGTACAAATGACCTTCAAAACATCTTCATAATTGTTTTTGAGATCAAGTTTACCTGTAAGTGTCATTTTGTTAATCCTTTGGTCATTAAAATTTATTTTGACATCGTAATATCTTGAAAGTTTGGTTGCTATCGATGAAATTTGCTCTTGGTTACAGAGCATCCAGCCGTCTATCCACGAAATGTGTTCCAATACATTCGTCCTTTCAAGTTTTGTCCTTTGAGTGATTTTTTCGTAATTCAATATCTGATTAGGTCTCATCATTAGATTGTCAGTACCGATTGAGGCCTGAACACTCCCTTCGACCAAAACAATAGAAATGTGATCATCATCCTTGTAAGCAGATATATTGAATTTTGTACCCAGTACTTTCACTTTTATCTGATCGGTCACAACGTAAAAAGGTCGTGCCGCATCATGTGTAACTTCCAGATAACCCTCTCCTTCGATATAGATTTCTCTTGTTTCTCCATTGAAAACAACAGGATAGATGGCACGGCTTCCGGAATTAAGCCAGAGCTTGGTTCCGTCTGCCAGCTCAACACTCGACCGCTTGCCATGCGGAACGACCAACTGGTTCATTTGAGTAGCCTCAGGTTTCTTACTCAGGTTTTCCGTTTGTAAATCTTTACCGGATTTGGTTTCAAGTTTACCGTCTTGATTGTACTTTAGTTCAACTACTTTGGTAGTGAAGATTTTTTCTCTACGATCTGACAAGATCAGTTTTATATTGTTACCTGGGTTAACGGCAACTGAAATCGACTGGTAATCAATTTTTTTAATTGTCTGAGAGTTACGTTGGGACATTAACCAACCTGAGATACCAAGTATAAAAATAATACCAGCGGCTGCTGTCCATCTTTTAAAATGGATGAACCTCCTTGATCTGGAGATGTTCGTTTGATTAATTTTATCCCACAACATCGAAACATCTGCTTCGCTGAGCGATTTTTGAGAATGAACAAGTCCCTTGATCAAAAATTTAACCTGTTTAAACTCCTTTTTCTGCGATGGATTTTCGGCAATATAGGCTTCCCAATATTGATCCGATTCGTTCGATGGTCTTAAAACCCATTCCACAAAGTCTGGATTATGGATAAATTCAATCTTATTGTTTTCGTTGGTACCTATCATACAAAATCACTTTCTTTTATAAGCGAGAATTAATGATTTTGTACTCAGTTTTTTCAGAAATATTTTATTCGAGATAGGAAAAGATGGGAACATATCGGAAAAATATGCTAAAAATCAATAATTTGTCACATTAGGAAATATACAAAATGGAAAATTAACTTAACAGGAAATTTCAAATCCATATCAACACGCATAGACATAAACTCACTATGTTTTCTTTTACTTTAAGTTAAGCCTTGTTCCCGAGGGAATGTGTAAACCTAAATCGGCATAGTCCCATGTTGCAGGAAAGCGAGGTTCAATACGTACTGATTCAAATCCAGATTTCGAAGGTGATATGCCAAATAGCCCATGAATAAGTGCATCAAGATAGCCAGATGAAGTTTCGCAATACCATGATGCTCCTCCCGGTTTTGTCTCTTCACCTGTAAATTTTCCCCATGTCTAAGTATTCATAAAATGAACCTGCCTTGCATGCTGCTGCCTGACGGTGAAGATAATCGGTTCCTTGTTCTATCATTCCATTTTCGAAACATGCTTGTGTTACCGATGGCATAATTCCGCGTCCCCATCCGCAACCGCCATTGCAATATACTCCCATTGGATTTTGAGGGTTAAAATCCTCCGGAACGATTAATGGAAGAATGGAATGATTGAAGAGGATTGGCATTTATTTATTCTTTATCCATTTTTCATACTCCTGTCTTATATCCTCATTATTAATGAAAGGCTTGTAAACCATCCTCGCCTTGAAACTATAAACCTTCTCAGTTTTTGGATCCGGAATTAAATACTGAAAATCCCATGCCGGGTTGGTGCCGCCGCCGCCTGTCGGGGATTGGGTAAGCCTGATAACTTCGCCAGAATCGAAAAAGTATGCCATCACCATATTATGGAAACGACCAAAATAAAATGGGAGTGAATAACGGTAACCTGAAAAATTTTTGGCCAGATTAACTTTACAGTCCGGTGCAAAGAAAAAATCATAATTATCATTAATACCCCTGTGAGTACTTTTTAAGTTATGCTTTTCGGAAAAGGCAGAGATCCAGTTTTCAACTGACAGACCTTCAGTAACTCCCCGGAAATAAATATTTCTGTCAGGTGGGTTATTAATGTAACTGGCCCAGAAAAAGCCGGCATAACCATGACTGAAATATTGTTTATTATGTAATATACAGCGGAAGGTGATGTCAATATAACATGGAGCAACAAGCTTAAATTCAGTCAGACTTTCAGCACCGGAAACGGGTGCTGCTTTCTGGTAGAGGAGCACCTCACTTTCACTTTTTTTGTATAAGGTCATAGGATTAACCCGCGGTTCAAATAACTGGATCAGTCTGTCGCCACTGAAAACATGTTCCAGGTTGAATCCCGCATAAGTTGGTACAAACAGTGTTGAGTCCTGGTCAGTATGATATAATTCTGCAATACCGTTATAGCCTCCTTTGTGATTTGGAGGTAAATCGGTATTGTCAATAAAAACCACTTTCAGGTTTCCATTTTCAATAGTTACAGTTTTCAACTGATTATAACCTACCGGCTCTATCGTAATGATCTTTTTTTCTGAACAAGAAATAACAAAAAGAAAAAGAATAACGAAAAACAAAAGGCGTTTCAAATTTTTGTACATTGAAGTAATTTTAAAATAATTACTAAATTACTAAATTAAAATTTGCATCTACAGGATAAAATGCTTATTATTAAAGTGTTAAAATAAAAACAAACACTCACCCAACAGGTGCAGAACAAAAGTAATAATACCACTTAAATCACTAGTGTCTCGCTCTTAGGACAAAAAAGGCGCAAGGCATGAGGCTAATGGCTCAAAGATCATTCATACCCAATTCCTCACGCCTCATACTTATTTAATCTCCCTGATTTTTATGTTCTTAAACGAAATTTTACATTTATGATCCTGGAGAAGGATATGACCTTCAGCAGCTTCACCAAAATTTGCTTTCTCTTTAAATTTACTGGTCGCAACAAGGGCTTTCCAGGCTGCATCCCCTCTTACATATGAAACTGTCAACTGTCCATTGAGCCAATGTTCTACATGATTGCCATTAACAATTATTTTGGCATTATTCCATTTGTCAGTACCATTATCAATTTTGCTCTTTGGAGTTATCAGGTCATAAAGTCCTGCCAAGGTGCGGTTGCCATTGATACCAGCCTTTGCGTCGGGATGAAGTTTATCGTCCAGTATCTGGTATTCACAACCAACATTCGATTTTCCGTCAATAAAATATTTGATCCCGCTGTTAGCTCCCGGAGTATAAAGAAAATCTACTGTAAGTTCAAAGTTTTTATACGTATCTATAGTAATTACATCTCCTCCGGACTTAGCCAGGTCCTGAGAAGGATTCACAGTCAGAATACCATCTTTAATCTCCCATCCGGTTTCCGGAAATGCCAGGGTTTTATATCCGCGCCATCCAGTTGTGGTTTTTCCATCCCATAAAAGTTTCCATCCCTCTTTTACTTCTTGTTTGGTGAGAGTGTTGTCCAGACCTTTATTGACAGAATTCTTTGTTTGTCCGGTAGCTGCATTTCCAAATGAAATAAGAACCAGTAATACAGTTGCTAAATAATTCATTTTCTTCATTATATAATAATTTATAGTTTATTTCAAATAGTACTTTCGAAAAGAGAATCCTAAACTTTATAGTATTGTTCCCACCCTTTACGCGGAGGGAGACCCACTAAAAGATCATTCGCCAATTTATTGTTGGTAATGATTTTTCGATCTCTGTCAAAAATCAGTTTCGTGTTTAATTTTTGTGCCATAACACCCAATGTGAATACCTGGCTCAGTGGTCCGGCAATTTCAAATGGAGAGCGGGTTTTTTCTTCCCCTTTACAGGCTTTCAGAAAGTTAGCCCAGTGGTTTGATGTACTTTCTGGCACTTCAGGAAGTTTTGATGCCATCTCTTTTGCCTTTTCATCCGGAATAATCGATAAGGTGCTGCCATGCGAACCACCTTTAAAAGTAAGCTCTTTGCTGTAAATAATCTTACCCGGGCTTAATTTGCCAGGCTTAATCTTTCCAACACTAGTTGCCGGAATGTTTGGATCCAATTTTGAAACTCCATATCCTTCCGGTAACGTTGGAATATTATTGACTCCATCGTACCAGGTAATATCCAACGGTGGCATCTTGTCCCGTTGAGGAAATCTAAATAAGATCGTAGAAGCCATCGGATAGAAAAATGGATTATGACCTTCTGCTTTCAGCATACTCACCTCGTATGGAAGTCCGAGATTCAGAAACTGATGGGCAGTATCGATGATATGAGCTCCCCAGTCGCCCAAAGTACCCATCCCGAAATCGTACCAACAGCGCCATTGACCATTGACCAAATCCTTGTTGTAATCATGATGTTGCGTTACTCCCAACCATGTATTCCAGTCGAGTGTACCTGGAATGGATTCTGCAGGTGGAAAATTTTTAATATCGGTATCCCATCCGTGCCAGCGCCTTCCCGAGTTCATATGGGCAGTAATGGCTGTAACATCCTTTATAATACCAGCTTCTGTCCACGCTTTAAACTGAAAATAATTTGCTTCAGAGTGACCCTGATTACCCATTTGTGTAACCACATTATCGTGCTTTTTGGCTGCCTTCATCATCAGCTCAATTTCGTTGAAGGTACGGGCCATTGGTTTTTCAACGTATACATGTTTACCTAGCGCTAACGCCATCATGGTTATCGGGAAATGGGAATGATCTGGAACTCCTATTGAAACTGCTTCAATCTGATTACCCATTTTATCGAACATTTTCCTAAAATCCTGAAAACGAGGAACATTGGGAAATTGCTTCAACACTGCCAATGTATGAGGAGCTCCCATATCCACGTCGCAAAGTGCGACAATATTACATAATCCTGTTTCAAATAAGCCCATGACATCCGCTGCTCCCCGGTTTCCAATGCCGATACAGGCAAGGTTAACCCGTTCACCGGCTTTTGCCAGTCCTGCTGCAGGTGCAGTATTGCCCGACACTTTTGTCCATATTGTGGGAAGCGTCGTTGCCGCCGAGAGCAGAAGGGCATTTTTCAGAAACGCTCGGCGTGAATTTTCATTTGAGTTCATTTACCAATGTTTTTAATTGTAAAATTGAAATGTTGATTTTTTGAACATTTTTAAAAATCTATTGTGGTCTTTGTACTTAATGTAATAAAGAAAAGGATAGATTTGACATTGCATAAATCAACTCGTAAGACTAAGTTCCAGCTCATTTACCAAGTTTTTGTAATCCGCATAAAGCTGCCCCATTTTGTTTCTGATTTCGCCTGTAAGCTCCCCTGCTTGCTGGCGGGTAAATGTAGATAAAGAGAGTCCCCTTTTTTGCAGGTAATACTTTGCTGTAACCGGATAAACATGATGCATCACTTCCATATTGTCTATAA
>Ga0209125_1002626_pt1 | contig 13524 bp, 15 predicted proteins | sample BarGraIncub1131A_FD_184503 | JGI IMG/M metagenome (GOLD analysis project Ga0209125, IMG submission 184503) | Arctic peat soil microbial communities from Barrow, Alaska - Barrow Graham LP Incubations 11-31A (SPAdes) (version 2) | ecosystem: Environmental > Terrestrial > Soil > Wetlands > Peat... | reverse complement strand
TATATAATCTTGGTTTTGGAGGTGCATTATGAATGCTTTGGATTTTATAATGGAAGATGGTGAAAAATGGCTGCAATACGCCGCAAGAATAAATCTCCTAAATGAAAGTAAGGAGAGCTTGGTAGAGCTAAGGAAGCAGGCATTAGTTGATGCTAAAATTAAATCGTATTTAAAAGATATAACAGATTTCCATAGTATCCTTGTGAGCAATCACAAGAATCCTGAATTGCCCATACACAAGTTACTGTTTCTTTTGGAACTTGGATTTGATACTGATGTTCCGGAAATACAATTAGCTGTTGACGAAGTCATGTCACATAAAGATAGCAATGGAGTATATCAGTCTCTAACCAATATTCCAAAACACTTTGGAGGAAGTGGTGAGGATATGTTTAGTTGGTGCCTTTGTGACGCACCGCTATTATTATTTGCTTTGCTTAGAGCAGGAGTTGACTATGATAAACATATAAAGCAAGGGGTAGACTATCTTGTGAATTTTTATAGAGCACCAGGTTTTCCATGTACCGTTTCACAGGAGCTCGGTAAATTCAGAGGTCCAGGGAGAAAGGATGATTGTTGCCCCTATGCTACTATGATAATGTTAAGATTGCTTTCAGCTATTCCTGAGTATAGTGAGAGTAAAATTACAGAGGAAGCGGCTATGGAAATACTATTACTGTGGGAAAACAGCATATCAATTCATCCATATATGTTTTACATGGGAACTGACTTCAGAAAACTTAAAGCTCCGTCCATTTGGTATGATATAGTAAGCGTTGTGGAGGTACTAAGCCATTTTGAATGTGTTAAATCAGATAAACGTTTTATTGAGATGGCTACAATTATAAAAAACAAACAAGATGAAAATGGTTTATTTACACCAGAGGCTATTTTCCAGAAATTCAAAGGATGGGATTTTGGACAAAAGAAAACCCCATCACCCTATCTAACATACTTGTGCAATCAAATATTAGCACGAGTAGGATTATGAGAATAACTCGAAGCAGATAAATTTACAATTTGTAAGAATAATATAAACTAAAACAATTTATTCATACAAGTGATTAAGAATTTTATGAGTAAGATTACCATAAAAATAGCCAGCAAACCGCTGGCTATTTTTATACCCATTTTTAGAAAGAAAAGGTGGTAGAAGATGAATCAATACAAGCGTCAGAAGGTTCCACCATAGCGTAGAACCTTCATAATTGAATAAGGTAACCAACAACACTGGGAGATACAAGCTTTTTTGTATCTCCCTATTTTTATTTTAGGAGGAAATTTTAATGATGAATTACGAATTATTCAAGGAAGTAGTGGCAGAGAAATTTAAAGAATTTATGCCAGAGGATTACAAAGATTACAAGGTCGATGTACATTCAATAACAAAGGTGAATCAGACAATGGATGGAATTAATCTGGTTCCAACAGGTGATGACAGATTATCAACTTCACCAACCATCTATATCAACAACATGTACGAGCATTATAAGGAATGCGAAGACTTGCAGGAAGTGTTACAGCGTGCAGCAGAGTCTATGGTTAAAGCGTTTGTGGAAGCACCAAATGTAAGTCCAAAGGTTGATTTTGATACAGCCAAAGATAATATCATTATGGTGTTAGTGAATACGGAGCAGAACAAAGTAATGATTGAGAATATTCCTAGTAGACAGTTTCAGGATTTATCAATCATTTATCGCTGGGTTGTAGATAAGGACAGAGATGGGATTTCTAGTACGATTGTAAATAATGGTCTTGCAGAAAAATTAGGTATGAATGAAGAACAGCTTTATAAAGCTGCGGTAGAAAATACAGTGCGTTTGTTCCCACCAACCGTGAAATCCATGAATGATGTTATCAGAGATATGATGATGGCAGATGGAATGCCGGGTGAAATTGCAGATATGATGATTGGGGAAGTTCCAGAGGAAAACATGATGTATGTGATTTCTAATGACAGAGGTGTAAATGGTGCAGCTTCCATGCTTTATGAGGATAATCTTCATAAGTTGGCTGAAAAGTTAGAAACAGATCTGTATATTATGCCCTCGTCGCTACACGAAGTTATTGCAGTATCAGTAAATATGGGAGATCCAAATGAATTGGCTCAGATGGTAAATGAAATCAATATGGACCAGGTTTCATTAGATGAGAGATTATCAAATCAGGTATATCACTATGACAAAGACCTTAGAAAGCTTTCATTAGCAACGGATACTCCAAATAAACGTCTTGATGGAATTGTGGCAGAACCAAAACTTATCTATGAAGTTAAGGATCAGTCCAGATAGGAGTGGATTATGGAACGAGAAGTAACAATGCAAGAAATTGTGAAGCTTGTAAAAGACCAAGAAGGGGATTTTATCATTCACATTTCAATTGGAGAGGAGGCTGATACCGATGCCAAGGAAGTATGAATTTAAATTGGATGTGGTATCAGTAAGGCTTGTGAAAGACGCTCCGGTTTTATCGGAACACAGAATTGTGACTCCAGAGGATGCAGTAGATGTGGTTGGAAAATTTCTATGCGAAATGGATAGAGAGGTAGTCTGCATTGTGAATTTGAAAGGAGACAATACACCAATTAACTTTCATATTGCGAGTATGGGAGCAGTGAATCAGGCTATGGCACATCCAAGAGAATTGTTTAAATCAAGCATTCTTTCAAATGCTGCTAATATGATTCTTCTTCATTGCCACCCCTCGGGAAATTTACATCCATCCAAAGAGGATACGATGCTAACAGATCGTATGCTCAAGCTATCAGAACTAATTGGGATTCCCCTTCTTGACCATATTATTGTGGGTGGAGATAACCGTGAATATTTCAGTTTTAAGGCTAAGGGATTAATGAAAAATCCTTCTATTGTTTTAAATACGAATTATGAAACACTGAATTTTCCGCCTACTTCAATGGTAGCGGAGAAGGGAAAGGGTAGGTGATAAAATGGATAGATTTACAGAAGCAGAACTCGCAGCTGCAAAGAGCATTGACTTAACCGCAGTTGCGACAAAACTTGGATATACAGTCAAGCGTATTGGAAATTATTACACCTTGAAAGAAATGGATTCCATTCGAATCTATAATAAAAGTCATTGGTTTCGTTGGAGTAGACAGTATGAGAAAGGCGAAAATGGTGGTTCACAGATAGACTTTCTTCGGGTATTTGCAGGAATGGATATTAAGGAAGCAGTATTTTGGCTACTTGATTTTGCGGGCTACAGAAGAATATCAGAAGCTGAAACATCAAAACCATTTAAGCATCAAATAGAGGCGAAACAGGTAGAAAGTAAACTATTCGTATTACCGCAACCAGCTGCGAGTAATGTATATATTTATTCGTATTTGAATCAGGAAAGAGCAATCAGCAAGGTGGTCATCGAATACTTTATAAACCATGGACTTATTTATGAATCCAGAGATTATCACAACGTGGTGTTTAAAGGAAATGATAAGGAAGGTGTTACCAGATTTGCCAGTATGCGAGGTGTGTTTGACAGGGGTGGTAATAGCTTTAAGTGTGATGTGGCAGGAAATGATAAGAATTATGGTTTTAACATTTTCACAGACAATAGCAGTGAATTAATTGTATTTGAAGCAGCCATTGATCTTATGAGCTATATGGACATTCATATGGATTTTGAAACGAATAAGCTCGCCCTTGGAATGTTATCTGATGCACCACTGGAGACATTTTTAGAGGAACACCCTCAAATTACATCTATAAGATTTTGTTTGGATAATGATGTGCCCGGAAGAAAGGCAACGGAAGAACTTACAGAGAAGTATTATAGCTTAGGTTATGATGTAGAGGACTGTCCACCACCAAAGAACTACAAGGATTATAATGAATGGCTTGTTGCTGTTAAGCTTCAGCCTGTAAGGACAGAGAGATCAATGATGCGTTGATGGGGAAATACCATACCAAAATGGACTTTTCATGGGGAATTTCCAAATGACAGATGCCAAAACATGGGGAAATGTCGTAGGGAATAATTTGGTGGGTTTTTTGTTGAAAATATATTTCATTTTATACATGGGGAAATACCATACCAAAATGGACTTTTCATGGGGAATTTCCAAATGATAAGTGCCAAAACATGGGGAATTTCCATGGGGAATATAAAATATCAGGGGTTTTAGGGGATTAGCTCCCCTAACTAGATGCATTTGAGACGGAGACGTCTCTAATGCGTATCTAGCCATGTCGGTAGCTATGCTATTGTCATGGGAAAGAACTAGAGATTTACTAAACACGGATAAGGAGGTGTGCTAATCGCAATGGATAAAGAAGCTGTTTTATTTACAAAACCAGAGGAACTTATAGAGTATCTGGATGAAAATGATTTATTGATAGATCTTAGCAGTAAAGATTCAGAAATCCTGCTTAATTATATGGAAGGTCATGGATATAGTCTTGGTGAATTAGATGGAAAGCTTGTCAGAGTCGATATCGGTGAGGAACATGGCGAAGTTATGGAGTATTCCATTGATGATGCTATTGATGTTGTTTGCGAGTGGAACTATGAGCTTATTCAGGAAGCCAAGGAAAGAAGAGATTCGCCTGAAAACTTTCTGGATTTTTGTTCTAGTCAGGGTAAATATGAAACTTTGAGAGAAGATGAAAAAACTCTGGATAAGATGTTTTATAAAACTCGATATGGCAAGGAAATTAATGAACTTGCTGAAAGACTTGCACAAGAAGCCGCTAGAAATATTAAAGCAAGTAGGAAAACGGATTCAGTAGTAATTGCAGTTACAGAAGAAATTCAGCAATACAGTACAGATAAGAAGGGTAAGGTGAGATAATGGCAGATTCAGTTCATTGTATCAAGAAGACCTTACGACTCATGCCTGATGAAGCAAAGATGTTAGCTGAAAAATCAGCAAGTGCAGGAATGTGTGAAGCTGATTATCTAAGATTATTAATTAGTCAGAAGCCAAATGATTATCCGGAAGTACGCAGATTATTAAAAGATTTGATTAATGAGGTTAATAGAATAGGTATTAATATTAACCAATTGGTATTTAATCATAATTCCGGATTATATAGCGAACAGGATAGGGAACGTCTTTTTGCATACATGAAAAAACTGAATGTAACTGTCAAAGAGGCGGTGGTGCAGATTGGCTATTAGTAAAATCCTTTATATGAAGGACTGTGGCAGAAACTTTCCAGGAAAGCATTTGAAGGTAGCAATTGAATATATTTCAGTGCCCGACAAAACGCAGAATGGAAAGTTTGTCGCAGGACTTAACTGTCAGCCAGATTCTGCTTATGAACAGATGAAGCAGACGAAAATAAAGTTTGGCAAAACTGATAAGAGACAAGGATATCATTTGATTATTTCCTTTGAGGAAGGGGAAGTGGATGCTGATACCGCATTTGAAATCATAGGCAAGATTGCAAAAGAGTATCTTGGTGAAGAGTATGAGGCAGTATATGCGGTTCATGATAACACAGAACATGTACATGGTCATATTTGTTTTAATAGTGTAAGTTTCAAGACGGGTAAGAAATATCGCTATGAAAAAGGCGATTGGGCCAGAGATATTCAACCTATTACAAACCGATTATGTGAAGCGTATGGATTATCAACGATTGAATTGTCGGAGGATAAGGCAAAGTCAAATGATCATTATAAGGAATGGAATGATTTTAGAGATGGCAAGTTTGTCTGGGGCGATATGATTAAGCGTGACTTGGATGCTTGCATTATGCAGGCTCCAACTTTTGATAGTTTTTTAGAATTATTGGCAGACAAAGGGTATGAGATTAAGCAAGAAAAATATTTTGCAATCAGACCACCCGGTATGTATCGATTTAAAAGGTGTAAGTCATTAGGAGAAGATTATACGGAAGAACGGATAAGAGAAAGAGTCTTTAGTGAATCTTTATCTGATTATAGACCGTTACGAAAGGGTGAGCAGCCTAGAATTGTTACGTACAAGATCAAACGATTAAAACGAGCTAAAATGTCTGGGTTGCAGAAACGATATTTTGCAAAGCTCTATCGCATAGGTCAGCTTAAGAAGAAACCATATAGTCAGGCATGGAAGTACAAGGATGATATTCGGAAGATGCATAAGTTACAGGAACAATATTTATTTCTATCAAGGCATGATATCCGAAATATTGTTGATCTTGCGATGACGACTGAAAGCCTGACAGCGAAGAAGGCAGAGGTGTCAAAGGAGAAAAGCCGGGTATTTAAAGCCAGAGCTAAATGTAACTCCCTATTTCAGACACTTGATGAAATGCAGGAATTAAAGGAGTGTGAGAATAGTTATCAGTATGGAGACAACTTCTTTGAAGAAGAGCATCAACAGTGGAGCAATTTATTTAATAAACTTTTGAAAGAAGGATACAAAGTAGATGAGGTGGAAGTTCTAAAGGAGCATTATAGGAATGAAATAGCACTGGTGAGAGATAAGGAGAAAGCAGCATTTAAGGAACTCAATCTAGCAAAGTCTATTATGAATGAAATACTTCATGATTCAGAGGAGCGTAAGAAAGAGGAAGAAATCAAGAAAACTCAAACACAGAATAGTAAGAGCAAACAACAGCAGCCAATACATTAGGCTGTTATTTTTTTAGGAGGAATATATGGAAGAGAGAAAGCAACTCAGTGTAAGCGACAAGAACGGTATTTTAAATGAACTTACAAGAAAAGGTTATACCCAAGAGGTAGTTGATCTTGTAAAAGAAGATTTAGATTTTGGTCTTTCCCAAGAGCAAACGCAGCTATATCTGTTAAAGAAACTGGATATCCGCCAAATGAGAGTACAGTCACAATGTATTCGTAATGGCTATTCAGATGATGTTATTGCAGTAATTATGTGTGACGGACTAAATGGGTATCAAATGCAGATAGCGTTGGAGTTTTTTCAAAAGGGTGTGCCCTTAGATACCATTAGGCAGATTGCAGACACAGGTTCGCAGGCAGCAGCCATGCAACAGGCATTTCAAAAGATATTAGCTGAAATGAAAAAGGCTCAAGACAGTGTGAAAGACGAGCCAGCATATGTAAAGCAACTAATGGAAGAAATCAAAGGAATCGTTTCAAAGATTGATGTCCAGGATAAGCGTTATGATGCTCTAAATGAGAAATTGAAGATTTTTGAAAGTACTAAAAAGGATGAAGAAGTCAAAGATGGCTTGCTAAATTCTTTAGGAGAGAAGGATCAGATGCTATCGGAACAGCAAGATAAGATTAACCTTGCAAATTCAACCATTGCAAAATTACGAAATGATATTGATGCAATAAGAGAGGAGAAGAGAAAGATGGAGAGTAGGGTAAAAGAACTTGAGGAAGAAATATCAACTAGCGCGTCTTCAAATGTAAATGCAGCTAGCAAGAGTAATGCGGTTGTGGTAGAGGATAGTGCAGCTAAACCAGTGGAAATGGCGACTGTTAATCAACCAGTAAAAAATCAGACTTCGTCGGTGCAGTTTATTTATGGAACGCCTGTTTATTATGCACCAGTTCATGACGCTAATGGAAATTTTATTCAGAATGTAGTGATTGATAAAACTGTAAAGAAGAATAATGGCGCATTTTCAGCTATATCAAAGCTTCTTTTTAAAAAAAAATCAAGACAGGATATTGTAAAACTAGTTGCAAGTGGAGAATTAGAACCATCTCAGCTTGTTCAGATTAGAAATGCCATTGAGAAGGGATTAAGCGAGGATCAACTATTAGAACTAATTCACAGTAAAGCTTCAGCGGAACAAATGCAGGGAGTTATCGAAATAGCAATTAGTATTAATAGTCTTGTAGATTAGGAGGAAACAAAAAATATGAGTATACAGGTAATAAGTGAAATGGCAGAAACAGTAGCACAGAAACCATTAATCAGTAAGGAGGAACAATTATTTGTTGTTGAATTTGCATTTAAGACAAGTGATAAGGAACTGACAAATAAACTGATTGATGAACTGGCAGTACCCAATAAGGATTCGGATAATATTATTGCAAAATACGAAGCGATGCTTGATGAAAAGCCAGTATGGATCGGTCAGATTGAGAATCTGTTAATTGCGCTTGAAATGTATCGTATCGAGGAAGAAAAAGCGATAAATCGTTTGGCAGATATTTTAAATGCATATGGCATTGATGTGACAGCTGATGAAATCCGCACGGTTGGTACGAATGATTTAAAAGAGCGTGTAAAGAGAGAAATAACACTTTAGGAGGTGCAGAGTATGGCAGAAGAAATTCAAGAGGCAGTGCAAATTATTCGTGTAGCTTATGATGGCATTGAAATTGCCATGAAAGTAGGAAATGGAGGAATTGGAGCTATACAAAAAGCAATTGATGTTCTAAAGGGAATGCTCGACTATGAAAAATCCCTTGGTAAGACTTCAATGAAAAAGCTCTTGATGAAGGGCGGCGATTTGCAGGTATTACAGTTTAATACAGAAGATATGAAGAAGGTTGAAAAAATGGCTAAGAAGTACGGAATTCTTTATTCGGTATTACCAGATATCAATAAGAAGGATGGACTGTCGGAGGTTATATTTCATTCGGAGGCTGTTCCTAGAGCAAATATGATGATTCAAAAGTTGAAGTTTGGAAGAATTGCAACCTTTGATGATTATTTGAAAAATGGAAATGAGAAAGATTTAAGTAAACTCATGGAATTCTTAAAGGGACAGAAATTGGGAAACGAGAAAATCCACACTGAGGAAACTGTTAGAGCAGGAGTTCTAATAGAAGGTCTGATTGAAAAGGTTGGTCTGTTTGCAATGGAGAAACAGAGCATCAGTGTGGATGCTGTAAAGGAGAATTTTAGTATTGGAAATGAACAGGCGGAAAATATTATTAGTCAGCTTGAGAAAATCGGAGTTCTTGAAAAGAGCGACTTAAATGGTGAGCATAAGGTTATCATGGATAAAGAAGCGTTTCAAAACCGAGTAAAAGGTTATCAGGAGCTGGCAGATAGAATGCGTGCAATATCGGCTACTAAGGATACCAGTCTTTCTGATATTACGATTAGTAAGAAACTGATTGTTGATGAAAATGATCATGCAGTTAAGACGAGAGTTCCTGGAGCTTGGGGCAAATATATGTGGATTAACAAAGAAAATATTATGGAAATTCACAATGGCAAAACAATGCTCACATTCCTTGATAGAAATAAGGACTATAAGATCTATGATGATGAGAACCGTGTTCTTGAAACTGTAAGGGGTGAGAAACTTCATTCCAACAATTATGACAAGGTAGAAGCAGCTATACGGGAAAGATATGAAAAATCCCAGAGTCAGACTAAAACAGCTAGACCTGTCAGGAAAGACACGGTAAAGAGGTGATGCCAATGCAGACAAGTAAGAAGAAGGTATCACCTGTTTTTATCCTTTTAGGAGCAATTGCGGCAGCATACCTTGGATATCTAGTAAATGGTGCGTGGAAAACAGATATGAATATCAATGATTTCATAGCAGCATTTTCCGAGGTGTGTAATAAGCCGTTAGCAAATTATTATAATGATTCAACCGTAAAAGCGGTGGTGATAGCGATGTTTGTCTATGCCATCGCTATTATTATGTACTATACTAGTCAAAGGAATTATATGCCAGGCAAAGAATTCGGTACAGCAAAGTTTGAGGAACCAAAGCATGTGAATAAGATACTAGAAGACAAGGATGTGGGCTTTAATCGAATTCTCAGTCAGAATGTTCGGATGTCACTTAACTTTCGCAAACTTAAACTAAACGGAAATATCTTGATTTGCGGAGGTTCCGGTGCTGGTAAAACCTTTTATGAGGTAAAGCCAAATTTGATGCAAATGCCACATCATTGTTCTTTTATCTGTACGGATCCCAAAGGCGAAATTCTTAGAAGCTGTGGTAAAATGTTAAAGGATAATGGTTATAACGTAAAGGTTATTAATCTGTTAGAGATGAATAAGTCTGATTGTTATAATCCATTTTCTTATATCAGAGAAGAAACAGATGTTGTAAAACTGATTACCAATTTAATTTCTAATACAACACCGAAGGGATCGACACCCTCAGATCCATTTTGGGAGAAAGCAGAAGGCTTGTTTTTACAGGCAATTTTCTACTATGTATGGTTAGAAGAAAGACCTTCAAAGCGAAACTTTGAAACAGTACTTAAGCTCATGGGAGAAGCGGAAGTAGCAGAGCAGGGAAAGCCTTCAAAACTTGATGTGCGTATGAAGTTTTTAGAAGAAAGTTCCGCACTTGGAGTAAACCATCCGGCAGTAAAACAATATAACAAATGTATGCGTGGTGCAGGTGATACGGTTCGATCTATTATTATTAGTGCCAATTCAAGACTGGCATTCCTTGAAAATAAACAGGTTTTAAGGATGCTGTCGAAGGACGACTTAAACCTTGCAGAACTAGGCATTGGGGTAAATGGAGATGGAGAGACAAAAACAGCATTATTTTGTGTTATCCCTGATTCAGATAAATCCTATAACTTTATTATTGGGATGCTCTACACGCAGATTTTTCAGGAGCTATACTATCAGGCTGATTTTAATTGTGGAGGAAGATTACCAATACATGTCACATTTATGCTTGATGAGTTTGCTAACGTTGCGTTGCCAGATGATTATTGTTCCTTGCTGTCAACAATGCGTAGTCGTGAAATCAGTAGCATTATTATTATCCAGAACTTTGCGCAGCTCAAGGCACTTTTTAAAGATACTTGGGAGACAATCCCCGGTAACTGCGATACGTTTATCTACTTAGGAGGAAACGAGCAAAGTACGCATAAATATGTGTCAGAGCTACTTGGCAAAGGCACCATTGATAAGAAGTCCAGTGGAGAAACAAAAGGAAGGCAGGGAAGTTCAAGCAGGAATTATGATGTACTTGGAAGAGAATTATTTACACCGGATGAAGTAAGAAAGTTGGACAACAGGAAATGTCTTGTCTTTATACGTGGCTTTGATCCTATTATGGACAATAAATATATACCTTTTGGACATTCAGCTTTTGATTTGACAGCTGATGGGAAAGGTACGCCGTATGTGCATGTTATAGAAGCTGAATCTACGGTAATCGGAGCAACCTTTGAAATATTAACAAAACGCTCTGTAGAGTATTACGAAGCATTGAAGAAAAAGGGTGAGAATATCTATATTGATGATCTCACCTATGATGAATTTATGCTTCTTGGAGATACCGAACTTGGTAAACGATTTATTAGTATGGATGAGAAGGCTCAGAAAGAGAAGCTGCAATCATCACTGAATAACGAATTGGAATATACCGAAGAGTCGGTTACAAGAAAAGCAGGGGCAGAAACAAAGGCACCGCCTCAACATCAGGAAAAAAAATCTTTGAACGGAGAAGACACTATCACAAATCGTATGCTGCATTGGAAGTATTCAAATGAGCAGATTGCTGAACTTAAGCGAGCTGTAGCTATTAAGATGCCAACGGAAGATATATTGGAGTTCTTTTATCCAGAAGCAAGTACGCAGCAGATGAGAGAGATTGTAGATACGTTTCATGTATTAAAACAAGTCTATAACAACAGCTAAGTATTTATGGAATAATTATGGTAAATTTGCTATAATTATTGTATTAAGCAAAACAAAGCATTTAATGATGAAAGGATAAGAGGATGAAATATTTTACTGATGTAATTGAATTTAATAAAGAAATGACAAGTTTAGAAAAAATCCTACAAATAAAAGGATTTGTTATGGAATCAGATCATGCATATGCATACACTATGCAATATGATGAAGCATTTGCAGATGTTAAAGAATGGTTAATTAATAATGGATATAAAGGCGAATTAAAGCATTTGGGTGCTTTTGAAGTGGTGGCCGTATATGGCTTATATGATTCAAACAAAATCGATTATAATGATATGCTTGAAAAATTATTGAATGAAGCAAAGTCACAAATTTGACATTATAAGATCCAATTTGCTGTTGAGCTTTAAAATTTGCATAAGAAATAAAATAACAATATAGTAAGACGTAGCCGAGGTAAAACCCCGGCTATTTTTGTACCCAATTTTAAGGAGGTGATTACCGCAGTAACATATCGGGGAAAGCCCGATTCAATTTAATTTCAGGAGCAATCCTGTTTTTATAGATGCAACTAATAATAGAAGATAAAAAAAGCCGGAAGAAGTGAAGTTGATTCATTTCCATCCGGCTTTTTTGTCCCCCAAATTATAAAAGGAGAAATTATTTATGAATAAGAAAGCGATTAATATAACAAATAAGGAAACAGAGAAGGACGGATTTTTTGTAGGAATGAAGAAGAAAGTAATTCCTGCATTTTCAGGAGCCATTATGGCTTGCAGTTTATTTTCCACACAAGTAATGGCAGCTACGGATACAAGTTCAGTAACTCAGCCACTTGATAACTTGAAGACCTTGGTTATCGCAATTATTGGTGCAGTTGGTGTCATTATCCTTGCCAAAAATGTAATGGAATTTGCACAAGCGTATCAGCAGCAGGATTCTTCTACTATGAACTCGGCACTTAAAGGTATTGTGGCAGGTGTTATGATGGCGGGTATTTCATCCGTATTAACTATCTTAGGATTCTAGAAAAACAATGGGTTAGATTCCCAAATCAACAGAAAGAGGTGAGACACAAGTATGGATATTTTCAATCTTGGAGAACAGATCCTTGACCTTCTGGAGATGGTATTTGGTTTTTGGAACAATCAGATAGCACTTGTATTTTCATTGCTCGGTCAGTCGCCCGTGGATTTTAAGGGCGGCGGTCCATGGGCAGTCATTGAAGGAATAGAACCTATCTTCGTTGGAGTAGGTTCATCTCTAGTAGTACTGTTTTTTGTCATTGGATTTTGTTCGGAAAGCGTAGACATACGGGAAGAAATGAGATTTGAAGTCATTTTAAAAATGATGATTCGAGTTGGAATTTCTGAATGGCTGGTAGTAAATAACGTAACGATTATGAAGGCTTTTTTTACATCGATAGGCAATTTGGTTGGATTAATGACGCAAGGAAATATTCCGACACTTTCTATTGATAGTGCACAGGCAGATGTAATATCAAATCTCGGTTTTGGAGCCAGTTTGATTATGCTGATACTAGCGGCGCTGTTATCCATAATCATTATTATCTGTGGGTTCTTCTTAATATACACAGTATATTTTAGATTTCTAAAGATATTAGTAATCGTACCTTTAGGAGCTATTGCATTTTCAACAGTAGGTGGTAACAGAAATATCAATCACACTGCCGTAACGTATGCGAAGTACTTTTTGTCGGTGGTATTGGAAGCTGTAACAATGGCATTATCAATTATTGTTTGTAATGCATTCATTAGTGCAGGACTTCCGACATTTACAGAAAATTATGCAGATTGGGCACAGACACTTATTTATTTATGCGAGATGACATTTACAATTGCAATGACAGTCGGAAGTGTGAAGGGTGCACAGAACTTAACCAGTAGGGCATTAGGCTTATAGGAAGGAGCAATTATGGAGACGTTGGAATTAAAGACACAATGGGGAAGTACGGAACAGGTACAACTTGAAATTAACAA
>Ga0209125_1002624_pt1 | contig 13526 bp, 12 predicted proteins | sample BarGraIncub1131A_FD_184503 | JGI IMG/M metagenome (GOLD analysis project Ga0209125, IMG submission 184503) | Arctic peat soil microbial communities from Barrow, Alaska - Barrow Graham LP Incubations 11-31A (SPAdes) (version 2) | ecosystem: Environmental > Terrestrial > Soil > Wetlands > Peat... | reverse complement strand
ATATTTAAAGAAAGATATGGATATGATCCGCTTCCTTATATTCCTGTATTTAAAGGAAAAGTGGTTGGAAGTCAGGATATCTCGGATAGTTTTTTGTGGGATGTGCGCCGTTTGGTTGCCGACAAAGTATCTTACGATTACGTTGGTGGTTTAAAGGGTATTAGCCATAAGCATGGACTAACTACCTGGTTAGAAAACTATGGTCATTGGGGGTTCCCAGGTGAATTCTTACAATATGGTGGTCAGTCAGACGAAATTGGAGGAGAATTCTGGAGTGAAGGTGCATTAGGTGATATAGAAAACAGAGCTGCGTCGTCTTGTGGACATATATATGGTAAAAATCGCATTTCTGCAGAATCTTTTACTTGTGCAGGTGCTGCCTATAGCCGTTATCCGGCATCTATGAAACAGAGAGCCGATAAATTTTTTGCTGAGGGAATTAATCACACCGTGCTTTGTCTTTTTATTCATCAGCCTTATGAAGACAAGGATCCTGGTATAAACGCAGCCTTTGGCAACGAGTTTAACCGAAAGAATACCTGGTTTTCTCAATCTGATGTGTTTATTAAATATCTGAAACGCTGCAACTACATGTTGCAACAGGGACTTAACGTTGCTGATGTGGCTTATTTTATTGGCGAAGATGCACCTAAAATGACTGGCATTACTGACCCAGCTCTTCCAACAGGTTACCAGTTTGATTATATCAACGCCGAAGTGATTGTAAACAATCTGTCTGTTAAAAATGGTTTACTTACGCTTCCTCATGGCACGCAATACAAAATACTCGTGCTGCCAAAACTGGAGACCATGCGTCCCGAATGTTTAAGGAAAATAGTGCAGCTTGTAAAGGATGGTGCAGTTATTCTGGGTCCTGCTCCGAAGCGTTCTCCCAGTTTACAAAATCAACCCATGGCTAACCAGCAAGTTAAGGCAATGGCTGCAGAATTGTGGGGTGAAGTGGATGGCGTGAATTTAAAATCAAGGAAGTTTGGGAAAGGGATGGTCATTAACGGTATGGATTTAAAAGAGGCTTTTGCACTTATTGGCAGCCAACCTGACTGTAAGTTGCCAGATGATAATACAATCCATTTTGGACACCGGACATTGGGAAAAGGTGAAATTTATTTTTTATCAAATCAAACCGCAGAAGTCAAGATTATTAATCCTGAGTTCAGGGTAAAAGGAATGCAGCCTGAGCTTTGGGAAGCCACATCCGGTAATACCCGCAACCTTACCGCGTTTCATCAAAAAGATAATACCACAATTGTGCCAATTAAATTAGAACCGTTTGAAAGTGTGTTTGTTGTATTCAGGAAACCCGGAGTACCAACAACTAATGGTTTAATAACAAACTATCCTAAACCGACCATATTGACAGAAACAAAAACACCCTGGCAGGTAAGTTTTGAAAGTAAGTTCAGAACACCAAAGCCAATAATTATAAATAAACTCCAAGACCTTGTCACTTTTGACAATGATAGCATAAAATATTTTTCAGGAACTGCAACCTACACCAACAGTTTTATGATGGATAAACTACCCGAAAATAAAAAAATATTTATATCTTTGGATAAAGTAAGCGTCATGGCAAAGGTGAGCATCAATGGTCAGTACGTTGGTGGGGTGTGGACTTCACCATATAAGTTGGATATTACAAAATTTGTAACACAAGGTGATAATCTTTTAAAAATTGAAGTTGTTAACACCTGGGTAAATCGACTTATTGGTGACCTGAATCTTCTAAAATCGCAACAACAAGTCTATTCAAATGTCAATCCATATAATGCTCAATCCACTTTGCAAAGTTCCGGACTTATTGGTAAAGTGATTATCGCGTGTTATTAATTTATACTTATTCTCTTCTATTATTTAGATATAAGGCTTCTAAAATTACTCCCTTAGCCATATTTTAGCCATATCTATCCCATATTTAAGCCATATTTATCCCATCACATAGATATGGCTTAGATATGGGGTAAATATGGCAAATTAATTGGATTTTTTTGGTTTAGAGGAGAATTATATAAGTGTATTCCGGGAAGTTTAGAAGAGTAATATGTTAAGATTTGATGAAGAATGCTGCAACATTTCTAGAGAAATTTGGCTGACACATTGACTGAATATACTTCAGATTTTATAGAATTTTGATTTTGCTTAAAGCAAATATAGTTGAATTCATATGATGTTGTGTCAAAAACACATAGAACTTTTTCTTTATTATTGGTAATTGATAAAATTTATCAATAAATAATATTCATTTGAAAACATTTTTTTTGTTTATATTGTTATATAATAAACTATTAAACATGGAAAATCTTAATGAAGATTCTTACTGTTATAATTATAATTTAGTAGAAGGTGAGAAAAATAAAATTCATAAAGCAAATTGCTGTGAATGCAAATCCGGTTTAGGTAAACGATGGTATAAAAAAAGACTTAATAGAGATCTTTGGTTGGGTCCATTTGAAACCAAAGAGCAGGCAATAGAAAAAGTTCTGTTTCTTTTTAAGAAAAAAGCAGAATTTCATGATTGTTGCCAAAAAAATTAGTTTATTGGTATACAATAAGTTTCCTTATAAAAAATTCTATCTAAATTGTAAGTAATTGTAAATAATTTACATCCTTTATTATTTATATCAAAAGACTGCACAACATTTAAATTGTTGTGCAGTCTTTTAATAATCAGTTGAGAAATAAAATATTTAGTTTTAAAAATTTATGGTGTTTTGGATGGAGCATTCATGATATTTTGAACAGCAACTGGCCATACACCTGGAAGTGGAACACTTATCCCCTTATTATTTCCCATTACATAATTGTCTGCACCAAAATAATATAATGGCCATCCTTTATACGTTAATTGTATTTTCCCAAAAACATTTATGCTAGAAAACAATGTTTTATCTAAAATAGAAGGAACGACAACCTGTGATGTTTCATAAATTGGCCATACCGAATTATTTCCAAGATCAGCATGTGTAAATTTATTGATATTAGCGCTATCTTTACTAAAAGTGTACAAGGTATTTCCTCTCGGATCCGTGAAATATAAAGTTTTTCCAAGTCCCTGTACATATGTACTGATGTAGTTCATTCCATCATTACCAAGAAGTTGTCCATTAGCTAGCATGATTGAATAGTCTGGTTTTGCAACAAACCAAATATTACCATATGCTTCGCCACCAGTTAATCCAGGAGCTTCACGAACATTACTTGAACCACCATAACCGCCGGCTACTGAAGGAGCATAATAATAAAGTGGCCAACCCTTGTATCTGGTTTGAATTGTACCACCTACATTAATTGTATCAAAATCTGCTAGTAATAAGCCATTTCCTATGTTGGCTTGTGTTAAAGTCCCGGCATTAAAATAGGGCCATAAAGCAGCACAACCTCCGGGGCAGTTATTACGTCCCTGATAATCGTTAGAAAAGAAATAAAGTGTGAATCCATCTTTATCGACCAGGTATTGACCCAGTGTCGGGCTGGTGGACAATGTGACTTCATATACTAATTGATTTTGAATTGGGCTTGAATTATTCGACTTTGTGCAACCAAAAAAAGAAACTGAAAGAACGGTTCCAACAAGTAGAGATACTAATGATAACCTTTTCATGACTTTTATTTTTTAATTTTTTTTAAAGACGAGAGTTAAAATTAATTTAGACTGATTATAGATAATATAACATCTTTAAATATAATATTGTTTGATGGGATGGAGAAATAATTTTTATTTTTTTAAAAAAGGATATTTTGTTGATTTATTAATCGATGCAAAGTAAGCTGTTGATAAGTGTTGTACTAAAACTACCAGTAACAATTTACGCTATTCAGGCATTTTAAAGTAGCAGAGCTGAAAGACTTATTTAAGTTTGTGCGGAATTATTTGAAAACAAATATTCTCAGAAATTGTTGAAAATAAAGAAAATAAGTAGTTTGAAAAGTAATTGTAGAATAAGTCGAATTAGCCTGAGATTTTTAAGAAGGAAAAAATATGAACAAAAAAACAGTCACCAAACCGAATTATGGTCTTTTACCTTTAGATATTGATGGAATAGAATCTCTGGCTGAGCTGGCTTTAGATATGCGATGGTCGTGGAATCATGCTGCTGATGAATTGTGGCAGGAATTAGACCCTGACCTCTGGAGACAAACACATAACCCATGGAGCGTTTTACAGACTGTCTCACATGACCAATTGCGAATAATGTTGGCTAATCCAGCCTTTCGTACAAAAATTGATTCAATTTTAAAAGCTAAAAATGATGCCGCAGCCGCTCCAGGGTGGTTTCAACAAAATCATTCTGATGCTTCATTAAATTGTATTGCCTATTTCAGTATGGAATTCATGTTAAGTGAAGCGCTCCCGATTTATTCAGGTGGCCTTGGAAATGTGGCAGGAGATCAGTTAAAGGCAGCAAGCGATCTTGGCATTCCTGTAATTGGAGTTGGACTGCTTTACCAACAGGGTTATTTTCGTCAAGTAATCGACAAGGATGGATCGCAACAAGCACTTTTCCCTTATAATGATCCCGGTCAATTGCCTATAACACCTTTGCGTCAGGCAAATGGTGAATGGTTGAGATTGGAAATAGTAATGCCAGGCTATTCGGTCTGGGTTCGAACCTGGCAAGTTCAGGTTGGAAGGGTAAAGCTTTATTTACTCGATAGTAACGATGCGGCAAATATTCCTATCCATCAGGGAATCACCAGCGAACTTTATGGTGGTGGAACTGAATTGCGCTTAAAGCAAGAACTGATTCTTGGAATCGGAGGATGGCGTTTGCTAAAGGCTCTTGGCCTAAAACCCCAGGTTTGCCATCTCAATGAAGGGCATGCCGCATTTGCAATATTAGAACGTGCATATAGTTTTATGCAAGATAGTGGTCAATCTTTTGAAGTTGCAATGGCTGTTACCAGAGCAGGTAACCTTTTTACAACGCATACGGCCGTAGCCGATGGTTTTGATCGTTTTCCCCCAACCTTGATATGGCAATATTTGGGAGAATATGCAATAAAACAACTTGGAATTTCACTTTTTGATTTACTGGCTTTAGGACGCCAAAATCCTAATGACTCATCAGAAAATTTCAATATGGCATACCTGGCTATTCGCGGAAGTGGAGCTATTAACGGGGTAAGTCGACTTCATGGAGAAGTAAGCAGAAATCTTTTTGTTCCCATCTTTCCACATTGGCCGGTTGAGGAAGTGCCCGTCAATCATGTTACAAACGGAGTCCACATGCCGAGTTGGGACTCAGCAGCATCAGATAGTATCTGGATGGAATCTTGTGGAAAGGATCGATGGCTGGGAACAACTGAAACACTGGAAAACGATATTCGTCAAATCTCAATTAATAAACTTTGGCAAATGCGGACTGTAGCAGTAAATTCTCTCGTTGATTATGTCAGAGATCGGTTAACCAGACAATTGGCTATTTCTGGCGACACGAATAAAGCTATTGAAGAAGCCAAACATTTATTTGATCCAAAAGCATTGACCCTTGGATTTGCTCGGCGCTTTGCAACTTACAAGAGACCAAATCTATTATTAAATAATCCCGAACGATTACTTCGTATTTTAACAAATCCAGAGCGCCCGGTACAGTTAATTATTGCAGGGAAGGCACATCCGGCAGATTTAGCTGGTCAGGCTTTGATTAAGGAATGGATAACTTTTATCCGTCGTCCTGAAGTACGTCGACATGTGATATTCCTAAGTGACTATGATATGCTTTTAGCAGAGCACCTGGTGCAAGGTGTAGATGTTTGGCTTAACACACCCCGGCGTCCCTGGGAAGCTAGCGGAACCAGCGGAATGAAAGTTCTTGTTAATGGGGGTATTAATCTTTCTGAATTGGATGGCTGGTGGGCCGAAGCTTATACGCCTGAAGTGGGATGGGCATTAGGCGATGGTCTGGAACATGAGGACAATCCTGAACAGGATGTTAAAGAAGCTAATAAATTATATGACCTGCTTGAATCTGAAGTGATACCTGAATTTTATAAACGTGATGAAAAAGGAATTCCAGAAACGTGGATCAAGCGAATGCGTGAAAGTATGGCGAAATTAACACCACGGTTTTCTGCTAATCGTACAGTGCGGGAATATACTGAACAACACTATATTCCGTCTGCCTTCAATTATCTTGAACGCGTTGCTGATAAAGGTGCATTAGGCAGACAGATAATTAACTGGCAACATGTTATTAATCAGAAATGGCCATTAATACGATTTGGTGATGTGCATATTGAATCAGACATTACTGATCATAACTATGATGTCGAAGTCTATTTCAATGACCTTAATCCTAATACAGTGCAAGTTGAGATTTATGCGGATGCCATTAATGGCAGTATGCCCGTAAAACAAGAAATGATGCGTGTCAGTCAACTTCCTGACGGGTTCAATTGTTATGTCTATCGTGCGAAAGTGCCTGCAACACGTCCTGTGACAGATTATACGGTACGGATAATACCCTATTATCCAGGTGTTTCAGTTCCGTTGGAAGTTGTAAATATTCTATGGCAAAGATGATAATGGATAAGAACTTATCTGATAATAGATTTCATTCAAAATGAAAGAAGGAGTCAACATATGAATGATCAACTCAAACCTACTATTTTCGCTATTTTTGGAGGGGCAGGAGATCTCACCTGGAGAAAACTGATGCCTGTTCTGACCGAGGGAGAAAAATGGGTTGCAGAATTATCAGTTCCCAAACAGGATTTTCATCGTATTACATTAACTATTCCCCTCATAGAACGTTCTTTATTAACAGTTTTTCTGGTGGCAGGAGCGGATAAAGCAGGAGTGTTGAAAGAAGTCCTTGAAGGCTCTCATGATTCATCAAGAATGCCGGCGCAACTTATTTGTCCTTTAAATGGAGAATTAAAATGGTTAGTTGATAAGACAGCCGTTGCATTATTGGACATTGAGAGATACAAATAACATTTGCCAGATGTATAAATTGGAATATTTAAAATATCCGGAAAAATGAAAATATTGAAGCCAGTAGGTATTGCTGCAGATCATGGTGGATTTGAGTTGAAAGAATATTTGATAACTGCATTAAAAGTAGCCGGAATTGTTGTGATAGATTTTGGCGCTCATGAGCTTATAAAAGAAGATGATTTCCCTGATTATGTAGCTCCCCTTTCACGTGCTGTAGCAAAAGGTGAAGTCGCAAGGGGTTTAGCAATCTGCGGAAGTGGAGTAGGTGCTTGCATTGTGGCTAACAAGATACCCGGGGTGAAAGCAGCTTTAATTTCGGATACTTTCTCTGCTCATCAGGGGGTAGAAGATGATGATATGAATGTAATGTGCCTGGGTAGCAGAGTCATCGGATTTGCGCTTGCCTGGGAACTGGTTCAGACATTCCTGAATGCGCAATTCAAGGATATAGAGCGCTTTAAAAGACGTCTTGGAAAAGTTGCAGCATTAGAAAATAAGAAACCTGAACAGTAAGTTTTTAATAATACTTAATACTAAAAATCAAGAAAATGAATACAACAGAACTTAAAAATACTATCTCGGCATTAATTGCTGAAGGTAAAGGAGTGTTGGCAATGGATGAAAGCACTCCGACCTGTAACACACGATTTGCTCAGCATGGAATTCCTCAGACAGAGGAAACAAGACGTTCATACCGTGAATTAATTTTGACTACTCCGGGATTGAATGAATATATCAGTGGTGTAATTCTTTATGATGAAACAATTCGTCAGTCGACTTCAAATGGCCAATCATTTATCAAGCTGATTTCTGATTCAGGTATTATTCCCGGAATCAAGGTAGATATGGGAGCTAAAGAGATGGCAGTTCATCCGGGTGAGAAAATTACTGAAGGACTGGATGGTTTGCAAGCTCGTTTAACTGAATATGCTCAACTTGGTGCGCGTTTTGCAAAGTGGCGTGCCGTTATTACAATTGGAGATAATATTCCCAGCCGGGGTTGCATTCAGGCTAATGCACATGCATTGGCTCGTTATGCAGCCTTATGCCAGCAAGCTGGTCTGGTACCTATAGTTGAACCCGAAGTGCTGATGGATGGTGAACACACCATTGAGCGTTGTTTTGAAGTGACAGAAAATGTTTTACGTGTGGTTTTTAATCAGCTTTATGAGCAGAAAGTAGCGTTGGAATATATGATTTTAAAACCTAATATGGTGTTGTCAGGAAAAAAATGTCAGAAACAAGCTGATATAAATGAGGTAGCAGACGCTACGATGTCATGTTTTCTCAGATCTGTTCCTGCTGCAGTACCCGGAATAGCTTTTCTATCTGGTGGACAGCCTTATGAATTGGCACCTGCTCGTTTGAGCGCAATGAATCAAAGGTATCGGACAAGATTACCCTGGGCTTTGACCTTTTCTTTTTCAAGGGCGATCCAACAACCTGCTTTAGAAATATGGAGTGGATCTGAAAAAAATATTATAGCCGCACAACAGGCACTATATCATCGCGCAAGATGTTGTAGTGCTGCACGACTAGGCGAGTATACTGCCACAATAGAAAACGACTATTCTTTTCCACTCACATTGCAAATATGAAAAAAAAAGAAGATGAGAAGTAACTAGCAATTATTGAACTATTTTCAAAATTGTAGGTTATTAATATCGTGTTGAATAATTTAATTTGTAACGAAAATTAATTAAATGAGGGGTGAATATGAAAAAAATATTGATTGCATTGGATTATAATCCAACAGCGCAAAAAGTTGCAGAAACAGGTTTTTCATTCGGCAATGCCATGAATGCTGAAATTATTTTGTTGCATGTTATTGGAAATTCAAATTATTATTCTTCACTTGAATACTCTCCAATAATGGGATTCAGTGGTTTTACAAATGCTGGTTTATTAGAAGCATATGACCTTGCCGGACTGAAGCAGACATCACAGGACTTTCTAAATAAATCAAAAAAACACCTGGGAGATGAAACAATTCAAACCCTCATCAGGGAAGGTGATTTTGCAACATCTATATTGGATGTAGCAACTGAATTTAAAGTCGATGTAATTGTAATGGGTTCACACAGCAGGAGGTGGCTGGAAAAAATATTAATGGGTAGTGTAACTGAAAAGGTCTTACTACACTCTTCAATACCACTTTTCATCATTCCTACCAATGAATCGGCTAAATAATTGTTTATATCTTATCATCAAATTGCAGCACTTCTTCTTTAGCTTTATTGGACGCTTCAAAATGATATACAAATCCAAGATAGAATACGCGGGCATCGCGCTTTCTCACGTTCTTCTTTGTTAAAAAGGGTATATCTATTGTTGCAACTTCATTCATGGTGTTAAAGGGGTCAGAAAGGGTCGCAATAATTGAAGCTTTTTTCTTCTGGACATTCTGCCGGGCACCGATATTCATTCCGTAGCGGGACATAATGATTCCTTGCGGTGTAAGTTGAGGAGCACGATATGAGGCACTCATCTGAATAATGGTTACTGGTATAATTGTAGCTGAGATGCTTAACTTTGCTGACCAGGTTACATTAGATTAATTACTACTATTACCAAGATTACTGGCATCTATCTGATCATAAAACACATTTGTGCTCAGGTTTCCGCATAGAAATTTATGAATGATAAAAGTGCTGATCAGTTCAAAACCTGCAGATTGGTTACGTGCGAGGTTAGTACGGGTAGATAGGAATGAAGAGTCATTTAATGGAATTGTTATTTGTGTAAATCCATATATGTCTTCAAATGTGACAACATTTGTACTAATGGTTATTTTACGATTTTCGTTCCCAAATCTGGGACGATCGTCTTGCCTGTAACCTTAACGCCCAAACATGTTAAACTTTCCTGGTTTGTAATTCAGCTTAATGTTGCTATTATATCTGCTTCGATTTCCTGCATTAACCACAATACTACCATTTAGTTCTGGATTAGCAATTTTCTTTAAAACGATATTTATGTTCTGAAGTTCCATCTGGTTTGTATTTGGCCAAAGGATTGGTAATTACTTCTATCCGATCAACCGTATTGGCAGGAAGCTGAGATAAAATGTCAGCCCTGTTGGCTCCGGATAACATTGAAGTTTTGCCATTTATCAGAATCATAACGTTTTCTGATCCACGTAGACTTACATTACCCTCTATACCCACTGAAACAGATGGGATGTTTTGGAGCAGATCTGTCACCGCTCCCTACTGGCTAAGCATGTCTTTTTCAATATTGAATACCTTGCGATCGATAGCGTTGTTAAACATTTTTCTTTCACCCGTTATTATCACTTCGTTTAATAACTGGCTTTCGGTAGAGAGTTCTAAAATACCAAGATTTAAATTTCCTTTTGGTGATGATATATTGAACGATTTAGATCTGGATGGTTTAAAACCCATTGAACTATATTCTATATAATAGTCGTTTAAAGGTATATTTTTAAGACTAAAACTACCTGTGCCATCTGTTATGCAACCTGCTATAAATGAGCTGTCCCCTTTTAACGACTAACTTCACAGTTACAAATTCAACCGGTTTATTTGTACCCTTTTCTATAATCTTACCGCTAAGGGTTGCGCCGGGTTTATTTTTCTGAAGTACGCTTTTCTGGCCCGAAGATGTCAAAGTGCTGAGTAATACTAGAAGTACAAGGTAATATGATTTTAAATTCATCGATTTATGTTATGAATTTTTGCAAAGTAATAAATTGAAACTGAAGAAAATCTGAAGCTAAAAGATTAATCGGATAATGTGCAGGTTGTCAACAAATGAATAACGTACAATAAAATTATACTGATCGCAGATTTGTTTTACAATTGCCAATCCAAGGCCTAAACCTTCTGATTGTCGGCTCTTTTGGAATCGTTCAAACACCTTTTCAGGATCAATACTAACTTCACTGCCAGTATTTGATATCATTAGTTCATCCTGTTCGAGGCTAATTGTAATGCTCCCATTTTTCAAGTTGTGATGAATCGCATTACTGATTAAATTGTTGATAACGATATCAGCCAAATGATGATTCATTTTGAGTTCCAAGGGTTGTATATCCGTTTCAATGGATATATTGCGTGCTTTGATTAAATCTGAAAATTGAATGATCTTTTCATCTATTAATTGGTCTAATTGAATGGATTCGGATTCCGAAAATTGTCTATTTTCTATCTTTGTTAATAATAACAAAGACTTATTCAGACGTGTTAATCTGTTTACTGCTCCATACATCTCTTGCAACTGACCGATTTCTTTTTCAGATATATTTTCATTTTGAATTAACAAATCTAACCGGGCATTTAGAATTGCAAGAGGGGTCTGCATTTCATGAGAGGCATTTTCTGTGAAATCCTTCAGTGAGTGATATTCCTTGTTTACCTTACCTGACATCGACAATACTGCATTATTGAGAGATTCAAATTCAGTGATGTCGGTTGGTTGAACAGTAATCTCATTTTGTTTTGATAAGTTAAAACGTTGAATTTGAGATAAGGTATATTGAAAAGGCATCCATATTTTTTGCAATAACAAACGGTTAATGATAAACAGTAATAAGACAAAAAAAGCTGCGATGATAAAAGTGATAAAAAATATTAATTGTAATAAATCGTCTGTTTCTGTTTGTGGTTCACGGATTATAACTTCATAATTGTGCCCGTTAACCGTGATTATTGATTTTAATTGTCTGAATTGAATTATCTCTTTTTCTTCAATAACATATTCAGATACATTGCTATATTTAGCTTTAGTTATTGTATTATTAGTTGGTTTATAGTAAATTAGTTGGTTTTTGGTGTTGGCCTGCGGGAGTAAGGCATTATTTAAATGAGCATATGTTTTTATTTCGTTAAGCTCTTCTTTAAGAGAGTGATTTAACTGATCGATCAAAACATAACTTACAACATAATAATAGCCAATGCCGGTAATCAGAAAGACAATTATTGATGCCGTTAAGTAGATGCGGTTATATTTTGATAATAGTTTCATGAATAATATATTCGTTTAGTTTTAGATAAGTGTTTTATTGATTTGAAAATTTATACCCCATTCCATAAATTGAATGAATATAATCTTTGCAACCTACATCGGTCAGTTTCTTTCTCAGGTTTTTAATATGGGTATAAATAAAATCAAAATTATCGACAGCATCCATTTCGTCACCCCAGAGGTGCTCTGCAATAGCATTTTTGGAAACCACTCTGTTTTTATTGCTTACGAAAAATAAAATCAGATCGTACTCTCTTCGTGTTAATTCGATTGGGGTTTTGTTGATTGATACTGTTTTTGCAAAGGTATCAATGTTAATTTCATTAAACTGTACATCTTTATTGCCTTTAAATTGTTTCCTTCTTATAATAGCGGCTACCCTTGCACTTAATTCGGAAAGATGAAATGGCTTTGTGAGATAATCATCTGCTCCCAGATTAAGTCCTTCAACACGGTCATCTATGGCATTTCTGGCTGAGATTATCAATACTCCATCTAATCTGTTTGTGCTTTTTAATTCTTTTAATAACGAAAGACCGCTGCCATCGGGTAGTGTGATATCTAATAGAATACAATCATATTCGTATAATTCAATTTTATCTAATGCCGACAAATAATCAATTGCTATTTCACATAAATATCGTTCATCTGTCAAGTAAATAACAATACTTTCGCGAATTGCCTTTTCGTCTTCTACTATTAATATTTTCATTTTTCCAAATCTAATTGACGGATTTCAAATTTTATGTCCCGGAGAGAATTAATTTAAGGTATCTCAAAGAATGAAGATAACCAGAATATTGCATTTAAACTTAAAAATAAATTATTTTAGATGATTGAGTTTTGCAAAATAAAACAATAATACTGAAGTAAATTTGTAGTTTCGATAATTAACAGATATTCTGTAATCAGAATGTGACTTAGTTTAAGCCGGATATGGGCAGAAAGTAGTCCTGGAATAGGGGCAACATTTTATTTTACGCTTTCATAGTTTAAAATTAAATAAACCCTTGCTTTTTATAAATTGTCTTTTGACCTTTGACTAAATTAATTCCACCTCAATCTAAAAAATAATGTCAAGATTAAACCTTCTTAGATTTACAAGTACATTGGTGCTGATGGTAATCATGACCATGGGATCAATTAAAGCACAGAAGTCTGATACACTGTGGTTACAACAAATCGACCTATCACAGGTTAGTCAGGAATGGGGATCACCCAGAACTAACTTATCAGTAGAAAATCATCCATTATCAATTGGTGGAGTGATATTTAAAAAAGGTATTGGCACTCATGCTGCATCGTCGATCATAATGAACCTGAAGGGTACTGCCGAACGTTTCCAAGGCTTTGTCGGACTTGACGACGAAGTAAAAGGAAAGAAAGGCAGTGTGAAATTTGTTATTTTGGCAGATAAAAAAGAAGTTTTTCGAAGTCCGTTAATGAAATATGGGATGGCTGCTGTTAAGATTGATGTTAACCTTCAAGGTGTTAAACAACTCTCCTTAATTGTAGAAGATGGTGGTGATAGCAATGATTCTGATCATGCTGATTGGGTTAATACCTTTATTGTATATAAAGG
>Ga0209125_1002623_pt1 | contig 13531 bp, 12 predicted proteins | sample BarGraIncub1131A_FD_184503 | JGI IMG/M metagenome (GOLD analysis project Ga0209125, IMG submission 184503) | Arctic peat soil microbial communities from Barrow, Alaska - Barrow Graham LP Incubations 11-31A (SPAdes) (version 2) | ecosystem: Environmental > Terrestrial > Soil > Wetlands > Peat... | reverse complement strand
TGACGCTCGGTCAGTACCTGCGTCCGAGCGTGGCGCACCTGCCCGTCACGGAGTTCGTCACGCCGGAGGTCTTCGAGCGCTACGCGCATACCGCCCGTGCCCTCGGGTTCACCGGGGTCGCGAGCGCGCCGTTCGTGCGGTCGAGCTACCACGCCGGCGAGATAGCCGAGCAGGCCGCGAGGGACTAGATCGCGAGGTCCCCCGCGCCACGAGCGAGGATGAGCGGCTCCGCTGCGCGGTCCCGCCCGGCGCGCTTGGCGGTGGCCAGCGACCGGTCGGCCGCCGTCAGCATCTCGTCGAGGTCTCTCGGCTCGGAGTTCGGCGGGTCGAAGACCGTGACGATCCCGGCGCTCGCGGTCAGCGTGAGATAGGCCTCGCCTTCCGCGGGGATGCGCAGCGCGCGGATGTTCGAGAGCAGCCGCTGTGCCAGCACCTGCGCGCCGTCGGGTTCGAGTTCGGGCGCGAGAACGATGAACTCGTCGTTCCCCAGCCGGGTCACCAGGTCGGCGGAGCGGACGGTGGATCGGATCGCCTTCGCGAGCGCCACCAGCGCGCGGTCCCCGACGCCATGGCCCCACACGTCGTTCACGGTGCGGAACTCGTCGACATCGATGAGCACGAACGACATGGCGCCGCCGTATCGCGCCGACCACGAAGCCCACTGCCCGGCCTGGGCCGCCAGGGCTCGGCGGTTGCCGAGTCCGGTGAGGGAGTCACGCGTGGAATGTCGGGACAGTGACAGGTTGTTCTTGTGCGTCCGGCGCAGCACCAGCGCCGTCAGGCTCTCGGTCCGTCCGGGTTCGAAAGCCTGTTCGATCGCGGTCGCCAGGATATCGATATGGTGAGCGTATGCCTCGTGACGCGTGCGGGCGAGTCCGGGTTCGACGAGCTCGATCAGCTCCGCGAACACCGGGTCGAGGGTCGCGTACTCGATGCGCGCCGCGGCGATCAGGGCGGCTGCGGCGTCGAGCGGTCCGGTCGTCGAGCCGGTCAGTGTGCCCATGGCGTCGGCGGTGGTCGCCAGGTCGTCGGCCGCCTCGTCGCCTCCGGTCCACGTCCGGGGTATCGCGCCGGTGGACCACTCGTCGATCAGGTCGCGCCACCAGCCGGCCTGCGTCCCCTTATCGGTCGCGAGCTCTCCGCACAGGGCGGCGACGTCGCTGTCGGTGCAGCGGGACTGCACGTAGAGATAGGCTGACTGAGCGGATTCATCGATCCGCACGCATGACTCGAGGATATCTCGCATCTCGGTGGTTCCCCCATCGACCGACGTGGTATGACCCATCAGCAGCTGCCGGTGCTACTACCATGGCAGTCTATCGTTCATTATCGGGTATGTGGCACATCGGGCGGACAGCGAGTGCGCTGTCGCTTGGACAAAGCAGTGAGAGGGCGGTGGACATGGACGATATCGACGAGCTCGACATGCACGAGGCTCAGCTTCGCATGAAGCTCTACGACGAGTACCGCGATGCGGTGAAGGTCTTCAGTTATTACGTCGAGACGGAGTTGCGCGCCTACCTGGCAAACGATGTGGTGGTCGAGCCCCAGAACGGGCCCGGTGGGCTGTTCTTCAAGGTGACGCTCGTTGACGTGTGGATCTACGAGGCGGAGCGGCTCAACCGGTTCGTTCCCGAGGTCATCGTGTATTCCGTCAACGATGTGCACGTCCAGCGCTTGCGGGAAGACGGCGCGTGACCGATCAGCACGATGCGACAGGTGTGACCTCGGCGCGCTCGCGCGCCGAGGCGCTCCGGCGTGAGATCGAACATCACGCCTATCGCTACTACGCGCTCGACGCGCCCGAGCTTTCCGACGCCGCCTACGATGCGCTGGTGCGGGAGCTGGAGGGAATCGAGGCCGCGCATCCGCAACTCGTCACGCCCGACTCACCGACGCAGCGCGTCGGTGCGCCCCCATCCCAGTCGTTCGCATCCGTGCGTCACGCGAACCGCATGTACTCGCTCGACAACGCGATGTCGCTCGAGGAGCTGGACGCGTGGTTCGACCGTCTCGGTCCGGACGTGCTGGAGCGAGGGTGCGCGTTCGTCGCGGAGCTGAAGATCGACGGCAGCGCGCTCGCGCTGACCTACGAGGGCGGGCTCCTCGTGCGCGCGGCCACGCGTGGCGACGGGACGACCGGCGAGGAGATCACCACCAACATCCGGACCGTGAAGTCTGTGCCGCTGCGCCTTCGTGACGAAGCGCGGCCGGTCTCTGCTCCCGCCCAGGAGTCGCTCTTCGGTGGTGCTGACGGGGGACCTCTATCCGGCGTGTGGCCCCGGATCGAGGTCCGTGGCGAGGTCTTCATGCCGAAGGCGTCGTTCGAGCGCCTCAACGTCGAGCAGGACGAGGCGGGGCAGAAGCCGTTCGCCAACCCGCGCAACGCAGCGGCCGGTTCCGTCCGCCAGAAGGACCCGGCGATGACCGCGGCGCGCGACCTCTCGACGTTCATGTACCAGATCGCGGATCCGCGCCCGCTCGGGCTGAGATCGCAGTCGCAGGCCCTGGCGTGGATGAGGGCCGCGGGTCTTCGCGTGAACCCCGACATCAAGACGTGTGAGACCCGCGAACTGGTGAAGAGCTTCTGCCTGTCGGCCATCGAGCGCCGGCACGAGCTCGACTACGAGATCGACGGCGTCGTCGTGAAAGTCGACTCCTTCGCGCTTCAGGATGAGCTCGGTTACACCGCGAAGGCCCCGCGCTGGGCGATAGCGTTCAAGTTTCCTCCCGAGGAGAAGACGACCATCCTGCGCGAGATCCGGGTGCAGGTCGGCCGTACCGGAGCGCTCACGCCACTGGCCGAGTTCGACCCGGTGCTCGTCGCGGGTTCGACGATCGCGCGCGCCACGCTCCACAACGAGGACGAGGTGCTGCGCAAGGATGTCCGCGTCGGCGACACGATCATCGTCCGCAAGGCCGGCGACGTGATCCCCGAGGTGGTCGGACCGATCCTTGGGATGCGCGACGAAGGCGCCGTCTTGTGGGAGATGCCCGAGTGCTGTCCTTCGTGCGGTGGCCCCGTGTGGCGTCCTGAGGGCGAAGTCGTGTCCCGCTGCACGAATGTGGCGTGCCCCGCGCAGCGGCTGGAGCGCCTCGGGCATTGGGCCGGGAGGGGCGCACTCGACATCGAGGGGCTCGGCACGGAGATCGTCTGTCGTCTTGTCGACGCGGGGCTGGTCTGCGACGTCTCCGACTTCTACACGCTGACGCCCGAGTCGCTCGCCGCGCTCGATCTGAGGCGCGTCAAGAAGGACGGGACTCCTGTCGTACTCGGACCGGTCATGGCGGCCAAGATCATGGGCAGCATCGGCGCCAGCCGGGATCGTTCTCTGTGGCGCGTTCTGTACGGGCTGGGGGTCCGACACGTGGGATCGACGGTCTCGCAGCAGGTGGCGCGTGCGTTCCCATCGATCGACGTTCTGGCGGGTGCGAGCGAGGAGCAGATCGCTTCGGTCGACGGTGTCGGGCCGGTCATCGCAGAGAGTCTGGTCACCTTCTTGGGAAACGAGGACAACCGGGCGGTGCTCCATCGCCTCGCCGAGCGCGGTGTCAGGCTCAGCGACGAGGGGCGACTCGGAGAGGTCCTTCCGGCGACCTTGGCCGGCCTGACGTTCGTGCTGACCGGCGGGCTCGGGCGCTACACGCGCGATGAGGCCACGGTCGCTCTCAAGGCGTGGGGCGCCAAAGTCTCGGGATCCGTCAGCGCAAAGACCTCGTTCGTCGTCGCCGGGTCCGATGCCGGCAGCAAGCTCGCAAAGGCCATCGAGCTCGGCGTCTCCGTCCTCGACGAGGCCGCGCTCGTTCGCATCATCGAGACCGGTGAATCGCCCGAAGAGGCGTCGTGACCGACGATACGTCGCAGGGTCCGGGGGTTGAGGCATCCTCGCTCGGTACACCGCCTCTGACCGCTGTGGTGATCGCTCCCGGTTGGGCGCTGGTCTACGGCGCGACCGTGCTGGTGCTCAATCTGGCGCTGCAGTTCGGCGCGCGGTCGGAGGCGGTCCTGGCTCCGCTGCGTCTGATCGTCTCCGATGTGGCCGGGTCCGGTGCCGCCGATCGCGCTCTCGCTACAGCGGCGCTCTCCGCGGCGGTCATGGTCGCGAGCTACGGGTTGATGCTGCTGCCAGCGATCGCCGTGGCCGTCGCTGCCCGCAGGCGGGGAGTGGGCCTGGCTGCGGCGGTGGGGCTGCGCGCGACGGATCCGGGCAGGACGTTGCGCCTCTCCGTCGCGGTCGTCGTCACGGGGTTCGCCGTGATGGCGCTTTATGCCACGACGGCCCGGGCACTGGGTGTGACGGTGCAGGGGAACACGGCCGAGCTGGTCGCAGGGTTCGGTGCCGGGCCGGTCGAGATGGTCCTCGCGTTCCTGCTCGTGGGGGTGGTCGCACCTTTCGTGGAGGAGGTCACCTTCCGGGGCATCGTGTTCCCGAGTCTTCGATCGTCGTGGGGCACGTGGCCGGCGATGCTCGTCTCGGGTGCCATCTTCGGGATCGTGCACCTCCAGCCCACGATAGCAACCCCTCTTGCGGTGTTGGGGATGGTGCTGGCGGTGGTCTTTCTGCGTACTCGCTCGCTGTGGACGGCCATCGTCGCGCACTGCGCGTACAACACCGTATCGCTGGCGCTGGCGTTCGTGTTGTTGCGATAGCCGCGTCGCTGCGGACGCTACACTGGGCGCATGAGCAGAATCGCTACCCCCCTGAGACTCGACTCGACCGCCTGTGATGGATGCGGTCGTTGTGTCGCGCGCTGCGCTCCGCGCGCTCTGAAGGTGGGTCCGGGCTACATCATGGTCGATTGGGCCTCCTGCGACGGCTGTGGGGCCTGTGCGGGCGCATGCGACCGCGATGCGATCGCACTCAAGTCCGTTGCCGCCGTCAAGCCCGTTCCTCCGGTGGCGAAGGCGGCTCCGGTCGCGAAGAAGGCCGCCGGTCCTTCCCGGGTATTCGCGTGGTCGCTGGCCGAGGCGGCGCTGGTGCTCGTCGCCGCGTTCGCCCTCTACCTCGGGATCCAGGCGATCCCCGGCGGGGTGACGCACGCGCCTGTCTGGGCGGGCGTGGTGCTGCTCGCCTACAACGCTGTTCTGGCAGGACTGCTCTATTTCCTCGCGCGCCGTCGCGGGCTCGGAGCGCCGACGGCCCTGCGGCTCGACATCCGTCCCGAGTGGTCCTCGATCGGCATGGCCGCGGGTCTCGCGCTCGGCTGTTGGCTCGTGTCCGTCGCGTACCGGGCGGGGGCGCCTCTCGCGGGGCTCAATCCCCCCGCGGCGGACGGTGCCGACCTGGCGACCCTGTTCGGCACGGGGGCGCTCGGCGCCGTCCTGACGGTGGCCGTGGTCGCCGTGGTCGGGCCTGTGCTCGAGGAGGCGCTGCTGCGCGGAGTCGTTCTCGGCGCCGTGCGCGAGCGCTTCGGGCCCTGGCCCGCGATCGTCGTCTCGGCGCTGGCGTTCTCGTTGCTCCACGCCAGTGGCTGGTCGTTCCTGCCGCTGACGGTGCTGGGGGTCGCGCTCGGATGGCTTGCTGTCCGCAGCCGCAGCCTGTGGCCAGCCGTTGCCGCTCATGTCCTGTACAACGCCGTGTTCGTGGGAGCCGCGCTCTACAAGGCGCTCGGGGCCTGACCGCGTCGGATCGGTTTCACGCTAAGCGCCGGGCACCGCAGAGTCCGGTTCGTCGCTTGTCCTGCTCGACACGGCCCTGAGCCACGAGCCGAGCCCGGAGCCGATGATCGCCGACACGCTGACGAGCCCGACGAACAACAGCTCCCATCCCATCAGGCTGCTCACGTCGGTCCCGCTCACGGCGTTCACCAGGAACGTCGGGGTCAGCCACATGAGGAACATCGGCAGAGACGTTTCGGCGACCGCGAGCCAGATCCCGCGCGGCAGCCGCAACACGCCGGTGCCCAGGAGGCACACCACTCCCGGCACCAGCAGGTTCCAGCTGATGACCTCGTCCCCGAGCGCGCCCGTGAACACGCCGGTCTGTGAGATCGCCGTGGTCAGGACCACGAGCGCCGTCGTCCATCCGAGCCACCAGCGTTCGTCAGGGTCACCGAACAGCGAGCCTGCGGCGCCCCCGAACACCATGCACGCAGCGAGTGCGGTCGCAAGTTCGGAGAAGAGTGGGAGGATGGCGGATGCGATCGCCAGGGAGCTGGCGGAGCCCAGCCCGGTCCCGGCACTCAGTGTGGGCACGAGACCCCACAGGTTGAGAGCGGTGTACCAGATCGCGGTGGCTCCGACGGGGATCCACAGCCAGCGCGGCGCTCCCCGGAGCCGCAGCAGTCCCGTGAGGACGAAGACGATGCCCGCGCCGATCACGGTCCCGACGATCTGGAACGACGTGGAGAGTGTGGGGTCGGTCAACGCTCCGGGGGAGATGACCTCGACCCAGAACGGCCAAGAGGCGGCGGTGAAGACGTACACACTCCAGTAGATCGCGACGCCTGTGATGAACCAGCCGATGAAGTACCTGCAGCGCACCGGCAACACGAACTCGACGAAGCGGTCCACGTATCGCCTTCCGATCCAGCCGTGCCCCCCCGACCTGACAAGGTGAGATTATGAACCACCGCGTGGGCCCGCGTCTCTTTCGGCTCGGGTATCATCGTCGGGTCCCGCGCAAACAAGAGTTGGGAAGGGCTTGAAGATGGCGATCTCCGAAGAGCAGGTGCGTCACGTGGCGATGCTCGCCCGGCTTGGTCTGAACGACGAACAAGTCGCCTCGCTGGGTGTGGAGCTCAACGACATCCTTGAGCAGGTCGATCGGATCTCGGCGCTCGACCTGAGCGGCGTCGAGCCCACGGCGCATGCCGTGCCTGTGACGAACGTGACACGACCGGACGTCGTGAGGCCGTGCCTGAGCCGCGAGGACGCCCTGCTCAACGCGCCCGATCAGCAGGACGGCGCGTTCCTGATCCCGAAGTTCGCTGGATAGAGGCTTGCCCAAGATGACATTCGATCTCTCTTCGCTGACCGTCGGTACCCTCCGCGCCGGCCTTCTGTCCCACGATTTCAGCGCTGTCGAACTCGCCGAGTCGGCGTACGCGCGCATCGATGCCGTCGAAGCCGATGTGCACGCATTCAACTCGCTCTCACGCGATCTGGCGATGAGCGCGGCCCGGGGTATCGACGACGCCGTCGCGGCCGGGGACGAGCTGCCCGCGCTGGCGGGCGTCCCCGTCGCATTCAAGGACAACATGAACCTGGTCGGGACGACGACCACCTGTTCGTCCCGGATCCTCGAGGGCTACCGCAGTGTCTATGACTGCACCGCGGTGCGCCGGATGCTCGACGCGGGTGCGCTTCCCGTCGGAAAGTGCAACATGGACGAGTTCGCCTTCGGTTCCTCGACGGAGAACTCTGCGTTCGGTGTCACCCACAACCCGTGGGACCTCGATCGCGTCCCGGGTGGCTCGTCCGGCGGTTCCGCGGCGGCCGTCGCCGCCGGCGAGGCGGTCCTGTCCCTCGGCTCCGATACCGGCGGATCGATCCGCCAGCCGGGTGCGCTGACGGGCACCGTCGCGATGAAGCCGACCTACGGGCGCGTCAGCCGCTACGGTTGCGTCGCGTTCGCTTCCTCGCTCGACCAGATCGGCTCGTTCTCCAAGACCGTCGAGGAGTGCGCGCAGACGATGAACGTCATCTGCGGCGCGGATCCCATGGATGCCACGAGCATCGAGCGCCCGCGCGAAGACTTCACCTCGGGTCTCCGCGACGGCGTGAAGGGCCTGCGGGTCGGCCTCGTGCGCGACCTGATCGACCTCGAGGGGTGTGACCCCGCGGTCCGCGCGAGCACACTCGCGGCGGCCGATGCGCTCGCCGCCCTCGGTGCCGAGGTCGGAGAGGTGGAGTTGCCCTCGACGCAGTACGGCCTTCCGGCCTACTACATCATCGGCCCGGCCGAGGCGTCCTCGAACCTCGCCCGTTTCGACGGTATCCGCTACGGCCATCGCGCCAAGGACGTCGACGACGTCCTCGATCTCTACCTGCGCAGCCGTGCCGAGGGCTTCGGCCCGGAGTCGATCCGCCGCATCATGATCGGGACCTTCGCGCTGTCTGCGGGCTACTACGACGCCTACTACGGCCAGGCGCAGAAGGTGCGCACGCTCATCATGAACGACTTCGAGCGCGCGTTCGCCGACTTCGACGTGCTGCTGACGCCGACCTCACCGACCACCGCGTTCAAGATCGGCGAGAAGGCGGCCGACCCGGTGTCGATGTACCTGTCGGACGTCTACACCATCCCGGTGAACCTCGCCGGCATCCCTGCGGTCAGCGTCCCGTGCGGCACCGTCGGCGGCCTGCCCGTCGGGTTGCAGATCATGGGTACGCATTTCGCCGAGGCGACGATCCTGCGCGCCGCTCAGGCGGTCGAGGACGCGTGCGGCTTCGTACCGGTCCCGCCGCTCGTGATGGGACTCGGCGCCGCACGGGGCACCACCGTATAGCTCGCCACCGAGCGTGGACCTCGATGGTGCCGAAGCGGGCTCGCTTACCCCGCGTGACGGAGCTTCGCGATCGCTTCGGTCATGGCGGACAGGTCCGGCATCTTCGGCAGGTTCCCGAGGTGCGGCATGTGCATCTCCGCCATGCGCTGCATGTGCGCCATGTGCGGAAGGCGCGGGAGGTGCGGCATCCGGTCGGCGACGCGGCGGGTACCCAGGTAGGTCGCGGCCGCCAGCAGCCCCAGTCCTCCGAAGAGGAACGCCCCGATGATCAAACCGGCGCGGGTGTCGATGATGACGCGCGAGTCGTCCGAGATGGTCGCGTTGCGCGCCGCCATGAGTCCGACCCAGCTACGTGCCACGGTGGCTTCGCCGGTCACGATGCAACACGCGCCGCCGGTCTCGATCTCGACATTCCGGGCCACGATGAGCGAGGCGCCGCCCTGAGAGACCGCGACGTCGCCGGAGACCACCATGGCCATCGCCGCTGCTTGCCGCATCGCGACGCTGTCGGCGCTGAGGGCGCCGATCACGGAGCCGGTGATCTCGGCGTCGCCGGCCACCGATGCGCTCGCGATCGCGCTGCCCGTGGCGCCGAACTCGTCGCAGAACACCTGACCGAACGCGGTCGCCGACGCCTCCATGATGTCGACGTCGGTGAAATCGTCCTCGTAGAGGTCCTCGCCACTCTGGTCCGTCGCGTCGAACGGCGCGGCCATGTCGGACTCTGCGCCCTGTGTGTACTCGTCGTCTGAAGGCATCTCGCTCATCTCCTCGTCTAGGCTCACGGCGCGTCCCGCTCCCGCGCTCCGCTTAAGTGGAAGCGCCGGTCCGGATGTGTGCGCGTTACCAGTATGTACCCCGCCAAGTCAGGGCTGCTGCGGCCACTCGCGCGAACTTGTTTTCATCGGATACCGGCTGGGCAGAGGAATTGCTCTACTCTCTATCGTATATACGGAACCGGTCAGAGATTATCCACACAAGGAGTCCCGCAGAATGTCCAAGCAGACCGTGGTCGTCGCGCTGGGCGGGAACGCGCTCCTCAAGCGCACCGACCCGATGACCGCCGAGGCGCAGCGCGCCAACGTCAAGATCGCGGCGCGCGCCTTGGCTCCGCTCACCGAGGAGTTCAACCTCGTGCTCGCTCACGGCAACGGCCCGCAGGTCGGGCTGCTGGCGCTGCAGGCCGCGGCCTACACCGAGGTCGAGCCGTATCCGCTCGACGTGCTGGGCGCCGGTACCCAGGGGATGATCGCCTACATGGTCGAGCAGGAACTCGGCAACGTCCTGCCGTTCGAGACGCCGATCGCCACCGTCCTGACCATGACGGAGGTCGACGCCAACGACCCGGCGTTCGCCGACCCCACGAAGTTCGTCGGTCCGTGCTACGAGAAGGACGAGGCCGACCGGCTCGCGGCCGCGAAAGGTTGGGTCGTGAAGCCCGACGGCGAGAAGTGGCGTCGGGTGGTCGCCTCGCCGGAGCCCAAGCGTATCTTCGAGATGCGGCCGATCAACTGGCTCATCGAGCACGGCACGGTCGTGATCTGTGCGGGCGGCGGAGGGATCCCCACGGTCTATCTTCCGGACGGGACACGCACGCTCGTGGGCATCGAAGCGGTCATCGACAAGGACCTCGCCGCGGAGCTGCTCGCGCGCGAGATCGGCGCGGACCTGTTCCTGATGGCCACCGACGCTGAGGGAGTCTGCGCGGACTGGGGCACGCCTTCGCAGCGCGTTCTTTCGTTCGTGACGCCCGAACAGCTGGCTGAGTACGAGTTCGCGGCGGGCTCGATGGGGCCGAAGGTCGAGGCCGCCTGCCGCTTCGTCAGGGCCACCGGGAAGCGGGCCGCCATCGGCCGTCTCGAGGACCTCTCCGAGATCGTCGCCGGCCGCGCGGGCACGAGCGTGGTTGCCCGACTGCCGTAGCGCGGAGCGGCGCATGCTTCGGATACAATCCAGTCAGCGCATACGCGCGGCGTCCGGCACTCCCGGGCGCCGCTTCGCACGTGAAGGAAGGGAACCGACGTGGGTAAGGACCGCCTGGCTGAGGCACTCGTGGACATGGAGGCCGTCATCGGCCTGGAGATCCACACGGAGCTGACCTCGCTCAAGACGAAGATGTTCTGCGGTTGTCCGGTCGCCTTCGGCGGCGAGGTCAACACGCGCGTCTGCCCCGTGTGCCTGGGGCTGCCCGGGGCGCTGCCCGTGCCCAACGAGAGGGCGATCGAAGCCACCGTGCTTGCCGGCCTCGCGCTGGACTGCGAGATCGCCCGCGACAGTCAGTTCCACCGGAAGAACTACTTCTATCCGGACATGCCCAAGGACTACCAGATATCGCAGTACGACGTGCCGTTCTGCCTCGGAGGTCACCTCGACGTCGAGGTCGACGCATCCGCCGCCGCCGAGCGGGCCGACCGCGCGGGTGTGGATGTCGAGGATGACGGCTCGTACACGACTCGCATCGGCATCACCCGGATCCACCTTGAAGAGGACACCGGCAAGATGATCCACGTCGGGGGGAGCGAGGGCAGGATCGCCGGGGCCACTCACTCACTCGTGGACTTCAACCGGGCAGGCACCGCCCTCGTGGAGCTCGTGAGCGAGCCCGACATCCGCACGCCCGAGGAGGCGCGCAGGTTCGCGCAGAAGCTGCGTCTCATCCTGATGGCGCTCGGCATCAGCGACTGCAATATGGAGGAGGGCTCCATGCGCGTCGACGCCAACGTGTCGGTCCGCCCGCGTGGGCAGGTCGAGCTCGGCGTCAAGGCAGAGGTCAAGAACATGAACTCGTTCAAGGCGCTGCACGACGCGGTCGCCTTCGAGATCGTGCGGCAGGTCGATCTGATCGCGGGTGGTGGGACCGTCGTGCAGGAGACGCGCCACTGGGACGTGGGTGCGAAACGCACGAGTAGCCTGCGATCCAAGGAGGAGGCGCACGACTACCGGTACTTCCCGGAGCCGGACATGGCGCCGTTCACTTTCGACGACGCATATATAGATGCCATCCGTAAGCGTCTTCCCGAGCTTCCGGACGCGCGCAAGGCGCGGATCGCGGCTCTCTACGGTTTGCCGGTCCACGACGCCCGCGTACTCGGCGAGGATCGCGAGCTCGAGTCCTACTACGCCGAGGCGGTCGAGAGCGCCGGCTTGGAGTTCGCCAAGCCGATAGCCAACTGGGTGCTCGGGGAGCTTTCCGCACAGCTGAACGCAGAGGGCATCCCGGCTTGGGGTTCCAACGTCACCCCGCGCAAGCTGGCCAGGATCGTGCAGCTGGTGGCGGACGGCACGATCTCTGGGAAGCAGGCGAAGGAGGTCTTCGCCGAGATCTCGCTCACCGATGAGAAGCCGTTGCAGGTCGTGGAGCGGCTCGGGATGCGCCAGGTCTCCGACATCTCGGAGCTCGAGACGATCATCGACGGAGTCCTTGCCGCGAATCCCTCGCAGGTCGAGCAGTTCCGAGCGGGCAAGGCCGGTCTCATCGGTTACTTCGTCGGCGCCGTGATGCGTGAGACGAAAGGTCAGGCCAACCCGGCCGTCGTGAATGATCTCTTGACGCGGAAACTCGGCGCCTAGGCCCTCTGAGCACTCCGTGACCATCGACCTCGATGTGAGGTCGATGTCCCCAGGGGGTGTGTCCATCGCCAAATGGGCCCGCGCGCGCCTCTTGCGGCTCCCGCTCGCCGTTCTTGCGGAGCCGTTCGTCGCTATTCCCACACGGTATCTACACAGAAAATGCTACGCTCCTCCCCTCATTCCTACCGATTGGAACGCGGGGCCGTATGAGGGGTGTGATCATCGCGATCGCCGGAGTCGTCGCATTCGTTGTGGCGGCTTCTGTGGCTCGGCCTGCCGGCCGAGCGCTCAAGCACGTCGGTACGTGGGCGCTGATCGTCACTGGCGTGCTCGTGGTGGCCGCAGCGACGGCCGTCGCCACCTACGGGCTCATGCCCGGGAACGACGTGTGGTGGGGGGTCGGCCTGGGGTTCGGCTTCGGTGGCCTCAGCGGGCTGCGGTACGGACGCGGCACGCTGTTCGACCTGCTCGCCCGCCCGAAGGCTCCTTCGGACGGGGGAGTCGGCTGATGGTCCAACCGCCGGGGGAATCCAGTTTGAACCGCTCGTCGCCACGCCATTCATCTTGTGGCTGTCAGCAGGCGATAATCTCTACGAAGGGTCACGCGACAAGCAGCGTGAACAGGGCAAAGGACGACGGCCCGGCCCGCAACACCGCGGGGCGTATTCGTCGTTCCGACTCGGGGGGACTGTCCGCAGTGGATTGCATGCTGACCCATTCCGTGCGCACTAACACATATACACGCGCGCACGCGCGCTCGCGCGTCGACGCTGGCTTCACTTTGATTGAGTCGCTGACGGCCGCGACCATCCTGCTTCTCGTTGCTGCCGCCGTCATCACCGTCCTGATCGCCACCAGCGGGTGGTACGCCAAGGCGCGCATGCGCACCGAGGCGACCGCGGTGGCCAACAACGTCATGTCGCTCATCCTCGCGCGCAACTACAGCGACATCCGCCGCCCTGTGGGGGCCGAGACGTGGCCAGCCGCGATCCCGGAGGTCCGGGACTGGGCATCGGCCGTCGGCACCTTCAGCGTCGAGACGAGTCTGGTCTCGCAAGTCGATACCGCGACCGGCCTCCCCATGATCAAGGTCATCGTCACCGCCTCCCCGCTGGGCCAGGTGCTCGACCCCCCCGTCTCCATCGTCCGGTACGCGAGCGGATGGCAGGAGAAGGACCAGGCGGGACGGGAGTCCAAGGTCACCGTCGAGGTCCAGATCCGCACCGACAAGGTGAACCTGGCCCAGAGCGGGGTACGCGTCCAGTTGCTCGACTCGTCCACGATGGTGGAGAGCCACTATGCGGTCACCGACGGGACCGGGGTTGCGCACTTCGAGAACATCAACGAGGGCGACTACTTCCTGACCTCCGACCCCCGCTTCGGCACCGACATCAGGCCGCTCCACTTCCCGGAGCGCGTCTACCCGACGCATCTGGGTTCGAAGTCCCAGGCCGAGGTCCCGATCGTGAAGTACTCGCTCGAGGTCGCTCGCCATACCACCCCCGCGATC
>Ga0209125_1002621_pt1 | contig 13533 bp, 8 predicted proteins | sample BarGraIncub1131A_FD_184503 | JGI IMG/M metagenome (GOLD analysis project Ga0209125, IMG submission 184503) | Arctic peat soil microbial communities from Barrow, Alaska - Barrow Graham LP Incubations 11-31A (SPAdes) (version 2) | ecosystem: Environmental > Terrestrial > Soil > Wetlands > Peat... | reverse complement strand
GATGCAGCCGAAGTAGGGGCCGGAGTGGTCCAGCACCATCACCTCGTGGATCATGGTCAGTTCCAGGTGGGTGTTCGGGTCGTCGAAGGGGATCCGGCAGTTCTCCGCCAGGAGCACCACGAAGAGCCCGGTCAGCATCAAGAGGAGCGAGGCGCCGGCCGCCACCCAGACCGGGCCGGTCACGTGGAGCAGCATCGGCGTGAGCGACATGGTGCCGGAGAGCCTGGTCAGTGTGATCAGGGCGAAAAACAGCGTCGGCTCGGCGAGGCAGGAGAAGGTCACCTCGCGGGCGGCCCCCATCCCCTCGAAGCTGGAGCCGGTGTCGAGCGCGGCGACCGTGGTGAAGAAGCGCCCCAGGGCGAAGAGATAGGCGAAGAGGATCATGTCCCCCTCGAAGGAGATCGGCGCCGGGTGCTTGCCGAGAGGAATCAGGAGCGCCGCGAACAGGGTCGCCGCCAGGGTGACGGCGGGACCGGCCCGGAACAGCCAGGTCGTGGTGTCGCTCAGCACGACCCCCTTGCGCATGAGGCGGGCCAGATCGTAGTAGGGCTGCAGCAACGGTGCTCCCACCCGGCCGGCGAAGGCCGCCTTGGTCTTGCCGATCACCCCCAAAAGCAGAGGCGGCATGGCGAGGGCAAGAACTATATGGAGTAGCGTATCGATCATCTCCGTCTCCTAGAAGCTAGCGTACCCAGAGCATGAGCAGGAAAAGTGTGACAAAGATGTACAGGATGTAGATCTGGACCTCGCCGTGCTGCAGCCGCCTCAAAAAGGCGAAGCTGACCCCCACCACGCTGAACACCGGCTCGATCACGCGCTCGAGGACGGTCTCCTCCGCGCTGTGGCTCAGGCGCGCGGCAGAGGGGGCCAGCCCGGCAATCGCGCTCAGCCTGAGCCGGGTGCGGACCACTCCGGCGGAAAAGGAGCCGAACAGGGCGCCGAACGAGGACGCGGTGTACTGGATGCTGGGTGCGGGCGCCAGGTAGCCGCAGCCCCAGGTGGGCCCCGTGGCCTGCGGGAGCTGGCTCCGCCTGCGCCTTAGATACCAGAAAAGCCCGGCCGAGATGAGCAGCACGCCCCCGCCGGCCACGGTGAACCAGAGCGGCCGGATCGGCAGGCCGCCAAAGCGCGAGGCTTGCGGCACGACCGCTGCCAGCACCGGGTTCACCAGCGCGAGGAAGAGCTGGGGGAGGAGTCCGCCCAGAAGGCAGAGCGCCGCCAGAAAGGCCATCGGGACCAGCATGGTGGCGGGCGCCTCGTGCACCTTGGCCGATTCGATCGTGCGGGGACTCCCCAGGAAGGTGATGCCGAAGAGCTTCACGAAGCTGATCAGAGCCACCCCTCCCACCAGCGCCAGCACCGGCGCGCCCAGGGCCACGTAGGGCTGCGCCGCCCGCGCCTCGCCGAAGAAGCCGAGGTAGAGCAGGAATTCGCTGGCAAAGCCGTTAAAGGGGGGGAGACCGCTGATGGCGACGGCGCCGCAAAGGGTGAGGGCGGCGCTTACGGGCATGCGCCTGGCAAGCCCCCCCATCCGGTCCATGTCGCGGGTTCCCGTGGCGTGCATCACGCTTCCCGCGCAGAAAAAGAGCAGCGGCTTGAAGAGGCTGTGGTTCAGGACATGGAAGAGCGCCCCGGCAAAGCCTAAGTAGGCAAGCCGCGGGTTCCCCGTGCTCTGCCCGATCAGGGCGATCCCGATGCCGGCCGTTATGATGCCGAGGTTCTCGATGCTGCTGTAGGCGAGGAGCCTTTTGATGTCCTTTTGCGCCGATGCGATGGAGATTCCCAGGAGCGCCGAGACCAGCCCGGCCACGGCCAGGAGGACGCCCCACCAGAGCGGGCGCTCGCCGAAAAAGGAGACCACGCGCAGCACCCCGTAGATCCCCATCTTCAGCATGACCCCCGACAGCAGGGCCGAGACGTGGCTCGGGGCGTTGGCGTGGGCCGAGGGGAGCCAGATATGCAGCGGCATGAGCCCCGCCTTGGAGCCGAAGCCGGCCAGCGCCGCGAGGAAAATCAGCGTCGCCGCGGCCGCCGCCAGTTGTAGGGAGCCGGTCGCCGGGAAGAGGAAGCTCCCGGTTGCCAGCCTCAGCTGGGAGAAGAGGACCAGCAGCGCCGCAGCGCCGATGTGGCTCGCGACCAGGTAGACGGTCCCGGCGCTGCGCACCTCGGGCTCCTCGTGTTCGGTCACCAGGAGGAAGTAACCCGCCAGGGCCATGAGCTCCCAGGCGATCATAAACAGCGCGCCGTTCCGTGCGACGACGACCAGCGCCATGGCGGCGGCGAGCAACCCGTAGAAGAAGGTGACGGACGGCTCGCTGGAGCGGTGCGAGGCCGCGGGCCAGTAGCCGAGGGCGTACAGGGATCCGGCCGGGAACACGAGGAAGATCGGGATCAGGAAGAAGAGCGAGAGCGGGTCGAGGGCGATCTCGCAGGCGCCGAAGGGGAGGTTCCATTCGATGAGGTAGCGCGCCCCCTCCCCCGCCGCCAGCAGGCAGGCGAGCGCGGGGAGCGCCAGCAAGGAGGCGGCGAGGGCGCAGAGCGTGGCGATGCGCTGTCCTGCGGCGCCGCGCCGCAGAAACAACCCGGGAACACCGGATAACGCGGTGAGTGCCATTGCGATAAGCACGAGAGCGGAGGGGTCTCGCATCAAGTTTTGAAACATTGCAAACCTTTCTGGCTGCTAACAGCGAAGTCGGACCGCCGCCGCGATTTCCAGGCGCCGGGAACGGAAAAAAACATTAAATAAATTGCAACTATTCAGCAAACTTCAAGAAAAAGGCAATTACAAACAAACAAAAGCCTCACCACAGAGGGCACAGAGGAACACAGAGGAAATCTTAAAACAATGGCATAAATCAGGTTTTGATTATCCTCTGAGAACCTCTGTGTACCTCTGTGGTAAGGCTTTATGCTTTAGGTTGGTTGTTATGGGTCGACTGATGCTGAATAGTTACCCGGGTAGAGACGCATTGCATGCGTCTCAGTCTTTTCAAACCCTGGCGGCATCTCTTAATCTTAATCTGTCCCGGGTCAGGTGAGAGACCGGCAAAAAAATGACCGTGAAGGTCATGACGCCGAACCGGGGCGCGCGTTGCGCCCTCTTTGTATCACAAACGGGCGCGTTTTAAAATATCCAATGAAGAAATGCGTCATTTATAACCAGCATGCCCTATGGATCCAGGTCCCCTCTGCAGTTGCTGTCCAATAGTCTTCCCCAAGGAACCTGTCCCGGGTTCTGACCAACTCTTAGCGCGTGGTCACGACAAAAAGCACCACCAGCGTGATGAAGGTGTAGAAGATGTAGATGTTCAGCTTACCGTTCTGCAGTCTCCGTACCGGTGCGGTCTTCAGGTAGAGATATTCCAGAAAGGGGAGATAGATCCGCTCCAGCACCGTCTCGGGGATGTGGCTGGCCAAACTCCCCGGCTCGGGGAAGAGTCCGGACACCTCTTTCCGATGCACCTCGGGGCAGAGCACGCCCCGGAACCAGGTGACCAGCATGTCGCCAAACGATGATGCAGTGTACTGTATGCGCGGCCCCGGGCGGAGATAGCCGCACCCCCAGGTGCCGGAGACGGCGAGCGGCAGCCGGCGCGCGCGCCGGGCCAGGTACAGCGCGGACAGCACCGCGCAGAGGAGCAGCCCCACTCCGAGCAGCGATAGCCACCCCAAAGGGACCAGGTTGGCTATCCCCAGCGGCTCCAGCGAACTCTGGTAGCTGAGAATTGCGTTATTGAGCGGGAGGCCGATCAGCCCGGGCAGCACCCCGATCAGCACGCAGACCAGGGAGAGAAACGCCATGGGGAGCAGCATGCTGGAGGATGCCTCATGGCCGTCGGCGTGGTCGTTTGATCGCGCCAGCCCCAGGAACACGACGCCGTAGACCTTGACGAAGCAGGCGACCGCCAACCCCCCGACCAGCGCCAGGACGGGTGCGGCCAGGGCAGCGAGGGACCCCGCGTAGCCGTGGTCGGACCGGATCGCCGTGAAGAAGCCGAGATAGACCATCAGCTCGCTCACGAAGCCGTTCAGGGGGGGGAGACCGCAGATGGCGATGGCACCGACCAGGAAGAATCCGGAGCTCCAGGGAAGCCGCCGCCCGACACCGCCCATGAGTTCGAGCTCCCGCGTGCCGGTGGCGTGGATTACGGACCCGGCGCTGAGAAAGAGCAGTGCCTTGAAGGTGGCGTGGTTCAGGACGTGCAGCAGGCTGCCGCCGAGCCCGAGCACGATCATGGCCCTGCTCCCCTGGCTTTCGCCGATCAGCGCCACCCCGAGCCCCATCATGATGATCCCGATATTCTCGATTGAGTGGTAGGCGAGGAGCCGCTTCAGGTCGTGCTGGCCGATGGCGAAGGCGACCCCCACCACACCCGAGAAGGCTCCCAAAACCAGCACGGTGCAGCCCCACCAGGAAGGGATATCGAAGAAGCAGGAAAAGACCCGCATCATGCCGTAGATCCCGGTCTTGAGCACGATGCCGGAGAGGATCGCGGAGATGTGGCTGGGCGCATTGGCGTGTGCAGAGGGGAGCCATACGTGGAGGGGCATGACCCCGGCCTTGAAGCCGAAACCGAAGAGAGCCGTCAGGAAAATCCCGGTCGCAACCCCGTTCTGCGCCGAGAGCATCCCCGGCGCCGGGAACAGGTAGGCGCCCGTCGCCCCCTTTAAGAGGGAGAACATGGCGAAGAGCGCGAGCGAGCCTACGTGGGTGGTGATCAGGTAGAGGATGCCGGCGTCGCGCACCTGCGGCTTCTCGTCCTCCGTTGTCAGGGCGAAATAGGCCGCAAAGGCCATGACCTCCCAGGCAACCAGGAAAAGCACCGTGTTTCTCGCCAAAAGGAGGGTCGTGAGTGATGCGGCCAAAAGGCCGAGGAAAAAGGTCAGTTTGCCGACGTTGCCGGGGTGCTTGCGCGCCGGCCAGTAGCCGACGCCGTAAACGGCGCTGCATCCCGTGACGATGAATATCGGCAGCAGGAAGATCGCGGAGAGCGGGTCGATGCCGATCTCGGCGGGTCCGAAGGGAAGCCCGGAGGCGAGGACGACGGTCTGCGGTGCGGGCACCAGCAGCGCCCAGAGGGCGCCGGCCGCACCGAGGAGCGAACCTGCCAGCATGAGGGATGCCGCCAGTCGCTGGGCGGCGCCCGACCCCTTCCGGACCAGAAGCGGCAGCCCGGAGGCGCCCTGGAACGTGACGGCGAGCCAGAGCAGGGTGAAACATGATACCGCCTCGCCGTTTGGGTGCATGGCTATCTCCCCATATCCTGTTCGAAAAGCCGCACTACATGCCGCCCGCCTCCAGCGCCTCGCCAGGGGGGGACCGTGCAGATCGGTCCCAGCAGCCGCGAAGGGCTCCGGCGGCACCATTGTGGCGCGCTCAGTCGCGCGGTCGAGCAGATCGGCCCGGTTGACCAGGCAGCTGCCGTTCAGCTGGGCCGCAGTAGGTTTCTCGTTTTCGCTCCAGTCAAGGACCGCAGTCTCTTCGTCTTTCAGCAGCACAGAAGCTTCCGACCTCTTCATCAACATCGTCAGGCCCTGTGACTGAACTTAGGAAGGTATAACATTATTACAGCAAAGAAACAAGACTGCCGCTGTCAGTAGGGAGCGTTTTGCGGACTTAACGTACCGCGAGCGCGGCATTGCCGCGATGAAACTGATTGGCAACGGACGGGACCATGGGCGTTACAACAGGAGAACGAGCCCTACCCGAGAGAGTACCACCCGGAGCGTTGTCGAATGCAGGAATATACCGCAAGGACCAGCCGGCATGGAAAGTGTGCAGGTATCTATTGCATCAGGCACAACGGAGAAAGACTGCACACGAAAGGGGAGTTGCTCCACATAAAGGCACCCTCCATTTAGGGGCGGCAGTTTCCACTTAACATTAAAAAGAGGGAAGGCCGAATTAGATGATGGCAGTAATAAAGGCTGGTTAAATATCCCAGTTCCTAAATTTCAACCAAAGCGGATTACCTTTGCCTCGTGACTTGCCACAATAAATTAGCAAAAAAAAATCGCACACTGCGTATTTAACGTATATTATCAAAAACCGAATAGGTATAATCCGGAAAAAAGCGGGAAAGTACCATGAAATCGTCTTCACTACCACTAATTATATGAATTTACCCATTTGCAGGGGGGGGGAACAATGAAACAAACAGTGCTTATCGGCGTGCTGCTGGTATTGATCGCGTCTTTTCCGGCTTATGCCGACAGTCTCGTGCGGGTCCAGTGTGAAGAGGAAGACACCGGTACCGAGGTGTATCTCAACGGCAAATTTGTCGGGGAATGCCCGGTAGATGCTCCTGTAAATGAAGGGACCGTACTGCTGCGCGCCCGGAAAGCAGTGAACGGCGACTATGAAAAGATCTTCGAAAAAAAGCTCAGGGTGGTTGAGGGCGTTTCCCAACGGGTAGAACTCGTCATGTCCGCGCCTCAGTTGACTGCCGATGCCAAGTTCCGAAAGGAAGCGGCCGAGGCCGGTGTCCAACTGCGAACCGCGGAAGCAGGCGACATAGATGCCATGAAGAAGATGGCCCGGCGTTACGATGCGGGAATAGGAGTGAAAAAAGATCGCGCGCAGGCAGAAAGCTGGCGTGACAAGGCAGAGGCGACCGCTGCGCAAAGGGAGCTCAACGCGGCCCGTTCCGGCGCTATCGATGCGATGCTGAACATGGCGGCACGTTACAGCACCGGACTGGGGGTTGTCAAAGACCCCTCGCAAGCCGAGGCCTGGCGGGAGAAGGCTGCAGACGCACAGCGTGAAAAAATCGAGCGGGATAATGCCAGCCTCGCGGTTCAAAAGGCTCAGGAAAAACAGGCGAAAATCGATCGCGTGTCGTTCTTCGAATTCACAAAAAAAACCTTCGATTTCAAGGAGGGGTTCGCAGTCTTTGGTCCGTTTTACCTTACCCTTATGCCGACAGCTACTGCAGAGTTGCCGTTATTCGATCTGACTTCTGCGCCATCCAAAACCACAGAGCTAAACAAGTTAAAAAACGAAGCAGCCCTGCTCCCTTCCAGTTGGGGAAAACCCGACTCCATGATAGCACGGGCCTCGCTGCAGCTTAAGTCGAACAGCGCCACGGCAGAAAATTCACTTTTACTTGCAGCAGCTAAATGATCAGGATGGCGGTTCTGCTGAACGGAATACTATGAGCCGGTTGTGCAGGAAGATTTATCCGAGAATGGAGGAACAATGAAAAAAATATTTCTTGTCAGCGGGTTGCTGGTGATGATTGCGTCTTTTCCGGTTTATGCGGACAGCCTGGTGCGGGTCCAGTGTGAGGAGGAAGACACCGGTACGGAGGTATATCTCAACGGCAAATTTGTCGGGGAATGCCCGGTTGATGCTCCTGTAAATGAAGGGACCGTTCAGCTGCGTGCCCGGAAAATCGTGAACGGCGACTATGAAAAACTGTTCGAAAAAAAGCTCAGAGTGGTTGAGGGCGTTTCCCAACGGGTAGAGCTCGTCATGTCCGCGCCACAGTTGACTGCCGAAGCCAAGCTTAGAAAGGAAGCGGCCGAGGTCGGCGCTCAACTCCGAGCCGCGGAAGCAGGCGACCTGGATGCCATGAAGAAGATGGCCCGGCGTTACGATGCGGGAATAGGAGTAAAAAAAGATCCTTCGAAAGCCGTAATCTGGCGCAACAAAGCAGAGGCAGCCACTGCGCGAGAGGAGATGCGTGCGGCCAACACTGGCAATATCGCAGCGATGCTGAACCTGGCGGCACGTCATGACACAGGAAATGGGGTGGAACAAAGCCCCTCACTGGCACAGGCATGGCGTGAGAAGGCTGCTGCCGCAAAGCGTGAGAAAACGGCGACAGCAAAGGCTCAAGTAAAGGCTCGTGAAAGACAGAGTAAGATCAATAAAATCAACTTTCATGAATATTTCCAGGGAGTCGTCGACGGCAACAGTATCGGTATTGATAAAAACAATGTCACCTCCGTCATCGTTACTGGTTTCCCTGCTATGACTTTGGGTGCAGCAACCGACTTAATCTCAGCGCCGATAAAATCTACTGAATTAAACCGCTTAACAAACGAAGCGGACCTTCGCCCTTCCACCTGGGGAAAGCCTGATTCCATGATCGCCCAGGCTTCGTTGCAGATCGAGAGGAATAGTCCAATGACTGGGAACCCCCCGTTGGTTATGGCCACTAAATGAACCGCGTAGCGGTCTTCCTGATCGCAACACTTTTTGCCGGCTGCGCCTCGACCTCCCGGCAGAATACGCTGAACGCACCTGCGCCGATCCCGATGCGCAGCTGGCTGCAGTTGCAGGGTGACCTTCGAGATGCGCCGGTCGAACTGCGCCGCGCAATCACGCAAGCAGTGCAAGCACGGTTACCTAAAGCGGATCAGGCCGTTACGGTCACGACAGAAGCGTCTCAGACCTCCCGGGCGGTGCTTCTTGAGGTAATGGCGCACTCCCCCGACCGTGCCTTCCTTCCCGACGCAGAGTTTAACAACTTGCACGATGTGGTCATCGGCGAAAACCGGCACCTGGAGCAAACCTACGCCGCGGTTCTGGCGGGTTATCTGACGCAGCCCGATTTTGGCTGCCAGCAGCCCCTGTACCTGCGTTATTTCCAGCGCCGGTACGGTGCGGGACCTGGGGCGAACCAGTGCCGTGCCGAAGTCCCCTTTTCAGTCCTCACTCGATACGACGGCGCCGGCAATGTTTGGCTCGATCCCAAGCGGGTCAAGTCCATCCACCTGTTGTTTGCGGGGAAGAGCCAGAGCATGGCTTCTCGATTCGGCCACCTCGCCTTGAGGCTCGTGGTCTGCCCGGAAGGCAAGACATCAGCTGCCGAGTGCGATGCCAACCTTTTTGAGCATCTGGTGCTCGGGTTTCAGGCGCACATCGACGAACTCTCCTTGAACACGCTCAAGGCACTTAACGGCGATTACAAAGCCTACCTTTTCGCCAATCGTTTCATGGATGTCTACCAGGAGTACGCGATAGGCGAGTTCCGCGAGGTCTATTCAGTGCCGCTGCGCCTGGACGATGCGCAACGCGAGCTGATGGTGCGGGAACTGGCGGATATCCATTGGAGCTATGCCGGCAGCTACAATTTCTTTACCCGCAACTGCGCCACGATGCTGCAAAACGCCCTGCGGGTGTCATGGCCTGAGTTCGCGGCCAGCGGCAAGCTGAGCAGCGGCTTCCTTCGTCCGGACAGCTTTTTCGAGGCGATCAAAAGAAGTCCCCTGACCGATAGCGCCAGGCTGGCCTCGCTCGAGGATGCCGAACGTGAGGGCTATTTCTTTTCCAGCACCAGGGAGTTTTACCAGCGCGCGCTGACCGAGGTCAGGGCACAGATGAAGGCGCCTGCTTTCTCCGACATTGAAAGCTATCTGCAAATAAATCCGGTCAAAAGGCGAGCGGACCGAGAGGAAGACACCCAGTTTTTCGCCCGCCTTGCTGCCGACCGGCATCTGCGCGAGGCCCAAATAATGCTGGAGGAGTATGCCCTCCTGCGCGGCGAGCGACTGCTGATGATCGAGGGTGCCAAGTATTTCGAGCAGCAAGACTTCCTGTCACGATCTGACAGCATTCATGCCCAGCTTGACGCGGAACATGCCAAGGTATTCGACGATTGCCTGCTTACCCCGTTCAAGCAGCACACCAATCCCATTCTGAGGTTGAGCGGCATTCCGGATAAATCTGATATCCCGACAATCTCGAGCCAGACATCGACCTGCCAATCGAAGCAGAGCAACCAATTATTGCATGAAGCAATCGAAGGGATCAAGGATGCGAAGTCCGAGCAGTGGCAGAAATTGACTGACGCTTCCCGGTACGTGTCGGAAAGTATCGCAAACATAAATCTACTTAAAAAAATGTGATGGGATTATCGCCTGGTCCAACAAAGGGGAAACGGATGCATATCAACAAGCGGCTATGTCTTGTGCTTTTAATCGGCTTGCTGGCGTTCACGTCGCTGCCGGTGCTGGCGGTCACCGATCAGCAGAGAAAAATGCTCGACCAGCTCGACCAGTTGGACCATCAGGAGTTCAGCGCACAAACAGAAAAAGCGTATTCTTGCATCCATGCGCGTGACTTCGGCTGCGCGGAGAAGAAGATCGCCAAGGCCGCCAAGTATGTCACCAACCCGCAAGACAGGACTACGCTGCGCAGAGCGAAGCAGGATCTCGCCGCGGAGCGCAGATATCAGCAGGAAGAGCTGGCAGCAGCGGCGGAACGGGCACGCCAGATACAGCTGGCGCAGGCGCGTGCCGCGCAGGAAGAGGCGGACCGAAGGCAAAGAGAACGCCAGAGAGAGGAAGCCGAGGAAAGGAATAACAATATCAGAGGAGGGCTTGCCATTCTTTCCGGTACAGCCGCCGGATATGCCACCAGGCACTATGCACCTGACCAGCAGTCAAGGATCATGACGTCGACCATGGATGCGGTCTATAACGGCAACGTGGATGGATTGAACTCCACCCTGAATCAGGTCAGTTCAGAGAGGGAGCAGGAGCACAACGAGAAAATGCAGCAGATCCGCGAGCAGAAAGCGCGTGATGAGCATGCCGCCCAAGCCAGGCGGGAACGCGAAGAGCGTGAGGAGCGCGCCACGCGAGCTCAGAAAGAGCGCGAACAGCACGCGGCACGATCCCAGCGGGAGCGTGAGGAGCGCAGTGCCGCGCAGCGCCGGGCTCAGGAGGCCGAGCGCCTCCGCCAGGCGCAGGCAAAGCGCCCGCCGGTCCAGGTGCCGCAATACGTTCCGCAGCAGGTAACCATTCCCACCTGGTCGCAGACCTGCCCTCCCGGGTATTCACCCGCGCGTCATTCCAACGGGGTAAGCAAAGCAGCTGCGCCAGGCGGGTATTGCATCAAGGACCCGGTGCAGACTGCGAAGCTGCAAGTGAACCAGGGACCGGGAGCGGGCACTGCAAGCAGCCCGTCCAATCCAGCGGCAGGCGCTTCCAACGCGGCTGGAACAAGTAACAAGGCGCCCAGGAATCCTGCTACGCGCCAGGTGAAGGACGAAAGCGCAGGCAACAGGACCTCGACCTCAGGAGCGGGGTCTGCCAACGTGGCCGGGACAGGCAACAGTGCCCCCAAGGTTCCTGCCGCGAAAAAGCTCTTTCGCAAGATCCCGGCGGATCCACCGCGAGGCAGTGCGCCCGGAGGAAAGGTCAAGGGGATCGAAAGCTACACTACGGAGGGGGTTACCTACAGCTGTCAGGGGATCAACTCGTACGGCCATCAACATAAGGAAGAGGTGGAACTCCTGGTAAAGGCCTACTTTGACTCTCCCTACGCCAGCGATGAGCGGTGTCAGAACTGGTGCGACCTGCTTAACAGACGTGAGGAGGTTCTTTCGACCTTTCACTATACCGGCAGCTGGAGTTGCACCAACACTGCAATGGGCCAGTGGCTCGGGACGGATCAATATTCGTCCTACCACAACGGCCAAAACGGCAACCGCTGTACCTGTGTAACGGCAAACGATACACCGATAATTTTCAGCCCGGCTCCGAAGTGAGCAGCGACGGGCCGCCGTTTTCTACCCTCGCGGCTTAGTGGATCGTTGCACCGCCCGGCGGTGGCGATCCGCGTTTGAACCACCTCGGGACAATGGAGCAATAGCTAATGACTACACGCCTGTCACTAATAGTTTTCATGGTCGTTGCACTGCAGTTGGGCCACGCATTTGGAGCAGACAATGCGTATGTCGACCTGCAAAAAGCTTTGTTGTCCTGCGACACAGGTAAAAAGGCCAAATCAGTTTTGACCGAAATAGCTAGCGGGTACGAAAGGGGAAAGGACGAGAGAGAAGTAGCTCTGAAATCATTAAAGAATGAAGTTGAAAAGCAGAGTTCCATGACCGATGCGACAAGGGCCAGTAAAGTAAAAGAATACGAGTATTTACTGGAACAATACAAAACTTTTTTAAAGAATGCGCAGGCCGACCTTCAATCAACCAACGACAAATTGACAATTTTCATCATTAATGGACTGGTAGATGTCACTAAAGAATATTACTCGTCGACAAATTTTTCAGGCATATATGCTCTTGATGCAAACGCAGGTCAACTCACTGAATTGATTGCAGGTAAATTAAGTGCAAATGTGAATAAGGGCGACTCTGTCGATATTACAGGGAGAGTGCTTGAGGCATTCAACTTAAAAACCGTATATTATGACTCCATTATTGCGAAGGCACCTTATCTTTTGCCAATTGAAGGCATTAAGTATAGCGCGGTGCTCGAAAAAACTGATTCCACTGCGCCAGTTATCGCCATATCAGCCCCGAAAGCCGGCCGTGGCGAGAAGCTTACTACGCGGGAACGGAGTATCACAGTCGCGGGAAAGGCGACGAGCGCGAGTGGCGTCGCTGACGTAAAAATCAACAGACAACCGGCAGCTCTGGATGCGGAGGGGAATTTTTCTGCCGAGGTGGCTTTGACAGTTGGTGACAACGAAATCACCGTCGTTGTCATTGACGGGAATATAAACGAAACCACGGAACGCTTCACCGTTGTCCGTCCGGCAGATGCCGAGTAAGGCTGAAACGCGACTGCGAGCCGGAGCGAGGCCGCCTCGCCGCCCGGTTGCAGCGCTACTTCCCCATCTCCAGCTCGAAGCGCTCGGCCGCCTCGATGATCCCCACCGAGTCGCAGGCGAGGTTGAGCGTCGCCCGGAACTGCGGGTCGTGAAGCGCGTAGGCGAGCCGGGACAGGAGGTGCAGGTGCACCTTGACCGTGGGGCTGGTCAGCATGAAGAGCATCCGGACCGGTTCCCCATCCAGGGCTCCGAAGTCGATCGGGTTCGCCAGAAAGCAAAGCGTTATGGCTGGGGCGGGACTGTTCTGCAGCAGGATCGGGTTGCGCACGTGCGGAATGGCGATCCCTCCGCCGATCGCGGTGGTGCCGAGCGCCTCGCGCGCCAGCAGCACCTGGAGCAGGAACTCCGGGTCCATCTGGGGCGGCAGCTTCAGAAGGTTGACGACGCTTCTGAGCACGGAGAGCTTGTCTCCCCCCGGGACACCGCAATGCACGCCGCCTGCCTCCAGAGCCTCGCTGAGGGTGGGGTAGTGTATATCGGCCTGGGCCGCCTCGAACAGCTCGGGCGGCACCTTTATGGCGTGCTCGGTCGCCCACTCGAGCAGATCAACCCGGTTGATCCGGTAGCTGCCGTTCACCAGGGTCGCCGGCAGTTTTTCCTTTTTGATCCACTTAAGGACCTGACCCTCATCGATTTTCAGCAGCGTTGCTATGTCTGACGCCTTCATCAACATCGGCGGACTCCCTGTGACTGAACTTAGAGATGTATAACATTGTTACAACAAAGAAACAAGGCTGTCGCTGTCCAGCGTTTCTTTTTCCTTCCCAGCTGGGGCTGATTTGCGCCGAAAATCAACACCGCCTCAGGCAAAGACGCAAAGAACGGTGGATCGACGCAGAATCGAGTAGGGTGAGGCGAACTGATCAGGTTCGCCTCAGCCCTCTCACAGAACCGTACGTACGGGCCTCGTATACGGCTCATGTCCATCCTATCCTCATCCGTTTGAGGCG
>Ga0209125_1002620_pt1 | contig 13539 bp, 10 predicted proteins | sample BarGraIncub1131A_FD_184503 | JGI IMG/M metagenome (GOLD analysis project Ga0209125, IMG submission 184503) | Arctic peat soil microbial communities from Barrow, Alaska - Barrow Graham LP Incubations 11-31A (SPAdes) (version 2) | ecosystem: Environmental > Terrestrial > Soil > Wetlands > Peat... | reverse complement strand
ATATAGGAAATCTCTTTCAGCTTCAATGATCCTTCAAGTGACATGGCATAGTCCGTATTTCTTCCTATGAAAAATACATCCTTACTATTATAGTAAAGCGACGCGAGATATTGAACCTGGTCCTTTTTCTTTAATAATTCTTCGACTTTCTCTGGAAGTAACAAAAGACCTTGAGTAGCCTGAGCAAGCGCTTCAGAATCCATGGTCCCCAGACTTTGTGCGATAAAAAGGGCTATTAGATACATAACTGATAACTGTGTGCTATAAGCTTTTGTTGTTGCAACTGCTATTTCCGGTCCTGCCCATGTATAAATCACATCATCGGATTCATTGGCAATTGAACTCCCCACAACATTTACAATTGATAATATCCTGGCTCCCAGACGCTTCGCCTCTCTCATGGCAGCCAATGTATCTGCGGTTTCTCCAGATTGGCTTATAATTATCGCAAGGGTATTGGAATCTACAATCGGCCCGCAATATCTGAATTCTGACGCTAACACAACTTCAACTGATTTTCGTGTCGCTTTTTCCAATACATATTTGCCGACCATTCCAACATGATACGCCGATCCACATCCAATAATAAAAATTTTATTAAAAATTTCCAATTGCTCTTTTGATAATTTGATATCATCCAAGACAACCCGCCCATCTCTGATACGGGGATTTATGGTATCTTTTAATGCCTTTGGCTGTTCCATTATCTCCTTAAACATAAAATGTTCATAACCGCCTTTTTCGGCAGCTGAAACATCCCAGTTTACATGAAAAACAGTCTTCGCAATCTGCTCTTTATCCGTGTTATAAACTTTTACATCATCTTTGGTTAAAACAACTATTTCGCTATTTTCCAGATAGTAAATGTCTCTTGTATATTTCAATATCGCTGGTACATCTGATGCAATATAGTTGCCAGTATCGCTCAATCCAACTATCAAAGGACTTTCTTTACGAACAGCAAAGAAAGTGTCTTTGTAATCTATACAGAGAATACCTAGTGCATATGAACCTTCAAGTCTGCTTATCACTTTGGAAATAGTATCAAGTATGTCTCCATTATATTTCTTGTCATAATATTCCATCAAATGTGCTATCACCTCGGTATCAGTATCGGATACGAATTCGTATCCATGCCCAATAAGTCGGTTCTTTTGCTGCAGATAATTCTCAATGATTCCATTATGGACAATAACATACTTTCCTGAATGGCTCCGATGAGGATGTGAATTAACATCACTTGGTCCTCCGTGTGTAGCCCATCTTGTATGCCCTATGCCCATAGTCCCGATAATACTTTCGCCTTGATTGAGTTGATTCGCCAAAACACTCAGTCTGCCTCTTGTTTTCTCTATTTGTATTCCGTCCTTGGTATATATCGCGACACCAGCGGAATCGTATCCTCTATATTCTAATTTTGAAAGACCATCCAAAAGAATCGGAGTTGCTTGGTTATCTCCAACATATCCAACGATTCCACACATATATTCCCCTCCAGTTTCTAAAAATAATTGTCAAATATTATATTCCATCTGTTATAGATTTTTCAATTCAACGCTATTGTCAAATTTCAGGGGGAATATTTTACTTCTCTAATTTTCAACAAAATATTTCTCATATCATAAAAAAATATTCCTGATTGATATGATTTTATTTATTAATGTTATTGCTATTGTTATTGTTACTTTATTGCTATTGCTATTATTATTGCTTTATTTGTTACGAAAAATAATCTCATCTCTGTTAGGTCCGTTTGATACCATCGTAATTGGGACTTCAATATGCTTCTCGATAAATATAACATAATTCTGAGCTTCAATTGGAAGATCTTCGAATTTTCTAATTCCACGGACATTGGATTTCCAGCCTGGCAAAACTTCATAAACTGGTTTTGCTTTCGCAAGTTTGGGTGTGACCGGAAAAACATTGCTTACAACCCCATCTATTTCATAACCGATACAAACAGGAATCTCATCTAGATATCCAAGCACATCTATAGCTGTCAAAACAACTTCCGTAGCTCCTTGTGCCTGACATCCGTATCTAGTTGCAACCGCGTCAAACCAGCCCATTCTTCTAGGCCTTCCAGTTGTGGCGCCATATTCTCCGGCATCACCGCCCAATTTTCTCAATTGCTGCGCTTCATCATCAAATATCTCACTTACAAATTCTCCAGCACCTACAGCACTTGAATATGCTTTTGTCACTGCTACAATTTCTTTGATTTCGTATGGGGGTATTCCCGCCCCAACACATCCGAATCCGGCTAAAGTGGATGATGATGTGACCATTGGATAAATTCCAAAATCAGGGTCTTTCAACGCGCCAAGCTGTCCTTCAAGGAGAATGTTTTTACCTTCTTTGAGCGCCTTGGCAAGGAAACTCGCCGTGTCCGCAATGTAGGGATGAATCATTTCCTTGTATTGCATCATTGTGGCGAACAGTTCTTTCGAATCAATCGGCGGCTTATGATACAAGTTTTCGAGCAAAATATTCTTATATTCACAAACAGCTATTATTTTCTCCATCAATGCTTCTTCGTCGTATAATTCACAGACTTGAAATCCCATTTTTGCATACTTGTCTGAATAAAATGGTGCAATGCCTGATTTGGTTGATCCGAATGACTTGGAACTAAGTCTTTCCTCTTCGTATTGATCAAACAAAATGTGATAAGGCATCAATATCTGAACCCGCTCGGATACCATTATGCTTGGTTTAGGGACACCACGCTCAACCAATCCATCGATTTCTTTGATTAGATAAGGAATATTAAGTGCTACTCCGTTACCTATTATATTAGTGATATGTCCAAAAAACACACCTGATGGAATCTGGTGAAGAGCAAATTTTCCATAATTGTTGATGATAGTATGTCCAGCATTGCTGCCACCTTGAAAACGTATCACAACATCTGACTGTGCTGCGAACATATCTGTTATTTTACCTTTTCCTTCATCTCCCCAATTAGCCCCAACAATTGCTTTAACCATTTCGCACCTCGCTCTTTTATTTTTAATTATAAAACCCACGCCTAATATAGTAACACAAAACATACAAAAAGACTTAATGCATTATGGCATATTTTAAACCCGCTTTCCCATTTTTTGATGGAACTACTAAGATATTTTACTATGGCAAGGTAAAATAATCAAGAATTCTTTTTACAAAGAATCAAGTTTTGATTGACCATTTAAGCCTTGAGATGATATACTCAATTCGTTGAAATTACATATTGCTTATATCATATTTTTAAAGTATGCCGTAAACTAAATAAAAGTATTAATCCAACCATTCGAAAGGAACAAAAAAAATGAGTAAAACTGAAGCGTTTTGTACACAGTGCGGATCGTTAATAAACATAGAAGACAGCAAGGACAAGAATAAGTGTCTTTTTTGTGGGACTGAGGTTATAACCGCCAATGCATTGGATTTAAAAAATGATTCCGAAAAAAGAAGCGTACTTCAAAAAGACGCTGAGAAAAAAGCTGTTGATGATGCCAAGACAAAAAAAGAACGTCAAAAGCAAATCAAAGGACCAAAAGCGGAAGCTGTTGTGGCTCCTACGACAAAGGAAATTGTTGTAATCAAACCACTTCCACTAAAAACAAAATTAATTCTATTTGGTATCCTTATAGCTTCTGTTTTGATAATATCTGCTATTCTAGTACCAACAATTCTTTCCAGGAATGAGAAACGTGAAATTTTCTCATCACAATTAACACAAAAAATCCCATTCCCACTGCAGTCTTATTCATATAAGTTTAACGACAACCGCGAATTTTCACTAGCAACCAGTGTTGATTTAACAGAAAAAGAAGCATTGGAAGCTTACCAGGCATACCTGGGCATGTATACTAAAGAATATTCCATAACAACAGAAAAAGCTCAAAAGAAAATTGTTTTGAGGGTATATGCTAAAAATGGATTGTTCTTGTGCAAAAGTTCGAATGGAACGATAACCGCAAGCTTTGTCACCGCAACCCCGACTCCGACAACAATTCCTACCACTGGGATTGTTAGCAAGTAATCAATTTTCAGGAACTCTTTACCTTAATTTTTAAATAATATTAAAATGAACAGGAGAAATAACATGACACAAGAAATAAAAGAATCGATAAGCATTCCTGAGGTTAAACTCGGAGATTACAAAGGGCTTAAGGTAAAAAAAGTTATAAAACCTGTCACAGAAAATGCGATTGAAATTGAATTACAAAGAATTCTGGATCAAAGTGCCCAGAAGGAAGAAATCACTCATCGGGCAATTGAACTTGGTGACATCGCCACCATTGATTTTGAAGGATTTGTCAATGGAATTGCATTTGAAGGTGGCAAAGGCGAGCAAGTTGAATTGGAAATCGGATCCGGTTCTTTTATTCCTGGATTTGAAGAACAACTAGTCGGCAAGCAAGTTGGCGACTCATTTGATATCAATGTCACCTTTCCCGATGGATATGGTGGCCCCGAATTGTCAGGCCAGGACGCCTTATTTCAAACAAAAGTTCATAAGATTTCTTCTAAATCAGTTCCTAAAGCCAGCGATGAATTCGCATTAAAAATTGCAGGTGTACCGAGCATGCTCGAATTCCGTAGCTTGATCCGCGAAAAATTAGAAGCATCAGCAAGCGCGTCTGCTGAACAGGCTATACTAGATGATATTTTGGCCCAGATTATTGACACATCTGAATTCACATTGTCCAACGAGTTAATTGAATCCGAATCACAAGCCATGCTCAAAGAGTATAGCCAGCAATTACAAGGCTGCGGAATTTCCTTGGAGAGCTACCTGGAAATGATGGGTCAATCAATGGATCAGTTCCTAATAGGAATGAAAGAACCCGCTATCATGCGTGCGAAATCAACATTAGCAATAAAAGCAATAGCTAGTCTTGAAGCAGTCTCAATATCCGATGAGGAAATGGAAAAAGAATTTGTGGAAATATCAAAAATTTATAACATACCTATCGATGATATCAAAAAGCGTTTCAAAGAAGAGGATTTGATTTATATCAGAACAGTGATAATGAACAAAAAAGTTTTTGAAATCCTACTTAAGGAATCCATAATCGAGTAATAATAAATCCATTTAATTTATTCAAGTACTTTTAGATAGTCAATAAAATATAATAAATATAGACATCAAAAGAGCCGGCGATTTATTGCTAGCTCTTTTTCAAGTGGAACTCATTTTCGGGGACACAATTCCTTTTCTGAAGAATGAGACCCAAACTCCACCTGAATGGAGTAGTTCATATCATTAAATGAATCTAAATTAAGCCCTTCCACTTTTATAAGTAATGGGCTTAATGACTGTAAAAAAACATTTGATTCAAACGAGACTTTAACCTGCAAAGTTTGCTTGTGTCATTTTAGCGATGGAAAATTCCCGTTGATATTTACTGATTGATCATTTACACTTATTCCTTCTAATTGAATGCCCAGTGCATTTTGAAAAAACAAGTTTATCCCCTGATCCACATAACCATTGACCGATGTGAAAATACTATTGGGGATTTTCACCTGGCCGATTTTTATTTGTGTGATTGCAGTGTTGTTTGATTGGTGTTCTGTAAGTAATTCAGAATACACTGGCACTTTATCAGGCAATTCTCCTATTGTGGATTCGATAGCCTCTTTATTTTCACCAACCATATCACAAATTAATGCGATATCAGCAATAGCGGAAATTTCAAGGTTGTTACCATTTGTCGTTGCAATCTGTAAGTTTTCGATTGTGTCCTTGTTCTTCAACAATGCCTTTATCAAGTAAGCTGTGCCTTGTGGCGTTAGAGAAAGGTCAAGGCTTTTGAACGAGGTCAGCATTTCTTTGCTTACACTTTCGGGATCGTAGCCCAATGCTTTGATAATTTCATTTTTTTCATCGTTCGATATTGTCGGCATAGCAATATCCTGCTGCTTATCAAGCCCAAACAATCTAGATGTGAAAGGATTTTGGAATAGACCAGCTATACCGAAACGTGCATATACAAGAGCAAGAATAACAAGAACAGAGAGAGAAATTGTTAGTGCTATTGCAATTATTCTTAGCACTTTTTTTTTCTTACGTTGAAATTTCTCACGTTCCATTTAAGCATCCTCATCAATAATTTTTAAATCTTACTTATTTTATTTTGCGCAGTCAAAAAATCCATGATGCTGTCAGCATAGTGAACCAGGCTTGATCTTAATATTAAATAAGCCTCTAATTTAAAAACATCTATAATCAGGATGTTTAGAGGTATATAAATATTATGATAACAACCGTCTATATATTCTCTTCTTGTGCTTCGCATTGCGGGATTGCCTGGATTTCCTTTTCCTGTTCGTATCGATCAATAATCATTTTAACTAATATGGATCTGAATTCGGTATTTATCGGGTGAACTATGTCACGATAAACACCATCTGGAGAACGTCTGCTTGGCATTGCCACGAAGACGCCTTTATCACCTTCAATAACTTTGATATCATGCACAACAAAAACCTCATCGAAGGTGACAGAAACAACGGCTTTCATTTTACTGTCATTATTAATCATTCTCACTCTAATCTCAGAAATTTCCATTTTCTTTCCTCCTTGCAACATGTAGTAATAATCATAATTTTAGAACACTTTTGTTCTTATGTCCTAATGTAGTCATTATACACCTTCTTTTTCATATTGTCACGATTTATTAAAATTTCCACAAGTTTCTATAAGTCCATAATTTATAAGAATATTGTAAGAATCGGCTATAATGTGATAGAATGGTAACAGCGATTTATGCGAATATAATATTACTAAAAGATAGAAATGGATATAAAAATATGAATTTTGCAAATACAATCACAGAAGACAACAATGTTATAAATATGCCAAAAGATCAGGCTCCGTCTGGCTTGCTGGGATTACAAAAAGGAAATAGGATTTATTTTGTCGGCATCGGCGGATACAGCATGTGTGGATTGGCTCAAATATGCAACCAGGCAGGTTACCTCATCGCAGGCTCTGACAAAGAGTCATCTCATCGCACTGATCAGCTGATTGATTTAGGGATACAAGTGTTTTTTGGTCATGATAAACATAATGTCGAGAATTTCAAACCCGATTGTGTTGTCTATTCAGTTGCAGTTCCCAAGGATAATCCTGAATTGACAGTTGCATCCAAGATGGGTATTCCGACATATGAGCGGTCATATTTTCTTGGAGGAATCAACCGATTGTTCGAAAAGGTAATAAACATTGCTGGAACACATGGAAAAACCACCACTACCACCATGTGTGCCTTGATTCTCGAAAAATCAAAATTGGATCCAACGGCGCACATAGGAGCCGAGGTATACTCATGGAACAGTCCAGTGAGAATAGGAAAGTCACATTCTCTTTTTGTATCAGAAGCTTGTGAGTACAACTCAAGCTTTTTACAGTTTTACTCAACAACGGCAGCCATACTGAACATTGATCATGACCATGTGGATTGTTTTCCGACAATTCAAGACGTCATAACTGTTTTTGCAAAATTTGCCTGTACTGTCCCATCACAGGGATTTCTTGTCATCCCGGCTTTTGACACCAATATACCCGCCATGATAGAGCAGGTGCGCGGATGCAAGGTGGCGAACCAGGAGCAAATGCCAACTATTATCACTTTCGGTCATGAAACCGATAAGTTCGAAGATAGAAAGCCTGATTTTTATATTTCAAACTATCATTTGATAGAAGGATATCCTTCTTTTGATGTGTTTATGGGAAATGATCTATTTTGTCATATTGACATGGCTATCCCGGGAGAACACAATGCAATGAATGCGCTTGCAGCAATTGCTTGTGCAGTGCTTAATGGGGCGTCCAAGGATGCCTGTGTGGACATTATCACAAAGTTTCATGGAGCTGACAATCGATTTTCTGATCGTGGTGAGTATCGCGGTGCTAAAATCATTGCGGACTATGCCCATCACCCTTCAGCAATCAAAGTCTCTTATCTGGCTGCTGTCAGTATATCTGCCGGGCATAATGTCTGGGCAGTTTTTCAACCTATCACATATAACCGTGCTATTGGCCTCTTTAACGAGTTCGTTGTCGCCCTTGCGCAATGTTCCTATTCAATGCTGTTCGAAGTGTATACATCAAGAGAGACCAACGATCAAGGGTTTTCATCGAAGATGATTACAGATAAAATTGTCGAGGCAGGTGGTAGAAGCATATTTTTGACAAATTATGAAGAATTAAAAGAAGAACTTGATAGACTTGTCTCACCAGGCGATATCGTACTTATCATGGGACCTGAGGGAATGAAAAATTATGCGGATCGTCTCGTTTATGACGGATCATGCAAATCGTTGGCACAGACTAGGAGATCTATTTGAGTTTATTAACTATCGAAAATATTACGAAGAGTTATTTTCACCGTACTGTTCTGGATCATGTCTCTTTAAGAATCCAAGAGGGTGACCGTCTAGGATTCATCGGTCCAAATGGCGCAGGTAAAACTACTTTGTTTAAAATTATCAACGGCAAGGAAAATCCAGAAACCGGGCAGATCATAAAACCAGGTAATGTGATTATTGGATATTTGACACAACACATTGATGATGCTTCAGGGTTTGATTCCACAGCACTCCGCAATAAGGAACTTGAGGATTTGGAATATCAGATGCATAAACTGGAAGTTTCAATGGGAAACTTTACTGATCACCAAAGCATTGAATATCGAACAATTACAACCAATTATGCTGCATTGACCTCCAAGTACGAATCTTTGGATGGGTATTCATATGAAAGAAATATGAAAGAGACGCTCCAAGGACTCGGGCTTGCCCAGGATGCACTTTCCAGACCACTCTCCTCATTATCCGGCGGTGAAATGATGAGGGTGGCACTAGCGAGAATTTTGCTGACACGTCCGGATATACTTTTGTTGGATGAACCTACCAACCACCTCGATGTCAATGCAATGGAGTGGCTTGAGGAATATCTGGACAAGTTCAAAGGAGCCATGATATTGATTTCGCATGACCGCTATTTCCTGGACAAGGTTACCAATCAAACAGCGGAACTCGATGGGGGGAAGCTTTCCATCCGTCCCGGAAATTATACTAAATATATGAATCAAAAAACAATAGAGCTGGATTTTGCAAAGAAAGAATTATTACGCATCGAAAAAGAGCTGGAACGGCAGACTCAAGTGAAGCAGACAATGTTGTCACACCGTAATATGTCTGGATATCACGCGCGTGAAAAAGTAGTTGCCAAGCTTTCTGATGAATTATTCAGTGCAAAAACAAACGCCACCCACTCTCTTTCTAGAAAAATGAATTTCAAGCTTCTCCCTAGAGAGCAGACCGGGGATCAAAAGCGTGTTTTGATTGATGCAGACCACTTGTCCAAGGCGTTTGACGAGAGGATGATTTTTCGGGATGTGACTTTTCAACTTCGCGCTTGTGACAAAGTAGTCCTGGTGGGGCCTAACGGGTGTGGAAAATCCACATTACTTTCGCTTATATTAGGGAAAATTTCAGAGTTCTCCGGCACCGTCCGTTTATGCTCCCAATTTCGCTATGCACATATGGGACAACATGTATTGTTCGAGCAGGAGGACAATACTCCACTTGACGAATTACTATCAAGATCAGAATGTTCGGAAGGTCAGGCGCGAAGCGTTCTCGCCCGATTTGGGTTTAAAGATGTCGATTGCTTTAAGGCTATTCATGTCCTATCCGGTGGCGAGCGTTCAAGACTTTATCTTGCTTGCCTGCTGCAGGAAATGCCAGATGTTTTGTTTTTGGATGAACCGACAAACCATCTTGACATACCTTCGCGTGAAATTTTAGAAAACGCCCTGACAGATTTTAATGGAGCTATATTTGCAGTCAGCCATGACCGGTATTTCATAGATAAATGTGCCGAGAAAGTCTGGGGGTTTATAAATGGCACGCTTGAGACATTTGATTCTTATGAGCAATACAGAATGTTTGAAAAAAAGAGCAAGGCATCCAACACATCTTTTGATTCTGTGGCTGTGATATCCCCCAATGATGATTCAATTGAATATGATAAAGACACAAACGAAAGCCAGTCACCTTCTAAATTACGCCAGAGCAAAGCCAATGAGCGTCGTTTGACAGCCCAGAAAAGGGATCGGATCCGATCTTGTGAACAGCTGATATCAGTTTATGAACAAGAGAAATCATCACTTGAAGAATCTTTTGGGGCGGATACGACACCAACGGAATATCAGCATTATGCAAACCTGCTTGTATCAATAGACCAAGTTTATGAAGAATATATGCAATTACAGGAGTGCGAGGAATAGTATTTGATAGACTATTTTTCGTTCTTGCCTTCGATTACGCCTTTGCTTTTTATTACATTACGAATCGTATAACAAAATATTTTAAAATCCAAAATGAATCCGCAGTGGTCCAGGTAATATCCATCGAATTTGGCTTTGACCGGGATAGGCAATTCATCTCTGCCATTTACTTGTGCCCATCCTGTAAGTCCTGGCAGTATTGAATTTGCGTTATAAAGATCTCTTTCCATGATCAAATCGTCCTGGTTCCACAAAGCAGGTCTGGGTCCGACAATGCTCATCTCCCCTTTTATAATATTGAAAATCTGCGGGAGTTCATCTAAACTTGTCCTGCGCAGGATCCTACCGCTTTTTGTTATATATTTTTCGGGGTCTTCAAGCATGTGTGTTGGCATGTCCTTTGGTGTGTCAATTCTCATCGTCCTGAATTTGTAAATCATAAACGTTGACTTGTTTTTGCCTATTCTCTTCTGTTTAAAAAACACAGGTCCTGGAGATTCAATTTTAATAATTATCGACAATGCAAGAAGCAATGGCAGCAATATTATAATTCCTATTCCTGACAATAAAAAATCTCCAAGTCTCTTTATTTTGTGATATGGCTTCATATAATCATCCTTATTATTTCATATGTATTACGTATCTATCTATCTATTTATCTATTTATCTATTTATCTATTTAAATAGATAGATATGTGAAAGTGAAAGTTTGAATTCTAGAGCATATTCTCATCTGGAGCATAAGTTGGAACAACAATCCTTATAGCTTCACGAATATTGGTTTTTGCTTTTAATGCATCTTTTAAAACTAAAAGTCTGCCTTCTAGTTTTTCTAATGTCATAAAATCATCTTTTGCCATACTGATTTTACGTTGCTTTGTTTTTTCTACATTTTCGTAGTCCATCGTAAGTTCTTCATAAAGTTTCTCACCTGGCCTAAGTCCTATATATTCAATTTGAATATCTACATCGGGGACAAGTCCAGCAAGCCTTATCATATCCCTTGCCATGTCATCAATTAAAACAGGGGTTCCCATATCTAAAATGAAAATTTCTCCACCTTGTGCCATAGCTCCTGCCTCAATTACAAGTTTCGCAGCTTCAGGAATAATCATAAAATATCTTGTCATTCTCTTGTCAGTGATTGTAATTGGACCGCCTTCTGCCAGTTGTTTCTTAAACAGTGGAATTACACTACCGTTGCTTCCCAGAACATTTCCAAAACGCACTGCGGCGAACACAGTTTTATGTTGCGAGTTTGCATCTGCCTCCTGATCGCGTTTCACACGGTCATTCATACCCTTGATCACATATTCGCACATTCTTTTTGATGCACCCATTACATTGGTAGGATTTACCGCCTTGTCTGTAGAAATCAATATGAATTTGGAAACACCATTTTCGATAGCGGAATTACAAAGATTATAAGTTCCAAATACATTGTTTTTGATGGCTTCTTCTGGGTCATTCTCCATTAGTGGGACATGTTTGTGTGCGGCAGCATGAAAGACAACATCAGGATGATATTTCTTGAAAGTATCGTTGAGTTTTTCTTCATCTCTTACACTTCCGATAACATTTGTAAATTTTTGTTTTGGAAATTTTCTGGCTATTTCAAAACTCAATGTGTATGAATTATTCTCATCGATATCATATATAATTATATGACTCGGGTTAAGTCTGCATGCCTGGCGACAAATTTCAGATCCAATAGAACCCGCTCCACCACTGATAAGAATTGTCTTGTTAGTAAGATATCTTGCTGCCGCGTCGATATCCATGTCAACAGCTTCTCTTCCAAGGAGATCCTCGGGTTTGATTGCTTCAAGTCGTATTGCATGAATAGCAGGATCATTCGACGACAAGTAATCATTTGTAGTCGCATCCATGGAATCATTAAACATTTCTGCAACATCGGATTTCAAAACCTCGCATCCTGTGTTCACACAAAAGTCCAGAAGTTCTTTGAGTTGTACAGTATTAATTGAAGGAATAGCAATAACAATCCTGTCTACATTGTATTCTTTGGCTAGTTTCGGAATGTCATGTCTGGTTCCGGCAATCGGTATTCCTAGTAATTGCATCTTATATTTAGACGGATCATCGTCGATAAGTACAACAGGGAGGCCTCTTTTCTTTGGATCATGTGTCATGGAACGAATCAGCATCGCACCAGCATCGCCCACACCAACTACCATTACACGTTTATAAACCGTATCCTTTGAATTTGAAAACAAAATCAATTTTGAACGCACAACCAGCCTATACCACATCCTTGACATAGTCATAAGCAAAAAACAGATTAGGACGCTCATAGGAAAAGTATATAATGGAATCTGGACGCCCAGAGCTCTTGCAATAAAAAGCAATATTGAAAAGTCAAATATCAGAACTATAAAGAGAGTAAGTATTTCTGTCGCTCCGGCATATTTCCACAAACTGGAATATAGTCCGAAAATATAATTTAAAGTTAGAAACAAGATAAGAAACAATATGCCTTCCGGAACATACTTGATCATTCTATCGATATATGTTCCATAACCTATTTCCATACCTCTTTCGAGAGACTTGAATATATAACCAGAAATAGCTAAACTTAAAACCATAAAAAAGATATCCGAAATCATTAGTGATATAACTCGCAGGCTCATCTTATACTGAATTTTTCTCATGTAAAAACATTTTCTCCTTTAAAAAACAATTGCTAAAATCTAATAACTCATGTGGCCAGACTCAGATTTAGATAGGTAGTATTGCTTATTCTTTTTCATACAAGACATTATACCAAATTTTTCAATAAAAGAATACTTCATTCATTTTACAAATTTTATTTAGCCATGAATTCATTGATACCTGATAAATCAAGATGTTTACAATTTTTAAGATAGCTAAGCAAACTACTTGCAATCTGGGCAACGCCACCGTGATTGTTTGATTCGATATTGAGTGGCATCAATGGATCGTGCAAGGACATTCGTAGTAAAAACCAGCCATTCCCGTTGTTATGATCAAACGAGACACGGATACCTTCATAATTGTCAGGTGCTATATGCCAGCCATCTTGGCTTTTTGCATAATCAAGCAGCCCGGTCAGAATGGTCTCCCCGTACACTTTGAAATCAGGAGTCAGGATCTTAAATCTAAATTCTCTGGACTCTTTTGGATCTGCCAAATCACTGACCAGTGAATCAATTGTGAGACCATTTTCTTTCATTTGTGCAATTTTGACAAGCATTTTAGCGATTAG
>Ga0209125_1002619_pt1 | contig 13555 bp, 9 predicted proteins | sample BarGraIncub1131A_FD_184503 | JGI IMG/M metagenome (GOLD analysis project Ga0209125, IMG submission 184503) | Arctic peat soil microbial communities from Barrow, Alaska - Barrow Graham LP Incubations 11-31A (SPAdes) (version 2) | ecosystem: Environmental > Terrestrial > Soil > Wetlands > Peat... | reverse complement strand
TGTACGACAACTTGACCATAAATACGTCGTGAGGATAGATTTTGTAGATATTGGAGAAGTCTTTACCCATGTTAAAATGTGCCAATTTATCCGTATCTGATCTGTTTTGCGACCATACAAGGTAAAGGGTAGACCCTGGAATATATTCCCATCGGAATACAAGGTTCGACAAGAAGGCAAAGTCTTTAAAATCGGGATTGTCAAATGAAACAGCAGTCGAGTTATTTCCATTTTCAATAGCAGTATATATATTGTCTTCAAGTCCTAGTTCATTCGTTTTATATGCGTAAATACGATCATTATAATCTTTTGCCATTGAATTTGTCACACGCTTAAACTGACTATATTTTCCAGAAAAGATAAAGGGTTGGCCATAATATTGAACGGACATATTAGGTCGTGGATAATATTCTAAACGGAAAGAAGAGCGAAACATCTTTTGGTCGATGCGAGCCATAATGTATTTACCCGATTCGGTAGTAACATACTGCATATCGTAATTGCTTGATTGATAACCAGGTGCAAATGTAATTTTAATAGCATCAATGGGACGGTAACTGAAGTCTAAACCACCATCTATAAATGTACCTACCTTATCGAAACCAATCGAGTAACTGTTATTGAAACCATAAACAAACTTTTTACGATCATCACTACTAATCGAATAGTTTATATTAAATTGACCCGGCAACTTAAGCGATGGGCCACCTCTCAATACATAGTTATCTATATTTGCTGCATCTACTCCTACAAATAAATTAACATACCAGTAGTTTTTCAACTGACTGTTAACACTAACATTGCCACCTTTAAAAGTACTGCGACCCCCAAAGTCCCATCCGGTCCATTGGTTAAAATTAAAATTTAATGTACGATAAATTTTTGTTGGTTTCCACAGACGATAACTGGCCCAGATAACTTGAAAAACATCATCTGACTTGCGAAGAAAACCAATATCATTTAAATCCAGATTCGGAGAGCGCCAGTTAAGCCAAAAGAGATAACGCCAATGGCCTTCACCTTGTTTTAGGAAACATATATTTCCTCCACTCCCCAATAATGATGTGCGCGTGGTGTCATATTTAATATAATGAGCATCTGGGCGCTGAAAATAATGTACCGACGATTCCTGTACACGCTTCAAGGCTGCACCCGTTCCATTAATCTGACTGAATTCTGAAGCAAATACAAAGGTGTATTTTCTGTTTTTCCAGTTGTGTTCAAAATTAAATCCCCCTGTATAGGCAGAACCGGGTAATTGATTCTTCATTGTAAGATCAGAGAGATCGCGGTTCATAGCTGTAATCATCCCACCCAAACGGGTGTTTCCTTTATCAAAATCCTGCATTACACTGCCTACAAAGTAATTGGTAAAAGGCTCTGCCTCAACTTTTGTCTCCTGGCCATTGCTGGTTGTCAATGCAAACATCTTATCTGTGACACTTTCCATGATACCTAGCGAAAGACCGTCTTTGGTTTTCCCCGATAACTTTAAAGCTCCGAGGATACGGGTGTTTTCAGCATCCTTTACATAATCTCCGTCTGGACTATAATGAGGCTGTCTGCCAATACGTCTTGAATAAAACAAGTTGTCAGAAGAGTATCCATTATCACCCATTGTAAGTTGAAAATTCATCACCTCTTTTCCTTCGATAAAGAAAGGTCTTTGTTCTTTAAAATAGGTTTCAAAACCTGAAAGGTTAACTTCAGAAGGGTCAGCTTCAACTTGTCCAAAATCAGGGTTGATAGTAAAATCAAGAGTAAAATCGTTGGTTATTCCCATCTTTCCATCTATTCCAACGCCTAGATTGCTTTCATGACCTTTACTATATGGATTAGAATTATCTTTTTTATAGCTTTCTGTCTTTGCAACCATATAAGGCATGATATCCTTCTGTCTTTTTGGTTTAATGCCTTTTATACCTTTTAACTCTCCAAAAAGATTGACAATTCCGTTTGCTTCTTTTGGTAATTGTCTCCAAACTGAAGATTCCTGAAGTCGAGTCAGTTGACGTACAACATTGAGACCCCAAACGTGCTCTTTCTGACCTGAGAACCTGAGCTGATCGAGGGGAATACGCATTTTGGCAACCCAACCATCTTTATCAATAGTGCTTTTGGCATACCAAACCGGATTCCATGTATAGTCTGTATTTCCTTCATTGTTCAATATCCCGTCACTTTTAACACCGGCAGCGCTCAGGATGAAGCCAAATGAAGAAAGTTTATCATAATAACTGTCAAAATAAATTGAAACACAATCACCTTGCTCATCATCCCGACGTGCCATTCGTGTTACTATTTTAATGGGTTCAGTATCATAAGCACGAATGAGAACGTAGATATTGTTTTCATCATAAAGAATTTTAAATGCTGTTTTCTGCGAAGGAGGTGCATCTTCATTAGGTTCGCGTTGAATAAAATCGCCACCCCATTCTACCTGTTGCCAAACTGCATCGTCACCTTTGCCGTCAATTTCAGGTGCTTTCCCATTCAACAAATTAGTAGTGTATACTTTTTGAGGTATTTCTTTTTTAACACCCGATTTAGCTTTAACAATGAACGATGTACATAATAATATAGCCAGGAATAAAAAATATTTTTTCATCGTTTGTGTTTGAGTTTGTGTTCGAGTTTGATTTATGATTCGAATTATAGACGATTCCTGGTTTATAAAGTTACATCACTACTTGATTAAATTGGTCTTTTCTTTTTGGCAGTAACTATTTTCAAATGAATTTAAATATTTTTTAAATTGTAAAGCGTTTAAAATCAAATTCTTTTGAATATATTTATTTAAAGGTGTTGACTGATTCCATCAGATTTTTTTATCAAATATCTATTCATTCTTCAAGGACAAAAACAGGGTATAGATTGTAATGTAATAGACACACAATTAGCAGAAAAATCAAACTTTGAAAAAATTAGTTAAATCATTATCAATTCAACTATCATTTAAAAACAACAAAAAGGTCTCACGTTATTCACATCATGAGACCCTTTTATTTCATAAGATAATTATTACTTATCCGGTTAACTTATTTATCAGTTACATCCGCAGCTACATCCACAACTTTTGGTCAATGGTTTTTCAGCGTAAACGGTGATACTTAAAATATCAGTACCCGCATTTCTGAATGCTTTTAATTCACTTGCGTCTAAAAAATTAAGCATGACTTCATCAGGGACTAATATTGCCTTTTCTTTAAGAATCTGAATATTTTCCAAACCAGCATTCTCCATAATCTGCAAATAATCTTCCATTTGAATTGCCCCTGAAACACACCCTGCATACATTTCTGCAGCATCCTGGATTTGTTTTGGTAGTTGACCACGAACGACAACGTCTGAAATTGAAAGATGGCCTCCTGGTTTTAACACCCGATAGATCTCATCAAATGCTTTTACCTTATCCGGGACAAGATTCAACACACAATTACTGACGATTACATCAGCTTTATTTGCAGTTATCGGCATCCTTTCAATATCACTCAACCTGAATTCCACATTGTTATATCCTAGTTTTTCAGCGTTCGTCCTTGCTTTTTCAATCATGGCTTCGGTCATATCGATACCTATTACTTTACCGCTTTCACCTGTTAATGCTCTTGCTACAAAACAATCATTCCCCGCACCAGAACCTAAATCAATCACTATATCCCCCTTTTTTATCTGGGCAAATTCTGTAGGGATACCACATCCAAGGCCTAAATCAGCATCCGGATTATAGCCCTCAAGCTTTTCATAGTTTTCACTGAAAATGGTATAATCCACATCAGAACAGCAACCGGTGGCACCACAACAGGATGTCTCATTTTGACTTTTACTTTGTTGAGCTATCTGACTATATTTTTCTTTAACAATTTCTTTTACATCTTTCATAATTATTTCTTATTAATGTTTGTTTGATAAAATTGTAAAAATTCTTGTTTAATTTCATCTCTTACCCGCATGAATTCACTTCGGATATATTCATCTGATCCTGTTGCTTGTGATGGATCATCAAACCCGATATGAAGACGATGTTTTACATCGCCCGTAAAAACCGGACAGCTTTCGTTAGCATCACCACACACTGTTATCACCCAATCCCACTTATCATTCAGGTATAGATCAACAGATTTAGGGTAATGTTTGCTGATGTCAATACCAACTTCTGCCATTGTTTTAACAGCTTTTGAACTGATTTGTGTTGCTGGTTCTGTCCCGGCTGAGTGAACTTCAATCGATTTATCAAAAGATTGAAGCCATCCCTGAGCCATTTGACTGCGACAACTATTTCCCGTACAAAGAATTAATATTTTCATTTGAAAATTACTATAACTGTTTTGATTCGCAACAATTGAATTCTAATGATTCTATTTCTTTAAGAAAATCATTTATTAATTCTCTATACTTTACAATGGCTGATGAACATAAACAATAATTAATTTTAAGTCCATCTATTTCTCCATGAATCAATCCGATTGCTTTTAGCTCTTTTAGATGCTGAGATACCGTACTTCGACTCAGCGGTAGACTGTCAGATATATCACCGGATATGCAGGTGCTGGTCTCTGCCAGATATTTAAGGATCGATATTCGTGCAGGATGTGAAATAACTTTACCAAACCGTGCTAACTCCTGTAACTGATTATCAAACACTTCTGTTTTATTCATAGATTTATGTTTAATGTCGTAAACATACGACATGTTTTAATAAAAATAGTATCTTTTGTGTTAATTTATCGTTAAGATTATATTTTTCAAGAATAAAAATTCCTCAATAAAAAGAAGCTTAAAAGTTCAAAGAATATAATTGAGGAGATACCCCACAATAATGATACCCATAGCTACAACCCCAATGAAGACACCAATCATTTGAATCTTAAGTACTTTTTTCAGGATAATGATTTCGGGAAGCGAAAGTCCAATGATTGACATAGAGAAGGCAAGCGCGGTTCCTAATGAGATGCCCTTTTCAAGCATAACACTGATAATGGGAATGATCCCTGCTGCACTTGAATATAGTGGGATTCCAATCATAACAGCCAATGGAACCGAATACCAATCATTTTTACCCATTAAAGAAACCATGAAATCAGCCGGAACGTAGCCATGAACGATGGCCCCAACTGAAATACCGATAACAATATAAACCCATACTTTCTTAAGAATATCTCTGGCTGCATCAATACCGATCCTAATACGTTGTTCGATATTCAAAGTCTCTTGAACGGTTTCATCTTTATCCATCTTAACCTGATAAACCCAAGGTTCAACCCACTTTATAGGATTTAGCTTTCCGAGGATCCAACCTGAAATAATGGCAATCAATAATCCGGTAGCTATATAAATCAATGCTATTTTCATACCGAAAAGACCAAAAAGTAAAACTACAGCCACTTCATTGATCATGGGAGCAGCAATCAGAAACGAAAAAGTCACGCCAAGCGGGATGCCAGCTTCTACAAAGCCTATGAATAATGGGACAGCTGAGCATGAACAGAATGGAGTTATAACGCCTAAGAAACTTGCCATAATATTACCCAAGAAGTGAGATTTCCCTTCGAGAGCCTTACGCGTCTTTTCTGGTGAAAAGTAACTCCGAATGATTCCTACGATGAAAATAATGAAAGCTAGAAGTAAAAAAACTTTTGGCAACTGAAAAGCAAAAAAATGAAGTGCTGAAGTAAAATAAAGATCTTCATCCAGCCCAAGTAAATCATAAACCAGATAATCAGCAAACCACAACAGGTTAAAATAAATCAACCCTCCGATGGAAATCAACAGAAGTGGGAGTAAGATTATTTTATTTGTGATTGCAGTATTGAGTTTATTAGCATTAAACATATATTACTTTCCATTGAATTTAAAGGCACATTACATCTTCAGAAATAAACGAGACAAAATTAAAAAAGTTGTATACACGACTAAATGTGATAACTAAATTAATATTAGCCAATTTGTTTTAATAAGTTAAATGGCACTTACTTTTGTTTAAAGTTTAAAATTAGTAAATGCCAAAATATTAAAGACCCAAACCATAAAAAATAAATGAAATGAAAAAGATTACATTACTTATTTGCTTTGTACTGTTGGTTTGCAGCAGCGTAATAGTGAATGCACAACCAGTGAAATCTGAATACAAAATAACCAACAAAATCTCACTTGGAGGCAGTGGTGGATGGGATTATCTGACCGTTGATGAACCAGCCGGGAGATTATATGTTTCTCATGCCACTCAGGTAATGGTTGTAGATTTGAAAAAGAATGTTCTTGAAGGTGTCATTGCTGATACTAAAGGTGTTCATGGCATTGCCATCGCGCGGGATTTAAATAAGGGATTTATCAGCTGTGGAAGAGATTCTTCAGTTGCAATTTTTGATCTGAAAACCTTAAATGTTTCAGCCAGAGTGAAAATCACGGGTCGTAATCCTGATGCTATTCTTTATGATCCATTTAAAAAGTTGATCTTTACATTTAATGGTGGCAGTTCTAATGCAACCATACTGGATGCTAAAACTGAAAAAGTAATCACTACAATTTCACTTGCTGGTAAACCTGAATTTTCCGCTTCTGATGGCAAAGGAAAAGTCTATGTAAATATTGAAGACAAAAGTATGGTTTCAGTTATCAATACCAACACACTGAAGGTTGAGAACACATGGTCGCTTGCTCCAGGAGAAGAACCAAGCGGGTTGGCGCTTGACAATGAAAACCATCGTCTTGTTCTGGTGTGCAGTAATAAATTAATGGTTATAATCAATGCACTTACCGGCAAAGTCATCACAACCCTTCCTATCGGTGATCGCTGTGACGGTGTTGCTTTTGACCCCGGTAAGAAACGGGCTTACAGTTCAAATGGTGATGGAACAATGACTGTTGTGCAGGAAGTGAACCCGGATAGTTTCAAGGTATTGGAAAATGTATCAACCCAAACCGGTGCCCGAACAATTGCATGTGATAAATCAACGCATATACTTTATTTACCATCGGCACTTTATGAAACTCAGGCTGCCAGTGCAACTGGCCGTCCGGTCATGAAACCTGATTCATTTATGGTATTAGAGATTAAACCGGTAGACTAATATTAAAATTATATTTCAATACTGTTCGGATACAAAAGAGGGGATTGGTTTTTAAAAACCTAATCCCTTCTTTTCTTTTACTATAGAAAGTAAAAACACATTATTTTGGAAATGTATCCTTTACCATCGTCATCAGAGCCCAAGTAAAATCTTCTCAGGATCTGATCCACCAAACATGAGCCGAATAGGATCTTCCACCATCTCCTTGATTTTCACGAGAAATCTTACTGCCTCACTGCCATCAATTACCCTGTGATCGTAGGAAATGGCTACATACATCATTGGGGCCACTACAACCTGACCATTAATAGCTATGGGCCGTTCCACGATGTTATGCATTCCTAGAATGGCGCTTTGTGGAGGATTGATAATTGGTGTTGAAAAAAGTGAACCAAAAACGCCTCCATTGGTAATGGTAAAAGTTCCTCCCTGCATCTCTGCCAAAGTAATCTTATTTTCCCTGGCTTTCTTTGCAAGCTCTTTGATCTTTAATTCAATCTCAGCCAGACTCAGCTTTTCAGTACCACGGATAACCGGCACCACCAGTCCTTTGGGTGCACTCACAGCAATCCCGATATCAACATAATGATGCAACACGAGTTCATCACCATCAATCATAGAATTTACCTGCGGAAAAAGCAATAATGCCTCTGATACAGCCTTTGTATAAAAGGACATAAACCCAATTCCCACACCATACTTTTCCTTAAAAGCATCATTATATTTCTTCTTTATCGATAACAATGCTGTCATATTGATCTCATTGAAGGTTGTGAGCATGGCTGTTTCATTCTTGACAGCCACTAACCGTTCAGCAAGTTTTAATCGCAGTGTTGACATTTTCTTTCTTTCATCTTTCCCGGAAAATTTTGCATCTGGAGTATCAGATTGTACCGGTGCTTCTTGAATCGGTTTCTCCATTTCTAAAATATCAGCTTTTCCAACACGTAATTGGCGAATATTTTCAATCACATCCTGATTACTGAGATTTTTCTCCTGCATAATTTTTCGTGCAAGTGGTGTAATATAAACCCCGGAATCAACTATAACAGATTCAGAAGAGATGGGTTGTTCTGATTCTTTTTCCTTCTCACCCTTTGTCTCAGTAGTTGAAACTGGCTTAACAGTTGTAACTTCATCTTTATGCGCAGAAGCAATATTATCCTGTATAGATGGGATTTCTTTCTTTTCGATTTTCTTCTCAACCAGTCCTTTAACTGACTGGGAAGTGTCAATTGTTGCAACCAGTGTACCTACTTTTATAGTATCACCTTCTTTCACCAGGAGTTTTATAATTCCACTTTCCTGTGCTACTAAACTCAAAGTTGCCTTATCAGAATCCACTTCAGCAATCTCTTTGTCCTTTTCAACAAAGTCACCATCATCCACCAACCAAGATGCAAGTTGAACTTCAGAAATAGATTCACCCGGAGAGGGTACTTTAATTTCTATTATCATAACAATTTATCATTTACAATTTCTATGTTATTCTGCATTTGTAACATTTCTTTCGGAGCACATACCATTCGGCAGGTCTTTTCCACATTATCGCATTCACACTCACTGAAAGCTTTCTGCACAATCTTTTGCTGTCTTAATTTGTGCGTTTTAGGCAGTCCAGTAGCAGGTGAACCACTTTCAGGTCGGGCAACTAACAATAATGGGATATCACTTACATGACGAATCATAAAAGACCAGGCGCCCATGTTTGCAGGTTCTTCTTGTACCCATAAATAAGTGATGGCATTTACATATTTGATGAGAAGTTCATTTATTTGATTTAATGGAAGAGGATATAGTTGTTCGATTCTTATGACTGCAGTGATTGTATCTCCGATGCGAATCTTTTCATCCAACAAGTCATAATAGACTTTACCCGTACAAAAGATAATACGCGTAATAACTTCCGGATTGGCTGTAGAATCATCAATCACTTCTTTAAAGCTTCCATGTGTAAAATCTTCAAAGGGAGAAACACATTTTTCGTGACGCAACAAACTTTTAGGTGTAAATACTATCAAGGGTTTTCTGAATTCACGATGTAACTGCCGGCGTAACAAATGAAAGAAATTTGCAGGTGTGGAACAATTGGCTACCTGTATGTTATGATCAGCACAAAGCGTTAAATATCTTTCCATCCGGGCACTCGAATGGTCTGGACCCTGACCTTCATATCCATGGGGTAATAATAAGACTACTCCATTCATCACTTTCCATTTTTCCTCGGCACTACTAATATACTGATCAAAAATAATCTGTGCCCCATTCGAAAAGTCACCAAACTGTGCTTCCCAGATGGTAAGGCCGTTTGGAGTTGCCAACGCATACCCATATTCGAAACCTAAAACACCGTATTCACTGAGTGGTGAATTAAGCGTCTGGAACATTGCCTGATTAGAATTGATATTTGCAAGTGGTGTATAAAGCTCTTCTGAATCTTCAACGGTAAATACGGAATGACGGTGAGAAAATGTGCCCCGCTGAGAATCTTGTCCACTCAATCTTACAGGAAAACCTTCGGTAAGCAATGTCCCATAAGCCAGTAATTCACCCATTGCCCAGTCCAGGTTTCCTTTAGTCTCAATCATAGACCTCCGTTCTTCCTGTATTTTAACCAATTTTCGATAGAAATTTTTATTTGCAGGTAATTCGGTAATCTTCATTCCGATAGAAACAAGTAAATCATTATCAACACCAGTTACAGGTGAAATAAGAAAATCTTCGGTTTGTGATCTTCTCACATGTTTCCATCTTTCTTCAAAGAAAGCATGAACATGAGAGGTTTCGGCTGCCTTGGATAATGTATAACTGGCTTCAAGGTTATCAGTAATCGATTCTTTTATTTGTTGGACTTCATCAGTGGTTAGAACACGCTGTTCAATAAGCTTCTTGCTGTATATCTCTTCAGGATCCGGATGGTTCTCAATGATCTTATAAAGGATAGGCTGAGTAAAACGAGGTTCATCGCCTTCATTATGTCCATACCTGCGATAACAAAGCAGATCGATAAAAATATCCTTATGAAACTGAGCCCTGTATTCCATGGCTAGTTGAACAGTATAAACAACCGCTTCAACATCATCACCATTTACATGAAATACTGGTGTTTGAATTGTTTTAGCAATATCTGTACAATATGTACTTGAACGTGCTTCCAGATAATTCGTTGTAAATCCGATTTGATTATTGATAACCAGGTGAATTGTTCCTCCGGTAAGATACCCGGGCAACTCAGACATCTGTAATACCTCGTAAATGACACCCTGTCCTGCAACAGCAGCGTCACCATGAATAAGAACTGGTGTTATTTTATTGATATCACCATGATAGTCATGGTCGAGTTTAGCTCTTACGATACCTTCTACGACTGGAGTTTCAGCCTCTAAATGCGAAGGATTTGGAGCGAGAGATATTTTCACTTCACTACCATCTTTTACATAGCTGGTTGTAGTAAAACCAAGGTGATATTTCACATCTCCCATTACCTGATCATCATCGTAATCTTTACCCTCAAACTCTGATAATATATCACTTACGGGTTTGTTCAGGATATTTGAAAGCACATTTAGTCGACCGCGATGAGCCATTCCAATTACAAATTCTTCTGATCCCAGGGTAGCTCCTTTTTCAATAACAGCATGTAATGCAGGTATTAATGTTTCTGCCCCTTCGAGAGAAAATCTTTTCTGACCCGGAAACTTCTTATGTAAAAACTTTTCAAAGTAAACTGCATGACTCAAATTATCATGTATCTGTTTTCGATCCTCTATGGTATATACCGGAGTATTTTGTGAATTCTCCATTCGGCTTTTTAGCCATTCATAAATTTCAGGGATTCGGATGTATGCAAATTCTGCTCCCACACTTTGACAATAGGTATGCTGAAGATGTTCTACAATCTTTCGAAGCGATGCTTTACCAATACCTATTTCATCTCCTGCATTAAACTGTGAATCAAGATCTTTTGTAGAAAGTCCAAAGTTTTCTATATCAAGCGTCGGCCGATACTGTCTCCTTGTACGAACCGGATTTGTAAGTGTAAATAAATGCCCTCGTCTACGATAACCATTTATGAGATTGATTACTTTGAACTCAGCTGATGAGCCAATATCAATGTCTTTTTTCTGATAGTTTTTTTGAGCAAATTCAAAACCTTCGAAGAACAACCGCCACCCTGGTTCAACCGATTGCGGATCAATCAGGTATCTTTCATAATATTCTTCTATTACGGAAGGATCTGTGCTATTTAAATAGTTTAAAGAATCCATTTTCTGGTATTTCGTAGGTATTGACAAATATAGTAAACCTTATGTTCTTTTGTGGTAAACAATCATGCTTTGATAATGTTTCACCATTAAAATAGTTGTGCAATTGATAACAATTTCAGTTATTTTTGACTGTTATCTAATAAGTGTTAACAAATATTACCTATGACACTATTAAACAAGAACATAATCAAGGTTATGTCAGTAAATATTTCGAGTGAAACAGGGACTGTTAAGACACCTGTGTCCAATATGAAGCTTACCCCTCTTGGTGCTGAAGGAGATGCACATGCTGGAAAGTGGCATAGGCAGATAAGCTTGCTTGGACTTGAAAGTATTGAAAAGTTCGAACAACAAACCGGGAAGAAAATAAGTTGTGGTGAGTTTGCCGAGAACATTACGACTTCGGGGATGCTTTTATATAACACTCGCCCACTGGATAGACTTATTATTGGTGAGGCAGAATTAGAAGTCACTCAGATAGGGAAAGAGTGTCATGGGAGTAATTGCACTATTTTTAAAGAGACGGGCAACTGTATTATGCCCAAAGAAGGTATTTTTTGCAGAGTCATAAAAAATGGTTTCATAAAAGCAGGCGACGTTGTAACTTATCTACCAAGGGTTATCACCATCAAAGTCATTACGATGAGTGATCGTGCATCTTCAGGAATATATTCTGATCGGAGCGGTCCATTAGTCATTGAATTACTTGACACTTATTTTACATCCATTTCTTATCCTGTTAAAATCGAACATACTATTATAGGAGATGATAAGGATCATTTACATAATTTGCTCCTCAACTGCAGAGACAAAAAATTTGACATTGTTATTACCACCGGTGGTACAGGGATAAGTCCACGGGATATTACTCCCGATATCGTGAAAACCCTGCTCGACAAAGAGATACCTGGCATTATGGAATCAATCAGGATGAAGTATGGTCAGCAAAAAAGTGCTGCATTACTCAGCCGCAGCATTGCAGGAGTCATGGGCCATTCTTTGGTCTTTACGCTTCCAGGTAGTGTTCGGGCAGTAAACGAATATCTTGAAGAAATTACCAAGGGATTAAAGCATATGATATATATGATCAATCAAATTGATTCCCATCAATCTTAATCTAATATTAAAAAAACATACTATGATTTTGGAAAGAAATATTGCGCTCGAATTGCTTAATCAGCATGTTAAAAATGATAAAATGATTGCTCATTGTCTTGCATCTGAAGGTGTGATGCGTGCTTTAGCCCGTCGCCTTGGAAAAGATGAAGATAAATGGGGACTTGCAGGCCTATTGCATGATTTGGATGTTGAAGACACGCATGGTGATCCATTGGTTCATGGAATTGCAGGTGCTGACATGCTACTGAAAATGGGAATCGACGATGATATTACAGATGCAATCAGAATGCACAACGAAGCTGCAACTGGATTAGAACGTACAACTGAGTTTCAGCATGCTCTTGCTGCAGGTGAGACTATTACAGGACTAATCACCGCCACTTCATTGGTATATCCGGATAAGAAAGTGGCTTCGATTAAAACCAAATCTGTAGTAAAACGAATGAAGGAAAAAGCCTTTGCTGCATCAGTAAAACGTGAAAATATTCTGGAATGTGAAATGATAGGTATTCCGATAAATGAGTTTGCCGAAATCTCTATCATGGCAATGACGGAAATTGCAGACCAGATTGGTCTTTAACTGTAACATTTTGACAGGGAATTGCGTCAAAGGATGATACCATCAAAATTTATTAAAATGAAAAAAGTATCATTACTGATTAGCGCCTTACTTATTTGTTTCTTTTTTACTGAAGCAACTGCACAAAAATATGTTACAACAACCCGCCAGGCTTCAGGGTTTAATGCTGTAACCATTAGTGGCGGTATTGATCTTTATATTACACAAGGTAATAGTGTAAGTGTAAAAATTGAAGCTGCTAATGAAATTCAAAAGAATATTATCGTTGAGGTCCACAATGGAACACTTGAGATCTATTACAAATCCAATGATATACTCAGATTTGCTTTTAGATCAAACAATATGAAAGCACATTTAACACTTCCTTCTCTTACGAAGATTACTGCAAGTGGGGGTTCTGATGTATTTAGTCAAAATGTCGGATCAGTCGGAAAACCTGGGGGGAAGAGATTAAGGGATCAGTGTAAACCAATTTCATTAAAGGATACTCAAAAGAACCAGACAACAAAAGGTAGAGA
>Ga0209125_1002618_pt1 | contig 13562 bp, 11 predicted proteins | sample BarGraIncub1131A_FD_184503 | JGI IMG/M metagenome (GOLD analysis project Ga0209125, IMG submission 184503) | Arctic peat soil microbial communities from Barrow, Alaska - Barrow Graham LP Incubations 11-31A (SPAdes) (version 2) | ecosystem: Environmental > Terrestrial > Soil > Wetlands > Peat... | reverse complement strand
GAAGCAAGTCTTAGAAGACTCGCCCATTACGATTACTGGAGTGATAAGGTAAAGCGTTCCATCCTATTGGATTCGCAAGCTGATATTGTTTCGTATGGAATGGGCGAGCATTCTATTGTTGAAATAGCAGAAGCCTTAGAGAGTGGTATCGAGATTAAGGATATCACTTTTATTGATGGTACTGTTTTTAAAACAAAAGATTTAGATTCCGTATATGATGCGATTCAACTTCCGACCTATCAGGAAATCTTGGACAGCAAGAAAAAATTTGCGGAGAGCTTTTATATTCAATATTGCAACACGGATCCATTTTCAGGAAAACGGTTAGTAGAGAAATACAAAGAGAATGAGTATGTTGTACAGAATCCTCCTTCCAAACCCTTAACGCAGGCAGAGATGGATCATGTATATGCACTTCCTTATATGCGTAATTATCATCCTTCTTATGAAGAAGCAGGCGGAATACCTGCAATCACGGAAGTTAAATTCAGTCTGACAAGTAACCGCGGTTGCTTTGGAGGCTGCAGTTACTGTGCACTTACCTTCCATCAGGGAAGAATACTTCAGACCAGAAGTCACGAATCTATTCTTGCGGAAGCGAATCAGCTGATCTGGGATAAAGACTTTAAAGGATATATCCATGATGTAGGAGGACCAACCGCTAACTTCAGACATACTGCTTGTGACAAGCAGGCAACTAAGGGAGCCTGTATCAATAAACAGTGTCTCTTCCCGGCGCCTTGTAAAAATCTCACGATAGATCATTCGGATTATTTGGAATTGCTCCGTAAACTTAGAGATCTTCCAAATGTGAAAAAAGTCTTTATCCGTTCAGGTATCCGCTTTGATTATTTGCTGGCAGACGAGGACGACACTTTCTTTGAAGAATTATGTGAACATCATGTCAGCGGACAGCTCAAAGTAGCACCGGAACATATCAGCGACAGCGTACTTAAATTAATGGGGAAACCTGAAATAGCTGTCTATAAAAAATTCCAAGTTAAGTTTAAAGAAACCAATGATAAAATAGGTAAGAACCAATTTATTGTTCCTTACCTGATGTCATCTCATCCAGGGTCTACACTGAAGGAAGCGATAGAGCTGGCAGAGTACTTAAGAGACTTAGGTTACATGCCGGAGCAGGTACAGGATTTCTATCCAACCCCTTCTACGATTTCTACCTGCATGTATTATACCGGATTAGATCCAAGAACAATGGAGGAAGTCTATGTACCAAGAACTCCTCATGAGAAAGCGATGCAGAGAGCGCTGATTCAATACCGTAATCCAAAGAATTATGATTTGGTAATTGAAGCACTTCGTAAAGCGGACCGCATGGATCTGGTTGGATTCCATAAAAACTGCCTGATCCGACCGAGACAGTTTGCAAAAGAAAGACAATGGGTTGCAAAAGAGAAGAAGGAATATGCAAAATCCAGATCCGGATTCTCGAAAGATAAAGCAGGCCATTCGAAGGAAAGACCGGACGGGTTCAAGGAGAGAGCAGCAGTAGCGAAAGCAAAAGACAAACCTGATTACTCCAAGGACAGACCAAGTTTCTCGAAGGACAAACCAGGTTACTCCAAAGATAAACCAAGTTTCTCGAAGGACAGACCAGGTTATTCCAAAGATAAACCAAGTTTCTCGAAAGACAAACCAGGTTATTCCAAAGATAAACCAAGCTACCCTAAAGATAGAGTAAATGACTCAACCGATAAACCTCGCTTCTCTAAGGAGAAAGCGACACCAACTTCAAACAGACAGGGAACTTCCGGCAGAACGACGAAAAGTCCGTCCGGAAAGCAGCATACTTCCCATACTAGAAGCGGAAAAGCCAGATAATATCAATGTTTTATTAGTAGTTAGGTGTTCGAAAGTCCTTGACAAGAAAGAAGTAGTAGTGTATACTTTGCAAGGTATCTGTTTCATAATAAATTTAATTTAAAATGAATCAGCTCTTGATCCGGGCAGGGTTAGGAGCTGTTTTTACGGATTGTTTCGAAAGAAATATTTTGATAAATAGATAATATGAGATATTTTGATTGGACTTATGCTGTGATGCTTCCTAATAGTTAGGGAGAGCAGCTCGTGGGAATATATGAAATAAAGATACAAAGAAAGGAAATATCTATGGAATTTACGAAATTTGAGGAGTTAGAACTAAACCCGAGTATCCTTCGCGCAGTCGAGGATATGGGATTTGAAGAAATGTCACCAATTCAGGCAAAAGCAATACCGATGATGTTAACAGGAAAAGATATTCTTGGACAAGCACAGACAGGAACAGGAAAGACAGCTGCTTTCGCTATCCCGTTATTACAAAAAGTTGATCCTAAGGACAGAACATTACAAGCAATTGTACTTTGCCCTACCAGAGAACTTGCAATTCAGGTAGCAGAGGAAATAAGAAAGCTTGGAGCATATATGCATGGAGTGAAGATCCTTCCCGTTTACGGCGGCCAGGAAATCTCCAAACAGATTCGTTCAATGAAAGCCGGAGTACAGATCATCATCGGAACTCCTGGTCGTGTTATGGATCATATGAGAAGAAAAACCATTAAATTTGATACCATCCACACCATCGTTTTAGATGAAGCAGACGAGATGTTAAACATGGGCTTTAGAGAGGATATTGAAACTATCCTCAGTGAAATCCCGGAAGATAGACAGACCGTTCTTTTTTCTGCAACTATGCCGAATGTGATTATGGACATTGCGAAGCACTTCCAGAAAAACGCTGAGATTATCCGTGTCGTTAAGAAAGAACTTACCGTACCGAAGATCGAGCAGTATTACTATGAAGTGAATCAGAAGAATAAAGAGGATGTATTATCAAGACTTCTTGACATGTACAATCCAAAACTTTCTCTTGTATTCTGTAATACAAAAAGATGCGTAGATGAATTAACATCCGCACTTCAAGGTAGAGGATATTTTGCAGAAGGCCTTCATGGAGACTTAAAGCAACAGCAAAGAGATCGTGTTATGAGCAGCTTCCGTAATGGAAGAACTGAAATCCTTGTTGCAACTGATGTTGCTGCTAGAGGTATTGACGTTGAGAATATAGAAGCAGTATTTAACTATGACGTACCACAGGATGACGAGTATTATGTACATCGTATCGGACGTACAGGACGTGCAGGACGTGAAGGTAGAGCATTTACACTTGTAGTTGGTAGAGAAGCTTCTAAATTGAAGGATATCATGAGATATTGCAATACCAAGATCAAGGCAATGCCAATTCCTTCTATGAACGATGTTACCGCTGTGAAAGCTGAAAAAGTATTAGATAAGCTTAACAATATCATTGAAAATGAAGATCTCGCTAAAATGATTGACCTTATCGAAGCTAGAGTAAATGAACAGGATTACACTTCCCTAGATGTTGCAGCAGCATTCTTAAAGATGATTATGGGCGACGAAGGAACAAAAGCAGAAGAAGTAAAGTCAATGGAAGATTTCGGTGATACCGGTGCTGAAGCTGGTATGGTAAGACTGTTCATTAACCTTGGTAAGAATCAGGGAATCAGACCTGGAGATATTCTCGGTGCAATTGCCGGAGAAACCGGTATGCCTGGTAAATTAATCGGTTCTATCGATATGTATGATAAATATACATTCGTTGAAGTGCCAAGAGAAAATGCAGCTGAAGTTGTTCAAGTCATGAAATCAGCTAAAATCAAAGGCAAGACAATCAATATTGAACCTGCAAATAAAAAGCAATAACGAATTCGCAGTAATTCAGTTCACATAAAGTTTAGATGCAGACTATTGTACAGATAGGAATATCGGTTAGCACAGGATATCCCCAACTGAGGTAGTCTGCTTTTTATTATAGTTGTTAATAAAGTTCGCAGGAGTGCTCAACTTTATATGAAATATGAAATATGAAATATGAAATGTAAAATGTGAAAAGCTGATTTTGCAGAAACGGCATTTGCAGAAATACAAAAGGATGCAATTTGTTTTACTTGACTAGATTGTAAATTTATTATATAATAACAATTACTATTATTGCTTATAAAGAGAGGTGTTAATTATGGCACTAAATAAATATAGCAGACAGCGAGAGGCAATCAAAGATTACCTTTCGCAAACGAAGGAACACCCTACTGCGGATACCGTCTATATGAATTTGCGTGAAAACTATCCTAACATCAGCTTGGGAACAGTATATCGTAATTTAAACTTATTGTCGGAACAGGGAGAAATATTAAAACTTAACTGCCAGGATGGCAGCGATCGATTTGATGGAAACCCAAAACCACATTATCATTTTCTTTGTACAGAATGCAAAAGAGTGCTAGACATTGAGATGGAGTCGATCGATCACATCAATGTAATTGCAGGAGCAGGATTTCCGGGCAAGGTAGAAGGTCATGTGACATTCTTCTACGGACGATGTCCAAAATGCATCTAATAACCTTGCATCAGAGTACAGATGTAATGCAGACAGAAGTGCAGACAGAAGTGCAGACAGAAGTGCAGACAGAAGTGCAGACAGAAATGCAGACAGAAGTGCAGACAGAAGTGCAGACAAAAATGCAGACAGAAGTGCAGACAGAAGTGCAGACAGAAATGCAGACAGAAGTGCAGACAGAAGTGCAGACAGAAATGCAGACAGAAATACAGACAGAAATGCAGACAGAAATGCAGACAGAAGTGCAGACAGAGATACAGACAGAAATATAGATAGAAATGTTGATAAAATGCAGATAGAAATGTAGATAATAGCAGGAACTATACTTAATACATACAAAAGAATTCCTTGGAGTGATTAGCAATAATCAAATTAAGGATTTTTTTATCGCAAAATTTAGTTCTAAATTAAATCTAAATTAAATTATAGCATTATAGAATTTAATTATAAAATGTTCAAATTGGTATTGACAATCAATAGGGAAAGGTATATTATACATATATCGATAACAATTACTATTATTGATTTAAGAATTTAATTAAAACCGATTAAATGCAAAATGATTTTATTGCAGGAAATAGTAATTGCTATACAATAAAAATCAGAAGATAGAATAGATGAAGGAGAATATTATTATGAAAAAATTTGTATGTCAGGTATGTGGTTATGTTCACGAAGGAGATAGCGCACCGGAGGCTTGTCCAATCTGTAAAGCACCTAAGGAGAAGTTTGTAGAGCAGTCAGGAGATATGGAATGGGCTGATGAGCATGTAATAGGAATCGCACAGGGCGTAAGTGAAGACATCCTCAAGGACCTAAGAGCTAATTATATGGGTGAGTGCACAGAAGTTGGCATGTATCTTGCAATGGCCAGAGCAGCTCACAGAGAAGGCTTCCCTGAGATCGGCTTATACTACGAGAAAGCAGCATGGGAAGAAGCAGAACATGCTTCTAAATTTGCAGAACTTCTTGGAGAAGTTTTAACTAGCAGCACCAAGAAAAATCTTCAAATGAGAGTGGATGCTGAAAATGGAGCATGCATGGGCAAGAAAGATCTTGCAACCCGAGCAAAAGCAGCTAATCTTGATGCAATTCATGACACTGTCCATGAAATGGCCAAAGACGAAGCTAGACACGGCAAGGCATTCGCTGGACTTTTGAGTCGTTACTTCGGAGCTTAATATAACAAGCAAAATGACTGGTTGACCTTAGGTAAACCAAGAGTTCCGTGATTTTTAAAATTGAATATTAACATATAATATTTGAGGAATGTTGCAATTGCAACATTCCTCTTTTTTACGTTTTTAAAAATCTCAAGGGCAACTCAAGGGAAAAATGGACTATTTTCGATGGTTATTATGAATACTCAAGGGAAATTGTAAACGGCAAGTACTTTCCATCTGCTGGTTATAGTTTACCACTTACAGAAATTTCCCTTGAGTATTGTTAATAACCAAATAGCCAGTAATTTAAATTAGTAAAACTTCGCATTATATTATGAACTTGCTGATCCGTATCTTTTCGATGATACTTTCCAGACTATTATAGATAATAACAGGAAACACCAGCTTATTATAATTGCACTAAGATAATCCATTTTGTCAACTTTACCCAATGCAGTTTTTGATGCTATCGTCATTAAAAATCCATATGGCAATACGAATGTTATAATCTTACGAATAATACCTCGGTATATATCTGCAGGTTTATTGGAAAAGTAACATATTATACCATGCAATACATCAGCAAAATCAACTTTTACCATCCAAAATGCAAGGCATAACATGATAAGATAAATAGAATATTCAACAAATAACGCATGTATAATGGCTATAATATAAAAAACTATTCCGATTAATGATACTTTAATATTTCCGCAGATTACTGCATATACTACTATTCCAACCCCTGCAATCATACTAAATAACGATCCAATATCCACCTTTCTTAAACTAACAAGAAACTGAGAACTAACAGGTTTTAAAAGATATCCATCTAATGACCCAGATCTTATCATATCAGGTAATGCTGTAAGATTGAAATATGGTCCAAAAACCCACAAGGCGTCAATTATTGCAAAAGTTCCTATATAAAAAAACATTTCATATTTATTCCATCCTGCGATTGTATCAACTTCAGTAAAAATTATTTTCATCAAATATAGCTGTATTACAAAATAAGCTAAATTTGATATTAAAACTATAATAAAATTGGCTTTATAAGCCATAGCTTTCATAAAACTCTGCCTTATCAATTCTAAATACAATCTAATATATTTCATACAAACCTCCAATGAAAATTCAATATCTACATACCAGTTCCCGAATATCGCTTAATGCCCTTTTTCCATGCAATTCTTACCATAACATATATAACCAGAATCCAACCAAGTTGCATTCCAAATCCTCTCATTAATTCCAAGAAGGTCAAATCTTTAGTTAAAATATTTATTGGAAAGAATGTGCAATATGCAAATGGTAATAAATTTAATACTCCCAATACCCCAACTGGCATAATATCAATTGGGAAAGCTTTTCCTGAAAGGAAATCGACAACTAAATCTTTTACAAAGAAAAACGATGTAACTTCTGTTAACCAAAATGCTAAAAAACTTATTAATAAATTAATTAGATATGTTAATACCAATGCAAATATAATTGCAAATGGGAATAGAATTAATTGTAACAAATTAATTTTAATGTTTATTGATGATGCATAGAATATAAAAATTGGTATAAATACTACCAAAGAAAATAGCAATTGTACAATTTTCTGCCCTATAATCTCAGAAAAATAATACTTAATACAGCTAATTGTCTTTAGCAAAATGTTACTAAGTGTACCATTTTTTATATCATCAGCAACTTTATATCCCATACTTCCCATTCCTGTAATAGCCCCAATAATGTACATGAAAATATAATATGTGATAAGCCCATTTAATGTATATCCATACATTTCGTCTGATGCTGACGTAGCAAATAATATTTGCCAAAAAGCACATTCTGCAATTAATTTAAATACATCCATTAATGAAGTAATTACCACATTCCATTTATACATAAATGAAATCTGCATATTTGTTTTTATAACTTCAATATATTTCTTCATTACACCAATTCCCTCTGATTGTATAATATTTCAAATATTTCGTCTAAAGGCATTTCCTCAATATTCACATCATAAAACTGATCATTAAGGAATACTTCTTTTCCTATATTTTGCAAATCACCCCTATTAACTAGCATTTTGATTGTATTACCTGTCTCTTTAATATTATTACTATATTTTTTCAATGCTTTCAAACTTTCTTCATTGTAAGCTGATACAGAAACATATTTTTTATCTAAGGAATCAGCTTTCATCCCACGAATGTCACCATCATACAAAACTTTACCCTTATTGATAGCAATTATTCTGTTACATAAAAGATCTATATCCTCAAGATAATGACTAGTCAGCATAATGGTAGTTTTTCTTTCCTTATTTATATATTGTAAAAACTCACATATTTTACGTCTTGATGTTACATCCAAACCTATTGTTGGTTCATCTAAAAACAGTATTTTAGGATTATGAATAATCGCACCAATTATTTCCATCTTCATTCTTTCACCTAAAGATAGATTACGTAATGGAACGTCTAAAAGACGTTTTACACCTAATAGTTCAGTTAATTCATCAACTGTCTTGTTAAATTCCTTATCTGAAAGATTATAAATGACTTTAATTAGTCGAAATGAATCCTGGGCTGGAATATCCCACCATAACTGATTCTTTTGTCCCATAGTTACTGCAATCTGTCTTTTAAAATCATTTTGCAACTTCTGTGGCATATATCCCAAAACAGATATCTCACCAGAATTAGGATGTACAATACCTGATAACATCTTTATTGTTGTTGTCTTTCCTGCTCCATTGGGTCCGATAAAACCTACAAACTCACCCTCGTCAATTGAAAAAGAAACATTTTCGACAGCTTTTTTTTCCTCATATTTTCTAGATATCATTGATTTAAGGCTTCCTTTTAAACCTTCCTCCTTCTTAACTATCTTATACGTTTTACTTGCGTTCATAACATTGATTACGTTACTCATATATATTCTCCTTTTCTATTTATGAATATTTTTACTAATTCATAAGATATTAACAGTCTTTAACATTTCTTCAATCATAAGATATTCCTCCTTATAGAATCGCTATTGGCTTTTTTGATATATTTAATTTTAGATTATTTTTGAAAAAATTAGTAGACTTTTTATTCGTAATTTGTTATGATGATGGTCGGAGTCTTGAAATCTTTTGGCTTTTTTTTTATACTTAAATAAACATGAAAGCTATTCTACCAATATACGGTATTTGACTTATACGATGCGCTAGCATCTATTTTCCCCATTAAATAAAAAGTCTAAAACAGAAAAAAATTGTAGCATATTTGATTTGTTAGAAGAGTTATGATCTGGGAACATTGTTTTCACTGCCAACTTATCTCTGACTATTTTCAAGCTAAGTAGGTTATAATTTTATCTGTTGACATAGTATAGTCCAAAAATATATTAGGATAAATAATGAATTAAATGGATATAAAAATGCTGATAAAATACCTGAATACAGAAAAATAAGTGGAGAACTAAAAGGTTGGAATCCAGTTCATGGATGGATTCCTGTAATGGCTCCAAATAATACCCTAGAAGAAAAGCAAAAGGGAATACTGGAGTAATATTTAAACTAGCTGAAACCCTAGCAAAATTGAATTATTGATTTAGATAAGAAGTGCGCTATAAAAATTATGAGTTATATAAGTATTTTGAATTTTCAAGTGACTTTGATGGGTCTGTAGAAAACGTAAATGGAAAAAGCCAACTCGACTTTTGAAATACTATGAAGTTTATAATAGAGTTTTTGGATATTTAGGTATAGAAAATTCCAGAATTAAAACGTTGATAAATCAAGCGGTTCAGAAATAAAAAACTCAAGGGAAACTCAAGGAAAAAAGAGACAATGTCTACTCAATCCTTTGACATTCCAACATTATGAATTAAATACACGAGACGAAGCCAGACATGGTAAGGCTTTCCAGGGATTGTTAAATAGATTTTTTGGTTAATTAGAAATTCCATAAAAACAGTAAAAGAGGTTGTTAGACGCTTTTCATCTAACAACCTCTTGATTATATTGGTTCCTCTTCAAATTGGAATTTGTTGAACTTCGTATTATGCTTATTTTGTGCAACAACTGATTACCTTTTCAGCAAAATCAACAGCTATTTTCTTTGAATCTTCCGTCTCAAATTTATCTACATCATCGCCTGCATTTTTCTGTACAGCAGCCTTCCCAATATACTTGATTTTAAAGTGCTCGCAAAATCGTTTAATTCCATCTTCAAAAGGACTTATACCATATTCGAGGTCATAACCACAAGTAGCAATTATTCCGCACATTTTTCCTTCCAGCAGACTCGGTCCACGTTGTTTTCCATAATATTTGTGAAGTCCATAAAAACGGTCAAGCATTGCCTTCATTGGAGCAGTACAATACCAGATAAATATCGGACTAGCTAAAATAAAGCAATCCGCCTTCAAGATTTCGTCTGATATATCGTACATGTCATCTTGTATTGAACAACCATATTCACCTAATTTGTCTTGGCATTGAAAGCATTCTAAACATGGTGCAATCTTTTTATCATAAAGGAAAATTGTCTTAACTTCTGCTCCTTTCATCTCTAACTCAGTTAAAAATGGTTTCAGTAGGGTTGCCGTATCACCGTTTTTTCTTGGACTGCCCATAAAAACTAATATTTTCATTGTTTTCCTCCTGTCGCACATATAAATAATCTTCACTTCGCTTTTGTGAAATAATTATGAACTACACAACTCGATGACAAATTCAAATTGATTTGTTTCATTCGTCTATAATTGCATTAGCTTCATTAATAAAATGGGGCACTACATCTACTCAACAATTTGAAAGGTGGTACATTCCAATGGTGTAGTCATTAATATTTCCCCTTAAATTTATCACTTTCTTTATTTTAGATGATTTTGTATTTAATTTCCACCTTAAACATTTTTCTAATAAAGAATGAGCCAATACAAAAATTTAATTTTTGAATTGGCTCAAATATCTTTGTACTCATTTCATTTCACGCAAAATACGTTGTATGCTTTTTATTGATAAAAAATACTTAGTTGTTAAATCCGGAACTTTATAACCACCTTGAAAATCAGTAAATATCTGCAAATTCCTATTTTCCAATTCTTGACGTATAAATGTTCTCTTTCCCATTCCATTCTTTGTTCTTCTTTCCTGGGAATATAAATATTTTCTCCATCAACATATTTCTGTATTAATTTTATTGTTTCCATTGGCAGAATTTCTTCTGCTTTTTTATAGCCCATATTTGCCTCCTAAATTTTATAAGTTCTTAAGTTTAGGTTAGCAATAGCTATAACAAATTTTGTTTTCTAAAAATTGCATTAGCTAGTGCTATGCAAAGTAAGCTGGTGTAGCCATAAAAAGGAGTCCACTCCTACAAAAATATTTGAGCGATTTTTATTATATTAAGATAAATGCTCTAAATAATATTATATGATTATATACAAAGCTCAGGATATTGTGTTGATTGATATTTTAGGAATTCTTTAAGCAACTTATATATGGGATTATGAAACTGATCCTATAGGTTTGTTGCTGGTTCATAATACAGATTTCTGAGGATTGTATATAGTCATCTAATATTATATTAAATATATCCATAATAGCATAGCCTTTTCATCTGCTCCTTTTTATAAATTCAAATTTATATATTTAATATACCATAAATTATGGAATTTTATTATATTATTTTTAACTCCATATATAATATAATGTGTAAAGACACAATGGACAATTACTTTCGTGACGATTCTCGACACGGTAAGGCATTTGAATGAACTCAAGGGAAATTTGCAGGAAAAATAGATGGATTTACTGAACCGGAAGGTGTATTCAAGGGAAACTTCCCTTTAGAATCGCTGAAAAGGCTGATTTTACTTGGGCTGAGAAGATCAGGAGAGCTATTGGGAAAGGCATAATCGAAGTCGAAAAAGGCAAAATATTAAGCTGAGCAGGATTTAGTAAAATGCACTGACAGTTTACAGGAGTAGCTAAGATTAGGTTGCAGCAAGACGAAAAAATTACATATTGGTTTATAGAAAAACCTTGCAGTTGCAGGGATTCTTTTGTTTCTGAAGGGAGTGGTCAGAAAGGTTGAGATTTGTGGAAAATTGAGTAATGGGTAAAATGGTATAAATTTATGATTTCGCAGAATCAAATATGGAGGATATTGGAGAATCATACAATGTTCCAGAGGTTTTATTACAGATATTCAGAGCTATATAAAATGTGTCCATAAAAGTGATTTTGCATATTATGATAGGGTTATGTATTCAAAATTCAGAGATTATACTATATTCGGGTTTAAGAAGTTTCAGTTAACATTATCCCTGAAAATATGAAAAAATAATCCTTTCGATAAAGGGATTTAGTAAATTTACACCATTCATAAGAATTGATAAATCAATATTATTAGAGTATAATTATGTAAAATCAATTGGAGGTAATTTAATGGTAAAAAAAATTTTTCTTTTAAGTTTTGTTCTTATTTGTTGTGTTATTACTACAAGCTGTAAAAAAGAAGTAACAACAGATATATCATCTACAGCTACTGTAATTCCAACTCAAATACTGCCATCTCCAGATATCTCATCCAGTACATTAAGTGATAATCAAGACCCAAAGAATCCATTATCAGCTTATAAGGATGTATTGCAAAATAAAACTGAATTTATTACTACATTGTACGAAGAGAATGGAACAAAAACAATATATTTGGATCAACTGCTGGATGATGGGTTAAATAACTATAAATTTTTGAATTTTGCCGTTTTGGACATGGATGGAGATGAACTACCTGAAGTAGTTATACAATATTGCTTAACCAATGACTATCCATACCCTGATTTTGTTGAAGTATTGCACTACAGCAAAGACACAGTTTATGGCTATAATTTTGGTTATAGAAGCTTGTATGGTCTAAAAACTGATGGTACATTTCGTTGGTCAGGTGGTGCGGATGACGATGGATATAGTAAGTTACGATTCACATCAAATAACTATGAATATGATGATATTGGATATCGCAAACCCAACTATCCTAATCCCTCCTATTTTATAAATAATCAAACTGTTACAGAGAGTGCCTACAATGATTTTATAAAAAGTCAAAAGGACAAAAAAGATGCAATTTGGTATGATTTTACCGAAGAAAATATTGACAACCAACTTTCCACAGACTGACAACTGATTTAAGACGCAAAAAATAAGCATTATACAAAGTGGATGTAGTAAACTCCGAAAAGGTCATAGCCGGACTGTGATAACTTGATATCCATTGTAGTTTATTCTTAACTTCATATAGAATACGTTCTAACTGATTATCGATATCACTCTTTTCATCACCACTATCCAACCAATTTATGTAATTGGTTGCAGGTGTCCAATGAACTAAACCATAACCGCCTGATGTGTCATTTGCTATTTCCCATTTTCCCGGATTGATAAAGCTTTCTTGTTCCATATTTCCAAGAATAGCATAAATATCATTACTGCTCCAACCGTTACCGTCGTCGTACAAATAGTCGTAAATATATCGAGCATTTTTCAACGATTCATATTGTTTTAGATTAGAGTTGGAAGTGTGAACGGTTGTTGAAACCACTGTAGTATTTGCTGCCGTGACCCAGCCACCCCCTTCTTCTGTTGTATCACCTAACTTATAGTAATGAACTTTAACCCATACATAGGAAGTTCCGTTCAGTGTTTTCGTTACATTAGCTACGCCTGCTATGCCATACATCAGATTACCACCATTTAATGTTACCACTACTGTTCATGCTGCAGTACTTCGAACTTTTATGCCACTTGTTGGATCAGCATAACGCACTTTTGTTGCCATAATTAGTTCCTCCTAAAATTTTTGTTTTTATTTATAAATCGCACGGTTTATACTTAATAAAAAGAAAAATGACTATATACAATCCTCAGAAAGCTGTATTATGAACCAGCAATAAACCAATAGGATCAGTTTCATAATCCCATA
>Ga0209125_1002617_pt1 | contig 13566 bp, 18 predicted proteins | sample BarGraIncub1131A_FD_184503 | JGI IMG/M metagenome (GOLD analysis project Ga0209125, IMG submission 184503) | Arctic peat soil microbial communities from Barrow, Alaska - Barrow Graham LP Incubations 11-31A (SPAdes) (version 2) | ecosystem: Environmental > Terrestrial > Soil > Wetlands > Peat... | reverse complement strand
CTTTATCTTTTATCCATAAAAAGAAATCTTCTTTATCTGATTGTACTAAATTTCTTAATTTAACATCCATAAAATTCTCTCCTATTGCGTTCATATTATTAGTTATTTATATCCTAATAATCTATTATTGCATCATACATTACCTAATCCAACCCAGCCTTTTTCATAACTTCCTCTAATACTTTCTTAGCTCTCGTATTACCACTATTAATTTGCTCTACAAATATCTTGTTAACAATGGTGTAATCATCAAATCCACCATTCCTTAAATCTCTCACTAAATTCTCAAAGCCATAATTGTAGCCAAGTATGGCTTTGTTTACCTTTTGTTTATAATAATTTTCATCCTTCTTAAAATCATTATAATTTTTCTTAGGATATGACTTATTGCTATTTGGAGAATAGTTATTCCTACTATAGCCAATTTCGCTAAAAACATCTGTCTTATCATCCATATCACTTTTAAAATCCTTTTGTTTAGCTAATAGCTCTATCCTTTCATTTTGTTCTTTAAGTATCTTTTCTCTATCTTCTTTCCTCTTTTTCTCCTGCTCCTCCAGTACTCTTTTAATACGTTCTTTCTCTTCAAGCTCTCTCCTCTTCTGTTCTAAAAAAGCTTGTACAAATTTATCTTTCTCTTTATTGAATCCTTCATCAAAAGCACATTCAATTTTCCCGTCTGGTAATATTCTCATATCATTAAGCAAATATGTTCTACTAAACAGGTTATCGTACACAATTTCATTAATTTCTTCATCAAAAATAGTAATTTTTTTAATTAATGTAATAGCTTCAGCCTCAAAATCCAAAAATAAAATCATATTATCAGAGTCATTTAAGACCATTCTATTCCAAAATGAAAGTTGATATTCTCTTACTAAGCTATCGAGCTGTTCACTCTTACCACTTAGAAACCAGACATTGTTCAAACCTAATTTTTTATAAAACTCTCTCTTTTCATCCCAATAACTTACAGATAACCTTTGCCTTTGAAACTCTATTACCAATTCTCGACCATCATTGAATCTAAAGTATAAATCAGCTTTTCTTCTCTCAGGAAGCTTGTATCTAATTTCCGCATAAACATTTGGGTATAAGTTTTCCATATATTTTAGAAGGATTTTTTTACCTTCAATATGCTCCTCTGTTTCACTGGAATATGAGCAGGTATTTCCCCCTTGCATGTCTGATTTATGTGCAAAATGAGGCTTGTAAATCGTTCCCCAGCGTAGAAATACAGGAGCTTCACATTCATCACAAATTAGTTGATTTTGTTCTCCCGCTTTCCTCCAAGTCTTCTCGATATTATTATTAATAGTTTCATTTTTGCCACTTACATTAAAAGCGTATATTGCTTTACCATTAAATCTACACTTTTCCATCTACCCATCCCCTATACCCAAATATGGTCATTTTTCGAATCATAAGTATATTATAACAATGATTTTACAATTCTTATATAAAATGCTACAAAACACCGTTTTCTTTTCTTCAAAATTCCTGTCACCCCACTTTTACTGACACAAAGAAATATAATTATTTTCTCTTTTTTATTGCATGTATATGAATATTATTATATGATTAAGTTATCTTAGGAACATATGTTCTTTATAATTATATAAGGAGTTGATACTATGGAATCTTCCTCAGAATTCCAAGCTAAGCTTTATATTGTTGAACAATTTAATAAGGTTAATAATAAAGTAGAAGAATTGGAAAGAGATGTAGACTATTTAAGGTTTGAGTTAAGTGAAGCCTACAGTATGATTAATACTTTGCAAGAAAATATTAAAAGTAATTAACAAACAAGGGTGATAAGATTTACAATACCAGAAAATAATAAAATCTTAATTATAGCAATCTTAAGAGTTTTAGTTTTAGCTGGACTTACATGTTTCTTTATTAAGATTATGATTTATACTACAAATAGCTCTAAAACCAAAAAGATAAGCAAATAAAAGATTAAGTAAAATAATTTTTATTTTACTTAATCTTTTTTTATGAAGTATTTCTTTGACCAGTCTAAAACTATTCATAACTTTATAGGATATATCATAACATCTTGTGAAATATCCTATAAAGTTATGATATTTCACATATTTATGTGAAACTACATATATATTTATACATTAAATCAATCTTTTCTCACCCCTTTCTTTTCTACCCCTAAGCTAATAAATCATTATAGTAAAATATAATCACATAGAACTTTGTTAAATATTTGAAGCTTATAGTTATATTCTGTATAATTAGATAAGGATGTAATATAAAGAAAGTTATGAAATTCATTATGAGAATATTGATTTTAAAAACAATTATTCATATTATCTGGGAGGTTATGAAAATGACAAGAGATGAATTATGTAAATCAATTTATAAAGTAGCACATTTGCAAGGAACTTTTAAGTTAAGGTCTGGACAAATATCAAATGAATATTTTGATAAATATCTATTTGAGTCTAATCCAATAATTTTAAGTGAAGTAGCTAAACATTTGGCAAAGCAAGTACCTGAAGGAACTGAACTTTTAGCAGGATTAGAGATGGGTGGAATTCCAATTGCAACAGCATTATCATTAGAAACAGGAATTCCTGTAGTATTTGTTAGGAAGGATGCCAAAGAGTATGGAACTTGTAAGTTAGCAGAAGGGACTAATATCAATAACAAACAAGTATGCATAGTAGAAGACGTTGTAACCACTGGTGGACAAGTTCTATTAAGTTCTGAAGATTTAAAAGGCTATGGAGCAAAATTGAGTAATGTACTATGTGTTATCGAAAGAAATCCCGAAGGAAGAAGAAAACTTGAAGAAGTAGGTTTAGATTTAAAGGCACTTTTTACGATGGAGGATTTCAATGATAAATCCCAAAAATAAATATCTTACACATTGCATCACCTTACCATTTCTTTTTACTTGAAGACCTGATGGAATACCATTTAAATAACAGAAGAATATATCCTAATTTTAAGAATCTAACTTATTACCATTGGCTATATGTCACCATCATTACTTCTCTATATTGGATTAATGATATTTACAAATTATATTTTTTATGTTGTTGCCATTTCACTAATAAATAAGAGATTCAATAAAATTCATATCAATATTCTTGCTGTACTATACTTTGCAGTAGTTATTTTATTATCATTCTTTAAATCAAGCTTTAATTTTACAGGAATGAATCTTAATCCTTTCACTATGATTAATGATTTTAAGAATTACTACAAACTTACTTTACTTCTTGTTGTAAGTAACACAGTTATATATTTACCTTTAGGGGTATTTATAAGATTTAAGATAAAAATTAAGATACCTAAATTGATTGGTGGATTTCTATTATATATTGTATTTGTTGAAACATTGCAATATGTTTCCCATACAGGAATATTTGATATAAATGATATTATTTTAAATACTTTAGGTTTTGTTATAGGGGTTTATTCCTATAATCTAATAAATAGACATAATATTAATTATAAACAACTTGGGAATGAATAAGTGCCAAGTCTACTAATAACAGTTACTTTTACTATTATCAAGCCTTAACAGCCTCTTTATTCTGGCTTGGTTCAATATTCTTAGTCTGGATTATAATGCATGAAAGAGTGAAGTTGAAACAATAATATAGAAGTATTTTTGTAGATACAGTAAAATCTTCCTGCTTTTTTTTCTTGCTTTTGAATCGGCCATTTATCTGTTCAAATGTTTATGTGTTTGGTTGGATGATATGGCTTGTTTTTTGAGGTGGGGTTGGAGGGTAAAATAAAGAAACCAGGATGGAAACAGGAGCTTCTGCTCCTATTTCTGCCTGGTTTTATTGAGCAACTTTGTTACTTGTTGAATGAGTTTAGTGCTTGTAGAACGAGTTTGGTTCATGAATACATCAAATATACTATTTTAGATTTTAAAGAAAAGGTGTCGACTAACAATAAAGTCTGTCCAATTCCTGCATCCCCCCTTCCCCCATCAATCCCTTCTCCCATCAGCCTTAACCTCCATTTCTTCCCTCTCTCCAGTCATATTAGAGTCTGTCCAAGAAACCCTATTTTTTCTCCTGCAACGCTCCTTCCAATATCCTAAAATCCTCCTAATCACCCTCTTGCAGTGATATTAAAGTCTGTCCTGATTCAATCCTTATTTCATCCAATGAATCCAGCCCTAATTTCATTTATTTTCTCTCCTGTAGCTCCTGCTTTTTATCTTATATTCAATCAATCATCGTCTCATAGTTTCTTTTTTCTCCTACTTTGAATCAATCTTTTGTTCAATCCTTTTTTCAATCTTTTATCCCTAACCCCTTTGTTTGCCTTAGTTTCTGTGGGTTAGTGTCAATCTTTTTCTCTGGCTTTTTCAGGTGTATTTCCTGGGAAGTTGATGGGGATTTAGGACGATGCAGGAGAGTTTTCTTTGCTGGGTTTATTGGAAGTTGAGGTGAGTGGTGTTTGGTTCTTTGCAAGGGCTTTTGGGTTAGGAGGAACAGGAATGATACAGGAATCTTTTTAATCTCACAAATCAATTATACTGGCTATTTTTTCATGTAATAGTCTGGGCTTATGGAAAGAAAACAATAAAAAAAGAAGGAGTGCAGGTGTTTATTCCTGCATTTCCCTCATGGTTTTGGACAGACTTTATTATCACTGGACAGGGTTTAATATTAGCGGACAAACTCTGATATTTGTAGACAAAGTAGGAAAATATTTAAAGGTTTAAAACTCTATTTATAGGGATTATATTTAAGTGTAGTATGTTGGTATATCTTAGTAGGTCGACCCCACGTAAATTTAGCTAATCCAACTTCTATAAACCCAAATTTCTCATAAAATTGTATATGGTCTGATGTGAGATAAACTTTGTCAAAGCCCATCTCTCCTGCAATTATTTTTTTCACAGGTGGCCAATTTTTTTCAACATATGTTTTTGATTTATCTTTATATTGGGGTTTATTATTGATTGAAATAATTTTGATATTTGCATTCATAAAAAATCTCCTTATTATTGATAAGCTTTACTTGCCACTAACCTACAATATTTATAAGATATATAAGTATGAAAAATCAGCTTTTCCTTTTAGCAATAAGACTAATGAATCCCACATATTCACCAGCATCCTTTTTAAGAATGTCTATATCTTTAGGCCATGGATTCTTTCCCATTTTATCTTGAGCCTCTTTCCATCTTACATATAAATTACATCCATCAAACAATATTTCTGAAGATTGAATGTCAACCAAGCCTGTTCTCTCCCATAATTCTCTCCACCAGTGAATTGTATGCCAACTCCAACAATCTTGTCCCCAAAAATCTTTTAAATGGTCAGGAACACCATCCACAAATTCTTTCATAAGCCCAGGTACAACTATACCTATTTGACCTTCTGGAACGATAAATTTTTGCAGATAATTTAGATATAAATCCTCAGTTCCATAATATATAAAGGAATCTATACTTATTATTACATCAAAAAATCCCTCAGCGAATGGGAGGTTTCTTGCATCTCCATGAATAGGAAATACCATGTTCTCAAGGTTTTCTTCCTTGATTCTTTGTAAATTATCTGTTGCATTTATCCATAAATCGTATGACCAAACTTTAACACCAAATTCTTTAGCAAGAAATATACTTGAAATAGCCTTTCCACTTCCTAAATCAAGAACTCTCATGTTTGGCTTTAAATCTAAATTTTTACATATCCATTCGGTAAGCCATAATGGATTAATACCCATAGCATTATTTATTACCCAATCCGAATTGTATCCACTTGATAGTGGAAATTTATCATTAAACAATATATTTTCACTCATTATTTGGAATCCTCCATTACTATTTTATATTTTCAAATAGAGGTTTTATATTTTAAAGAAAGTATAATATCGCCTCTATCAGTGGTAATTTTAAAATATTTTTTTCAATGTTCATTCAATTCACTCCTTCTATTACATATTGGAATAATTATACAACCCCATTCAACCTTACTCAATGGAATAAACAGTTATAATAATTTCTTACCATTTTTAGATTAATTAATTGTCGAATATCAATAAAGTCTGTCCCAATTAAAACCTTATATTAGCCAAGGAATCCAGCTTCAGTTTATCCCCTGTAGCTCTTGCTTTTCTCTTATAATCAATCAACTTTTTCTTAAATCTCTTTTCCGAAAGTATCTATAATCATGAATTTCTACTGGCTTTGGAAAATTTTTTCCTTTAGTTTTTTAGAGACTTTTTCTGGGAAGTCATAGATTATTTGAGTTGATACTGGAGAATTTTATTTCTTGTTTTTATCGGGATTTGAGGTGAGTGGTGGTGGTTTTTGGGGAATGGGGGGTAATGATCTAGGAATGTTGCAGGAAATTTTTAATTTCAAAATCAATTATACGGACTATATTTTCAGATAATAATCTGGGATTAAGTTGAAAGAAAGAATGAAGGATTGCAGATAATTATTCCCGCATTTCCTTCATTCTTTTAGACAGACTTTATTCATACTGGACAAGGCTTAATATAAGCTGACAAACTCTGATATTTGTACATATCGTCCAATTAATATTAATAAACATAATATCAACTAAAAGTATTCTCATAGAGTTTACTTATTAACACCATAAAAAATATGCTTTATTATATCTTTAGCAGGATAATTAATATCATCAGCTTTATTTAAAAGAACTTGTAAGTCATATGTTGCTGTAACAGGATGGTATTCAATTTCACCATCTTGAATCGAAAGGATTCCTCCTTTAGCCAAACCTTCAAACTTATGTGGACACCCCAACGAACCACAGTTAATATATAATTTATTCTTACCTTTATTCACTAAGGCTTCGTGATTGTGTCCATAAACAATAATATCAGCCTCTACTTCAGCAAACATTAAATCGCATTCATCCGTAGTTGGCTTTTTTGTATAATTAATAAACTGGTTGTTCTTGTCTAAACAATAATGCATAATAGCTATTTTAAAACCATGTTTTTCAATATACAGTTTATATGGTAACTGGTAGATAAATTGTTTGCTGTCCTCACTTAATTGACTATGTTCCCAAAGATGTTGCATTGCTTCCTCTTCATCCATACTGTCAGGATATGGTGGCTTCAATCCTTTGCATAAGTATATTTCGTGATTTCCTAATACACATCTTAGATTTTTTATAGATTTTACTTTCGTCACAGTTTCTTCTGGGAATGGTCCAATCCCTATTATATCCCCACAACATATTATTTCATCACATTCTTCATTTTCAAATACTTTTAGCATAGAATCTAACGCCATTACATTATTATGTATATCTGCTATTATTCCAATTTTAATCATTATAAAATAATCCAATAACGTTGTAACAATTCATCATTTTCTATTACCTCATTTTCAAGAATTCCACCATTTTTTATCATTGTTTTTGATGACCCTATATTGCTTTTTTTACAAGTTATCAATACTTTATTCATTCCTTTTTCTCTACAAATATCAGTAGCTAATTTTAACATTTCTATTGCATAACCTTTTCTTCTTTCTGTTGGACGAATCCCATAACCAATATTCCCTCCATAATTATATAAATAATCATTTAGAGCATATCTAATATCTATCGCTCCTAAAATTCTATTGTCTCCGTTTTGCACGAGAAAAAATATATCAGCAGGAACTCTACCAACTAATAAATTAGAACCTTCTGAATTCTCTTTGGAATTTTTTAAATATTCATCATAATCATTAGCTTCACCTTTGAGAGCAAAAGGTGTCATCTTCTCATTTTCATTCTCAATTTCTTCAATAATAGAATACCATTCCTTTCTATATTTATCTGTTGGAATTACTAATTTTAAATTTGTCATTTCTTACCCTCCCTTAATACTAACACCCTAATGCTTATAGAAACTTAATCATAATGAAATGACCATTTGAATCCGATTTTTGTATGCCATCTTTATATTGATAACCCATTTTAAAATAAAATTCATGAGAGGTAATTGAAGAAGGAATTGTTATTTTTCGTCCGTTAATTTGATGAACATATCTTTCGCCTTTTTCAATCAGTAATCTTCCGATTCCTTTATGGTGGTATTCAGGAAGAACAAATATTGTCAGGAAATGATAATCTCCATCCTCACCACCCCATGATTTCGCAATACCCAATGTACCAATTGGTTGATTATCAATAATAGCTACATACATTTTTCTATGTTTTGCATAATCCATTATTTTATCACCTGTAAACTCTAATGCAAGATTCTTCATCTCTGCTTCTGAATAATCTTTGATATTAATTTCCAACAAATTTCGAGTAATAATTTCTGATATCTTTTCTGCATATTTATCAACATACTCAATAACTTTAACTGCTTTTATTTCCATACAATTTCACCTTTCTGTTATACAACTATTCTTCCAATCTTCAAAGGAAATTGACATTATTAAATTGTCCTTATATTCTCCATCATGCATTTCTCTGTTCTTCATAACTACCATTGGAGTAAATCCACTTTTTTCATAACATCGTATAGCACGAGCATTCCAAGTTTGTGGGTCAATAAATATAATATCTGCATTATTGTTCATAAATAAATATGTAATCAATGACCTTACCACAATAGTTCCAATCCCTTTATTCCAATCATCAGTCTCACCAATAAATAAATCCATCCCATACGGCAATCTATAGTTTTTCATATTAATGACATTTCCTACATCATATCCATCGGGTTCTATAAGGAAATATTGAATATAACCAATAGCCTTTTGATTATGTTCTATTAAACATGGTACAACTGCTTCTTCTCCTTTAGCACGAGGTGCAAATTTTTTAATTACCTTCTCTAAATCAAACGAATTACTACGTCCTTCATAATAATCAAGTAATTCTTCAGTCGAAAGCCATTTTGCCATAAGTTTATAATCTGTAATATTGTCTTCCATTTTGCGAATGCCTATATCACCAGTTTGAAATAAATATCTCATATTTCCTCCATTAACTTACTCTGAAGACTGCTCATTAACCATAACCTGAATATTTATTTAGGTTTGTACGCTATACCATCAATCTGAACTTTCAGTCCATCTGGGCCACCTTGGTGTGCAAATTCTGTAGAAATGTTCTTCCTTGCTGGATAGTTTCCTTTAAACCTTCGTTAAAAACCTCCTCCATTACAGGAATATCCCAGACATCCCTAAGCAAAACATTACACTTACGAAACAATTTATGAAAATTGCAACCAAAACTAAAACTCTTTATATAAGTATTTTACTTCTGGTATAACAGTCCACCCAATAGAATCCCAAAACTCTTTTGAACCAGGATTATTGATATTAATAAATAAAAATCCTGTAGTAATACCAATGTTCTTTAGTTCTGATATGGAACGTTGTTCCATCTTTCTTCCAATACCTTTCTTTCTGTATTCATTATAAACTGCTGTATGATAAATAGAGCCTCGTCTACCATCATGACCGCACATTAAAGCACCAACTATTCTCCCGTCCATTGTACACGCTACTGAACTAAATTCAGTATTTCTATTTAGGTATTTTATTAGAATTTCTTTGGTATCAAAATTTGTTGAAAAACCTGCATTAAAAGATATTCTCCATAATTTAAGGGCTTCGTCTAAATCAGTCTCTCTCATTACACGAATTACTATTTCATCATTCATCTTAATCTCCTCATGCTTTTATTTTCATTCCTACTGTTATTTATGACACATTAATATACATTAATGGCATTAATTATTTGAAATTTTATGCACCACCATAATAATCTGCGAAAAACAAGAATCCTTTTTTAGTTACTTTATAATTACTCAAGCTACTTTCTGTTACCTTTTCATAAGGTGGTTTAGTTAATGTATAGAATTTTATATTTTTATTAGAACCTAATTTATTATGAAGCTTATCCACATCTATTCCTGTAGTAAATGATACGATAGGGTGTCCCGTAACAAATAAATGTGTTCTTAACGCTACAATTGCGGTCAATATGTGATATATAAAAAATCGTTATAAACAAAAAAATCGTTGAAGTAATAGTGATTATTTTCTTCTTCAAAATTTACACTCCCTATTATTAATTCCTAATATCATCATAGAGTTTACAGCCAGATTTATATGCCAATTCTAAAAAGCTTTTTACTTCCTTTTCTTTTGAATGCAGTGTCATTACCTCAAGCAATAGTGGTCTATGATAATTGGCCTCTTTCAAAATTCTACAAATACTTTTCAAGTCTATAAATCCTTCCCCTGGAATAACATGGTCAACAAATTCTCTTATTCTATCTGAAATGTGTACTGCAACTATACGATTTTTGAATTGTTCAAGTAAGTCAAATGTCCTTGGTCCATCAATTTGGTCATGCGATGAATCATAACAAAACCCAAAATAAGTTTCATCTAACTCTGGTAATACCTTCCTAACAACATCAGTTGCTGACCCAGGATGTAAATTTTCTAATGCGAAAATTATCCCTGTATCCTTACTAATATATTTCAATTCATTACACAACTTAAATAAGTTCTCTGATTTAGCATCCACTTCATCTGGTCTTATTTCAAAATTCGTGGCATGAAAAGCTATTGTTTTTGAGCCTAAATATACAGCCGATTCTGCCATATCTGTCAACATCGCAATACTATTAGGTAAATCTGCACGGCATCCATGAATCGTATCTATATGCATTGAGAATTGGTTTAATAAGGTTTTCAAATTTTTTCTTCTTTCCCTACTCATAAATCCTGAATGCTCTTTATTTTCACCTAATGATATATAATTAAATCCTGCATCTGCTATCAATTGAACTTGTTGTTCAATTGATATACTATAATCAAATGCTGTAGAAATTGATATTTCTCTTCTCACCTTAATATACCTCCCAAATTATAATATAGATTAAATAAAATATTATGGACGTAATATAATACAGAGTCGTCTCTTAAGAAAGATGCGAAATAACTGAGTCTAAAATTATGTTAATTCAACTCTACAAATTGGAATTTGTAAACAACAGATTATACTCATAATCCCATTAAATATCGACGTTTTCCAATATTTATTTTTTCAATTGCATATCTAAAAGAAACTCTTGGCATAATAGAATGTTTTTCCTCTAAATATTCTATTACTAATTCTTCATTAACTTTTGAGAGTGACTTTAACATCCATCCATAGCCCTTACAAACCAAATCATTTTCATCATTTAACAATTTATTAGCGATTTCAAGCGGATGTATACCAGCATAATCATTCTTTAATATAGCAGGTATCAATATTACCGCAGAAGCACGTCGTACCCAAAAATCGTCATCTTTTGTCCAATTTAAAATTCTTTCAAATATATCTTTGTTCTGAATAAGAAGTTGTCCAAATGCATGTGTACAGAAATCGTCGCAATCACCCCATCCCCGCACATATTTCTTAAGCCAAGAGTAAAATACATCATATGTTTCTATTGTATAATATTTATGAGTTCTATTTGCCCAATCAAATGCTATGACCCCTAATTCCCAGTTGAACTCCTCTAACAAAATTTCACATATTTTTAGTACCACGTCAATACTTTTATCTGGTACAATTTTATACAATTTAGCAGATATTTTTCGGATATCTCCTGTTTTTATATGACTCCCGTTCAGAATACTTCTTTGTAAATTAGCAATTTCATCCTTAGCCAATTTGACTATATCTTCATGCATCATATTCACCTTCTTTGGGTATGTATTGACCTGTAGTCTCTATTACATTACCATCTGGGTCTGCAACTTGAAGATAATAGTATGACTTTACATTATTTATATATTTAACCTTAGTCACTAAATCGCTTATATTTAGATTTATTATTCTTTCTCGCTCTTTTTCTAAATCTTCAACCCAAAAATTTAATACAAACTTATTAGCGTTTTTCGACTCTGCAATAGCGACAAGATTATCAAATTTCTCAACATATTGTCCCTTATGTATTGTTAATTCTGGATTTTGATTATCAAAATAACCATTCATTATAGATATATTATGCCCCTCAAATTCAAACTGAGCAAAACGCTCCATATTCTTTGAAGTTACTTTCATCTCCAGTAATTTTTCATAAAAAATTACTGACTTATTAAAATCTCTAACTATTAAATAAATTGAACCTAAATGCATTTTATTCCTCCATCATATATAAAATATCTTTATTCAAACCCCTATACAAATTACTATTTATCTACAAATTATATAAATAATTTACTTCGTAATTAAAGAACATTACGTAATAGTTTAATGCTAAAACATTATATTGGGAAGATAATCATTATCAATACTCTCTAATAGAGTTACACTGTTTGGGGTAACATTATACTTCCAAGAACTCTTTGCATATTTTCCATTTACACTAATACCCCAATCTTTTGTAAGCGTCACTACATAAGTAGACGCTGAAACCTTTTCAACTTTTGTTGTAAATTTAACATTTGCTGTTGTACCTACTGGTCCACCAGTAGGTAGTCTTTTTGTTATGGTTTTAGATTTGCTTGAAGGAAAGTCAGTATGGTCTTTTACAATCATTTCGATTGCTTTGGCTTCATTGAATGTATTAGTGCTCACAGCAGAGGAGCTTTTTACACATCCTACAAGTGAAATACAAATACATACAGAAGTAATGAATGAAACTATTTTTTTCATTACCTATTCACCTCTATAAAATATATTTAAGATATACTATCTATACTAAGTATCAAGACACTCTTTTCTTATATTAGACGGTAGATAAACTAAAAGAAATTTCTACATTAGTAAGCTTTTAAATCAACTTTAAATATTTAATTACGATTCTCTGCAACGTCATAAAATACAGAGTCATCCCTTTAGAAAAATATGTACCAATTATATTTTAAGCATTTTTATTATTCCTATAGAAACTCGTAATAATTATATACCCAAAAATTAGCTGAAGGATAGTTAACATAGTGTCACTACTGGGATATTGCATTACTTTTATGAGTGGTAACAATATATTATTTGGAGAAACAGGTTTGCCAAGTGGGTACATAGCGAAAAAAAACGAGAAATATAATGAGGGTATTCCCATTAACACAATTTTAGGTAAGTTTATTTTCCATTTCCCTTTTTTTCTTATTTCACAAACTAAATGTTCTAATCCTAATAATAAGCCTATAACCATTTTAAATAAAATAACTATAAAGTAGTAGAAGTGGGGTTCTTTGTATCCTGACGTACTCGAAGATTTATTTACAATATCCGTTGCAACATGTAATCCCCAAAATAACATTATAAGTATTAGTAGCATATAGATAAAATACTTTATCCATGATTTTATATTCATAATTTCCCCCCTTGTTTAAATTAAGGTAGTGTAAATCTACAGAGCCGTCCCATAAGAAAAAAACGAATTGCCTTATTTCCAGGCTATACTCAAACCCTATTCCAATTCACCATATGCAAGTAAATTATCCTTACCCATACCACACACATAGATATTACTATCATATTTATAACAAAATCCTAAGAAATCTTCTTTTTGTTTTGTATCATTCATTATTTTGACAAGTAATTCATTTGGTATAGTCCTTGCATATGCTCC
>Ga0209125_1002616_pt1 | contig 13567 bp, 4 predicted proteins | sample BarGraIncub1131A_FD_184503 | JGI IMG/M metagenome (GOLD analysis project Ga0209125, IMG submission 184503) | Arctic peat soil microbial communities from Barrow, Alaska - Barrow Graham LP Incubations 11-31A (SPAdes) (version 2) | ecosystem: Environmental > Terrestrial > Soil > Wetlands > Peat... | reverse complement strand
ACCCTGTTAAGGAAATCATTATCAATAGATACATAAATTGAAGACAATCTAAGATGTGATTCATAAAAGCTTCTACACATTTTCGCCACAACTTCTGCATCTAGATTTGCTGCAATATTGAAGTATTTATCGTATTGAACTTTAGCATCAAAGTGAGCATAAAGTAGATTTCTATTATCCTTAATTTCCTGATAATGTGAATCTCTAAATCTCAAATAGCTCTTGTGATATTCTTTATATTCATCAGAAGTTCGGCTGAGTTTTTTGATGATTCCTAAATCAGCGTTATGGCGTTCTAAGTATCTATACAAATCAATATAAATGACTTTAGTGTAGAATAATTGTTCTGATCTTGTAGGTGCTAATATTAACTCTCTTATATTAATCGAGAAATCCATTGTGAAATGCAAGAAGAAACAGTACTGATATTTGAATTTTATTAAATCATTCAGTAATTCAATTCGTTCAATTTTATTTGATTCATTTCCGGAGGCCATCACCTCCTCTAAGGTGGATTTAATTCTCGCAAGCGCATGAATATTCTCATCAATTATTAATGCATTTTCTTTGATAACATTTTTAGATGTTTCAAAAAAATAAATACTACTTGGGGTAGCAGGTATCCATATACCATCATTAACAATTCGATATGTGCCCATTATAAAAAAATCTGATGATGATTTTGATGAAATTATGATGCGGGTTTTAGGCTTAGTGCTAACGGGTAGTTAGGGCGCGGGCGGGGCGAAGGCGTAATCGCCTGAGTGGCAGCCTGTGGTTTGGGTGGTGTTATAGCTAGGTTTTTTTATTCATGACTATCCTTCGATTGTCGACCACCAGATGCTTTTCAGCATCTTGACAGTCGACCGATGTTGCTTTTCTTCATCTTTATTCATCTGCAATCTCCATCGTACAACTCTATTTTGCTTGTGAAGAATCTGTTATCTGCAATCGTAGTTATCGTTGTCGTGCTTGCAAAGTATTAGAGCTATTAATGTCTTCAAACACAATATACACTCTGTTTTGCAGCCAGTGATAAAATACTGACATCCAATACTCTAAAGCCTTATATGACTATAAGCAAGATTTAAATTTTATTTACCTTCTTTTGTATGCTAATATCTTTATTTAACAATTTTACAATATACATGCCATCTGGTAATGCACTTAAATCCAAACTGATATTCTTTACGACTCTACTTACTTTGGATTCAAATACTATTTTGCCTAGATTGTCAAATATCTGAACCTCAAAGTCCCCTCCCATTACTTCTAAATCTAAAACGTCAAACTTTCCCTTTGTTGGATTCGGAATAATCTTGATATTTTCAGATATTGAAACATTATCCAAAGCAGTTGCTAAATCAATTGTTATAGATTTACAAGTTGTAGATGAACCACATGCTGTTGCTTGGACATAATAAGTTGTTTTTACTGTTGGTGTAACAATTATGGTAGGTCCTGAACCAATTCGATTGACGCCACAACCTTCTGTATACCAAACCCATTCAGTGGCTGAATTCAATGAGCCACCTACAACTTGAAGTGTCGTCGACTTTCCTTTTTCTATTATTGTTTGACTTGCACTTATACTTGAAGGTGATGACGGGGCAACAAAATTACTTGGTTGAGATATTACATGTGTTTCAACTCCCGGATTGATTGTTAAAGTACAAGTTCTTGCATCACACAAACTATTTGGTTCTACTGTTACTGTAATAGTTTGATTTCCCGTACTACTTTGTTGACTTAGTTGCACCCAAGGGCAATCATTTTGGATGTTCCAAGAACAAGGTGAATACGAATCAATATCCAAATTATAGGTTGCCCCTGATGCAGATACACTTTTTGTTGCATGGGAAAAACCAGAGTTACAACCATTTTGAGTTATTGTTACAGGGCTATCATTTACATAAAATGTGCATTGGCGTGATGATGATGAAGGATTAGCGTTTATTGAATAATTTAACAAAGCCTGTTTAACAGAATTTGTTGTGCCAGCCATAGGACTAACAGTAAGCCATGAACAGTTTTCAGAGACTGTAAATGTACAATTCGCCTGTCCATTCACTATGATTTCCTCGCCTGGTGATGTTGAATAACTTTCAGGATTGTGCGATTCTTCATTTGGTACTAGAGAAGTAATCGAACACGGTTGCGTTGTAACACCGGAAACAACCTGAAAATCTTTTGGATTTGTTCCACCATATGTTGAAAAATCAAACCATTCACCACCTGCAACCTTTCCTCTGGCCCAAGCTCTAAAATTTCCAGTTCCATCCGTTGACCTCCATGATAAAGTTGAAGAATAGTTATATGTACCATTAGCAGATATGGTAATTGGCCCCTTAATCACCATATCTCTCACAAATGTATTATTGGTATTCGTAATTGCACAAACGATACTTTCGAAGATTATAGATGAACCATTTGTTTCTTTTAAGGTAAATGTACCTGTAAAATCGCTACCAGAAACAACCGGATTTGATGATACAGTAACACCCTGAGATACACTTGCATATCCAGTCTGGGTAACAGTTGAATTGAAATGATAAAAATCAGCGGTTTTAAAACCAGTACCAGTACTTGGATAAAAATAACTAACTGTTTGCTTATGCCTACTATTACTATGTGCATCTAATGCCGGTGTTCCAGTTACAACATTTATTGCTGTATGTTGCCAAGGATCACTTGGGGCACTAGAATTAGCACCAAATAAGACAATATCACCCTGAGTAAACCAAGTTGGGTATCCACTGGTTTTATGCCCCGAATACGTCGATGAAGTGCTACAACCCTGATAATTTGTGAAATTCAAGTGTAAATTATCACATGCAGGAATGCAACCATAGTTATCCAAGCCAGGCCCAGAATTTAAACTCATACTACCAGCTTTTAAGCATTGAGAACCAAAATTTGCACAATCATTTGGATCATAATTTGCATATGCAGGATTAAAAGAACCATACCATTGTTCAGCGTAACTCGAAGCATTTGCTGGGTTGTAAGAAGTTACTTGTGAACTTGACTTACTCAAAGTATTTAGAATTAGCTCGCTCCTTTCCTTAACCAGAACATCAGTATCATTTTCCATGCTCTTAATAAGCTCAATTGAATTATCATTCCCAATATATGCTAATCCTCTCATCGCAGCCATACGGATATATTTATCCTCATCCAAAAGTTTATTTTTTAATATTGGAAAAGCCATTTCATATTGACCTAAAATGGAAAGATCAATAGCTGCATCTACTGAAATATAGGCATTTACATCAAACAAATCCGATTTAAGAATCTCTATTGCTTTTGGTGTTGCTATATCAAGATAACCAATATGTGTATTTAGAACAATATCTCTTTTCCTTGTCTTTCCAACTTCAACTAATGTTTTTAGACATTCGTCTTTTTCACCCAGCGCAGCTAAAGTCAATGCAATTTCAAAACGGAGTTGATTTTCACTTGTTTCCAATTGTTTCAATAATAATGGTATTGAGCTAGTTGATTTAAGATATTTCAAAGATTTCGCACATTCTTCTCGAACATCAAAAGAAGGGTCGCTTACCAACAATTTCTCAATATTTGAAATCTGATTATTTAGTGGAATTTGACCTAAAATCTTAATCGCACTTAATCGTCTTTCTACATCTTGACTATTAACGTCTTGAGCTAAAGTTTGCAAATCAATATTGCTTAAAATTTTGATTTGGTTTTGCTTCATTAAATCATCTCTCAGTTCTTGCTCTCTGTTCAAAGTGAATGATGAAACCATTGGGTTTTTAATCCACTCATTACTAGTTTTTGTCTGTCCCCATCCAATAACGTCGATAAAACTAAATACCAATAATAATGATAATGCTCTTGTTTTCATTGTTTATAATATTTGATTTCGTTAGTGTCCATTAAAAATTAAAAAAATCGTTCTTTGTTAAATGTTTCATTTAATTACAATAATTAAACGTGTGCACTAACCTTTCGATAGAAATATTTTTTGAGATTCTATTTTCTATAGAACTCAGATATATTTCAATGACTAATTCAAAAAATGAAAATAATTGCCGACTAAATCGGTAGAAAAAACGAAACAAAATAATGCTTTTGAGCAGCTATTTCGTACTTTTCATGAATCTGTAGTGCGACAAATATACATTAAATCTATATTAGTTGATACTTTTTACCATTTTTTTTTTAAAACTAACCTCTCTTTTCAATAATGGTTTAAAAAATACAATAAGGGTGTCACTAAAAAACTAGATTCTATTAGCAAATAAAAAGCTTGGTTTACGCAACTGATTGTATATGGTATACTTATTACTTAAAATAATGAAATATTAAATTAGTTGGTAGGTTTGTTACTGGAAATGTTTGGAACATAAACCGAAATAGGACTGCGAATTTTATCTTCTTACGACTCTAACAATTCAAGTATCTGGTGAATCGTCCAGAATTTAGTTTACTACTTAACCTATAAATATAATTATTCAATAAACATATGCAGACTGACAGGTTTGAACGTATTGGTTTTTCTAACACTTGAGAATTATTTCTGTTCTAGTATGGACATACTCAGGTCTTATTTTATCGAGGCTGGAATGTTGACCCATCCTGAATTTTGTACACTTTTGCTGTAAATCAATTTCAGGACAAGACAAATTGTTCAGAGGGCTCTATTTAAATCTTCATGATCTTTAAAATAATTATTTCAGAATCGTTAAAAATCCTAACGATATATAAGCCAGAAAGATATCCAGATATATCTATTTCAATGTCTTTATGCTCATTGTTTTTCATTTCGGAGAATAAAATATCGCCAATTGGATTTAAAATTTCTATTCTAAAACTTTTTGAAAAGGGCTGAGCCAGTTTAATCCAGAGTTTATTTTTTGTTGGATTAGGATAAGCAAAGCAGAATTTAGTCAAAGAACTATTTTCTAATCCATTATGTATAGAATCAACGTTTAAAATAATAGTAACAATACTATCACAACCCAAATAGGTTCTCAAGTACATAGTGTATACTCCATTCTTATTATATCCACAATAATTTTCGCCTTTATCAATGGTATAAAATAACGTATCATTATACGCTGGATTAACTTGGAGGTGAAGTTCTCGTGTATAAATGCATCCGTTTGTTAGCGTGATATGGGTTAAAAAAATTCCTGCTTTAGTCAGACCTTCAAACTCTTCACCTTTACAAATTGAATAGTATTTTTTTTCTAACAACAAAGACTGCTTTGAAACGATCAAAGTCACAATACTATCACAACCCAATGAGGATTTCAGGGTATCTTGGTATATCCCTTCTGAAAAGATGTGCTTGTTGGAAAAAACAATGCTGTCATTTGGACATAATAAGACTGTAATGGTGTCTCTTTTTATTGGTAATAAGGTGAGTGTCGTTTCGATTATGCTATCGCATCCGCTATTACTAATTAAAGTATCAGTATAAATGCCATTGTTGAAGTATGTGTGTCCATTTATTTTGAGTGTGTCGTTTTGGCATAAAATGTATTGATTATTTGTAATTGTTTGTTTGCAAGACAAATCTGCGAAATTGAAGAATATTTCGTTGTTTCCCTTGTTGTATGCGTTATAAAATACAAAAGCAGTATCATCTTTTATACAAGTCGAGAGCCGATATTCCGCAGTTCCTTCTGATTTTGAAGATACCTGCATTTTTTTAATCCAACCATTTCTTGTTTCTTTGGAATATTCTATTCTGGTTGAAACTCCATCATATTCCTGCCAGAAAAGGTGTGCATTATTGTTTGAATCAAATTTTATATCACCTACTCTGGCACATGGACAGTCTGCTCCTTTGCCAATGAGAATTTCTGGTTCTTTTGTCCACACATTATTATGCGATTTGCTAACTGCTAATTGTTCAAAGTCATAGGATCCGTTTTTGAAAGAAGATAAAATATATGCAACATATATGTCATCACCTGTCACTGAAATAGTTGGGTAATAAGAATCACTATAAAAACTGTTTGACATATTTTGAATTGAATCAATGAATGTTGGTGTTGACCATGTGGCATTTTTGTATTTTGTATATTGGAGTTTCGATCCATAGGTCATATTCTTTACAAAAACCAAATGCAATCCTGAGGCGTTTCCTGTCATTGAAATATCTGAACGTAGATTATTTTGAAGCAACTCTTTTTCTTCCCATTTTCCATCTATATTGTAACGATGCATCAAGCTATAAGATCCGTTTGATATTTCATTCCATACGACATGGGGGTCGTAAAATTCGTCAAACGCTATTTGTGGATTAATACACTTTGTCGAATCGTTTTTTGAAAGGTTTTCTGGTTCTGACCAATTAATACCATCATAGGAAGTGACAAAAATATTATCATCATATTTTGGGTACTCCAATTCTGTCCCAGCTTTATAAACAATATGTGGATGATTGTGGTGATCAATAGCCATTTTCACATCGGAAATATTACGAAATCCTTTCCTTGACATACTTGTGTTTAGTTCAAAAGGATATGACGTAATTGCTATTGGGAGAGTCCATCCTCCATTGGTGCGTTTCATATAATATATGTTTTTCCTGTTACCCAATGAACTATTCGAACCATTTGCATTGAGAAAGTTATATTCATCCACATAAACTAAATGAATATCACCATTTGGGCCGACTTTAACATCTTCAATATAATTGTAAAAACTTTTATGTATATTGTCTAAATAAGCACAAGTGTCTGGTTCGGGTGAAAGTATCATGGATTTATTCCATGGTGATTGACAAATGGATGAATCAGAAATAATGAAATTATCTGATTTTCCGGTTGTTGTTAAATTATTATTAGCATATACCTCTGCTAATATATATGCCTCATTTGATATGAAATTGCTGTTTTCTGGTATTCTCCAACGGTATTCATCTGCGTTCTTGACATTTCCTATGAATTCTACTAGATTTTTACCATAGCATATTTTTAGTCTTACATTTATTATTCCTGATTCAGCTTCAGCATGCCATTTTATTAGACAAGAGTCACCCAAATAAAATTTGTCAGCTTTTGGTTCTATAAATTCAATAACAGGGTATGTTCCATCAATAATTGAGAAGACATCAGTTATTTTCTCGGTTCGATTTTTTACCTGATCATAAACAACAACTTTAAACAGAAGGCAACTATCGCATATAGCTGCTTCATTTGGGACCTTCCAAGGCAAAGAAGTTAAATAATATCCATTGTGAATGGTTGAATCTTGATATAATATATCCCAAGTTGAACCTTTATTATAGCTTACATGAAATTGAATATTTGCTATGTTTAGATCATCCTCAATTTTCGTGACAATCTTATATTCGCTTCCTTTTAATAATTTTTCCCCCCATTGAATCTGGAAATAATCAATTGTTGGTGGAGTGGTGTCTTGGTATTGATAATAATAATAGTTGATATTGTTTGTCGTATCGGACTCCATGTCATATGAAATGACCTTCGCAATGAAGTAATTGTCGCCTTCACACAAAGAATTGATTTCCACATTACGAGATGCTATAATTTGTTGACCGGGCTCAAGACCACCAAATCCATAAGTGCCAATACAATTTGTCATACTATTTGGAGTATCTCCAAGGTAAAAATAAACTGTACCAGCTATTCCATAAGTGCCAACATTAAATATTGCCGCCTTAATTTGAACAGTCTTATTTTGCTTGATTATTCCATCAACAGCAACTGAAAGCACTTCAATATCGGGAATTTCATTAGCTGTTTTAAATCTCCAAACAGGCCCCTCAGTAACAACTCCCTGCGAATCTCTCATTAGTATTCTCCAATAGTATTGAGTATATCCTTCTAAAGTAGCATATTCATAACTGCACGATTTATCATACCCTCTTATACTTTCCAGGTTTGTTGAGTCAGTGCCAAAGAATATTTGATAATCGATTGGATTTGAATTTCCGTAAGGATTATAGCCTACCCATTTGAACGTGACATTGGTTCTGGAAACACCAGTCTCATTATTGGCAGGGTTGGGGCTGTAAACGGTCGGTTCAATAATCTGGGATGGAAGGTCATACTTAACGATCAACTTTGGTTTTGAATTGTCTGAAAAATTATTGGAGCTATAAAAACTGATGTATTCTTTATCATTTGGTTGGGCATTGTAGATGTCGTTGCTACTTCTTAATCCAAGAATTGAATAGGCTCCTTTCTTTATCAACTTGATTCCATCAGTATTTAGTCGTATCTCATTGTATGAGCCTGAATTTACGGATGTGGCATTGATTCTTCCACAATTTATTGTCGAAAATTCATTGAAATCAGTACTTTGAACAATAGGCGGATTTTCTAAATTGACGTCAACAATTGTTATCATAAAATCAATGTTAGATAAGTCAATAGTTTGCCCACATAAATATATTCTGGCATCCGTTATGATTGCATCTTCTGGGATTTCCGATGTATTAAATGGCAAAATTGCACGATGTATATAATATTGGTCACCTTTCTCCTGTCCTATAGTTATCCCAGAACCGTTTTTATTTAGTATACCAGAGCTATTGTTTCTACAATTTTCATAATTTGGATCAAAATAATAAAGCGAAGCGTCTTCAGCATCAGCGTAATATTCTTTTTGGACATGTGTGACACTGGCTTGATTTGTTGTAACGCTTATTGAAGTAGATTTTGAAGATTCGTAAGAAACATTATCAACTATAACAGAGGAAGATAAGGCATATTCATGTGTAGAACCAGGAACCAATGAAGAAACAAGAAAGGATTTTTCCTGTCCAGATGATTGTTGTATTTGAGAACCATCCTGATATAAATTTACGACGTATTCTTCAACTGGGATCTCAGACATAGCGTAATTTATGGCGACTTTGTCGTAGGCAATAGGTTTGGCCTCTGTTAAATAGCAAGAAGAAATGGACGATAGTATGTCTTTCTCAAAAGAAATGTAATCAATGCGAACATTGTCTGTACTTTCCTTATACCCGTCAATGATGGGATCTATTCTAATCTGCTGAATTTGTCCTTTCCAGTTTGGATTATTTTTCATGCAGATGCTATAAGGATGTAAGACCCCATCATCAACAATACTTATTTGAACAGTCTTCTCTTCAGTAAAAGAATCATCACCTTCGTTCTTGAAGAATATTTTTAGAACGTTTTTTCCTGCTTGACATTTGCTTGATGATAATGCTATTTTTAAGATAGAAAAGTCTGATGCATTGACATTCAATAAGTATGGACTTAATAATTGAACATCCAAATTAGGATCTATTTCCCATTGTTCTTTAAGGTTAATATTACCAGGAGTACAAAAACATTTTGTTTTACCGTTTTTCAATATCCACCCCATCTGATTATCTTTGAAATCCCATTTGGTATAGGAACTTAGAAGTTTTAACCAATCAAAAATCCAATATTCATTATTTGCATTATCTGTCAACTCTATACTGAATTGTGAAATGTCCAAATTCGGCATTTGAGAAATATCTGCATTATATTCATGATACTCTTGATCTTTCTGAACATTATTGATCGAAGTATAATGGTTCCAATTACCTGTTCCATCTTTAATCCAAAGTTGACCGTTTGCCTGACTTCCAGTAGTATTTATTTTCGCCGAAAATCGAATATTTTTGAATTGGTCTGTAGTTATACCTTTACTAAATGATGGAGAAACAACTCCTGGATTTGAACCATTTGCTAATACCATCCAAGTGTCTTGATCTTTTTGTGATTGTTCAATGTATTTACTTTCATATCCATGAATCCATCCATCAGATGAATGATTAGTAAAATTAAATATAGTATTATCAGTGAAAAAAGCGTGTGAAGGAGGATTTGTTGACCATAAGCATTTAACAGAGTCATAAGGATCAACTTTTTTATTATCAATTATAACTTCAAAATGTAAGTGATATGGAGAACCCATATTACCATCATTCTGTATCCAAGGACCTCCTGAGTTCCCACAATAACCAATTATTTGACCTCTTTCGACATAAACCTCTGAGTTGAGATCTATTCCAGGCCCAAATGACTCCAAATGCGCATATTTTGTAACATAAACATGGCCATCATTTTGACTGTCATGAGTTATGGTAATCAAATTTCCATATCCCTTAACCTCCTGTGCATGAGCCAACCCACTCGCTGCTGCCAGAATTGGTTGGCCCTTGGATTCCTCACTTGTTGTAAATTGATAATCGGTTCCACCATGTGGCGTATTAACGTTATCATTAAAATAATAACAATAAAACCCACATGTTACATTGGGGCTCTCGTAGCTAAATGGCAGAGTTAACTTAATTTCAGAGTAACTTTTGATAACAACGAACAACAAGCAAAATGATATACCAAATGCTTTTTTGATAATATTCTTTGTGTTCATGCCCGATAAATATTAGAATCCGTTAATAATTAGTTAGTCATTCCAAAACCCACTTTTCGGGGTTGCCCCCAACATGTTGCAACATCAGCCTATTCCAGTTTTCTGTTAAAGGTTTGACTCGTCCTGAATTTAGTTTACTAACTCCTCTATCTCCCCCAAATGCAGCCCCAAATGCCTCCCATAATCCCGTATCATCCCCTCCAACGAAACACTCTCCCCCATTCCATTCAGCCACACATTTCCCAACTTACTCTCATCCACACACTCCACCACATGCGCAAAATGCAAATTCGTAGCCTTCCACAGGGACACCAAATCTTGCCAGGTCACGTGCTGATAATCTTGAAGGACAATCCACCGCTCATTGTTCCCATTATTCGCATAATCCGGAAACACCAACGGCGACACCTGGTACTGCAAATGCACCACCCGATGTGTATTGTTAGAAGCAGAATCACACATATGACCCACAATCATCTTAATACTTCTCTTCTGAGAATTAAAACGAATAAAGATAACATCCGCCGGCAGCGCCAGCAACTTCGGCTCCCAAATGTCTACGAGTCGGCGAATTTCAGCAGCTTGAGCGGAAAATAGAGCCATGGCAGTAAATTTAGGTCGAGCGGCAGCAGAACAATAACAAAAAGAATGCCTACCGTTTGATTCACAAATCTATAAAGTTTTTTTGATAAAAGAATGTTTTTGTGAATAAAATGATAACAACACATGATTGGATACCCTTAATATTGATTTCAGCCATTTTCCTTAACTCTTGTGAACTGGATGCAAATAACGGGAATCAAGAAGGGAATCTAACAAAGGCTGTGGTTGGAATTGAGGGCTGTTGTTGACAAGTAAAATTTTATGTTTAGTTTTGTATCCAGAAAGTGCTTATGTGAACAAGCATTACATCCAGCACTATAAAACGTTATAGAAACCTGAGACTCCTAGAGTTTCAGGCTTCTTCGTTTTTAAGAATCGTGATAGAATCTGTAAGCATGTCGCTTCGGCACAATCAGAAATTGTTTGTTTACTCTTGGTCTAACTCAAATTTCTGTCTATCGGCTTCAATCAGTGCTTTCAGCTCTTCTTCGTTTGGGAGATAGAGTCGGTATCTGCTGGCAAAAAGGCGTTTGTTTTCGGTTAACACACTGTACTTTACAACCGTTTCATCCTTTTCAGTGCATAGTATGATTCCAATTGTTGGATTATCGCCTTCGTTTTTCTTTAGATCGTTATACATCCGTACATACATATCCATTTGTCCAATGTGCTCGTGTTTGAGTTTGACAGTTTTTAAATCGATGATTACAAAGCATTTGAGAAAATAATTGTAGAATACCAGATCAATGAAAAAATCGGATCTGTCGGTAACAATATGTTGCTGTCGAGCCACAAAGGAAAAGCCTTTGCCCAATTCCATCAGGAATTGTTGTAAATGGGAAATGATTGCCGATTCAATGGTGGTTTCTGTTTGAGTAGTATCGATGGGTAGACCGAGGAATTCAAAAATGTAGGGATCTTTTATGAATGCATTGGTGGTTGTATGGTCTTCCACGGATTTAGTTTCTAGAATTCGGCCTAAATAATCAGAGTCAATATTGCGCTGCAGTGTGCGGGTATTCCAATTGCCTTCAATCGCATGCTCCATCAAACGGTGCCGCTTCTCGATGTTGGGAATCCTGCTAATAATGCGATAATGAGTCCAGCTCAATTCGTGACGCAATGCGTCGCGAATTGGAAATGCATTGTAAAATGCCCGCATATTGTTCAAATTGCGTTCATCAAATCCATTACCAAACTCGTATGAGATTCGACCGGAAAGCTCTTTAAGCGTTTTCTTACCATATTTTGCCCTAAGATTCCCCTCTTGCTCGTCATCAACTATCAGTCTTCCAATTTCCCAATACAATTGAATGATTTCGGTATTTATCGTTCTGAAAATTCGACTTCTTGAGTCTATGATGAGTTGTCGGATGGAATCGTATAATCCATAGTTTTTCAATTCTTTCATCTTTTGGTTTATTTTAAATTTGGTACGCATTGCGTACCAAATTGTAATGTGTTTTTATTATTTCTTTTTTATTTACAAATATATACAATATGCATGAATAAAAGAGTTCAAACGTATACTTTTGAATTGAACAACGTAAAATAAATATTAATTTTTTAATTGCCACAAATGGAAACAAATAACATAGAACATACCAATTATCAAGACCTTGTAAGTTCTATTTCAAATACTTTTGAGCAAGGTCGTAAGTCGGCTGCACGTGCGATAAACACCAATTTATTGCAAACCTATTGGCAAATTGGGCAATACATAGTTGAATATGAACAGAAGGGAAATGACAGGGCTACTTATGGCAAATCCCTAATTGATACACTTGCAAAAGATTTATCGCTTTTACAAGGGAAAGGATTTAGCCGTAGTAATTTAATCTATATGAGGCTGTTGTATTTAAAATACCCAATAAGTGAGAAGCCTTCTCACTTATTGAGCTGGTCGCATTACGTAGAACTGTTGAAAATTGACAACGATTTAGAACGCTCTTTCTATGAGAAACAAACGATCCTTGAAAATTGGTCAATACCTGAACTTAAACGCCAGAAAAAATCTTCATTGTTTCTTCGTCTGGCCGCATCAAAAGACAAAAAAGGGATTCTAAAGTTATCGCATCATGGGCAGATTGTTCAACAACCATCTGATATATTGCGAGATCCATACATACTCGAATTCCTTAAAATCCCTGAACCCTATCACGTTAGCGAGAGTGAATTGGAATCACGCATTATAGATGATCTTCAACACTTTCTGCTTGAATTAGGTAAAGGATTCGCATTTATTGGCCGTCAATACGGTATCACTCTCGCAAACCGTCACCATCATGTTGATTTGGTTTTTTACCATCGGATTTTAAAATGCTTTGTGTTAATCGACCTCAAGAAAGAAACTGCTGGATATGAAGATGTAGGACAGATGAATATGTACCTTGGTTATTTTGAAAACGAAGAGAATACCGAAGGCGATAATCCTCCAATCGGCATCGTTTTGGCTCGGGAAAAGGACGAATTACAGATTAAATATGCGATGCACAATGTTAATTCACAACTATATGTGGCGAAATACCAGCTTTATTTGCCTAGTGAACAGGAACTGAGAAATGAAATTGAACGAATGTATAAC